>Ga0164294_10004564_pt1 | contig 12075 bp, 13 predicted proteins | sample GEODES005metaG_FD_111479 | JGI IMG/M metagenome (GOLD analysis project Ga0164294, IMG submission 111479) | Oligotrophic lake water microbial communities from Sparkling Lake, Wisconsin, USA - GEODES005 metaG | ecosystem: Environmental > Aquatic > Freshwater > Lake | place: USA: Sparkling Lake... | reverse complement strand
CTAGTGAGCTAAGAAGGAAAATGCTTGATACGATTCTTTCGCAAATTGATCCTAGCTACCTAAAAAACCTCATCCGGTACACCAAAACTTTGCAAGACAGAAATAAATATTTAAAACAAGCGGCAATTTCTGGAAGCATGGATATCATGCTTTTAGAAACTTTTGATGAACAAATGGTTCAGTTGGGTAAACAATTATTAAGGGGTCGAATGGTATTTTTAGAATCGTTCATCCCATTGGCGCAATCCTTATTTGCGTATATTTCGGAAGAGAAAGAAAACCCTTTATTATCATTTCAACCATCGGCTAATATAGAACGCTATGCAGAACAATTGTTGCAGTCGCGACAAAAAGATATTTTGTTGCAACGGACTTCAATCGGTGTTCATAAAGATGAAATAGAGATTAGTTTAAATAATGTTTCTTTCAAGCAAATTGCTTCTCAAGGACAGAAAAAAAGTTTATTATTTGCCCTAAAATTGGCGGAGTTCATGACCTTGAAAAACCATTTTGGGTTTGAGCCTATTCTGTTGCTGGATGATATATTTGAAAAGCTTGATCAATCGCGGCTAGTTAAATTACTAGAATGGGTTTGTGTTAAAAACGAGGGACAAGTAATTTTAACAGATACCCATGCTGACCGTGTACAAAAATCCATGCAAGAAATTTCAGTACCTTTCCAACTTATAACACTCGAATAATTATGCCTGATGCCATATCAATGGGTGATGCCCTGAAACAATTTCTCGATAAAAGTAGGATCAAAAACAGCATTCAAGCGATGCAGATTGAAGACCATTGGGAAAAAATCATGGGTAATACCATTGCAAAATACACTGACAAGTTAGAAATCAGAAATGGCACTTTATTCATTTATACAAAGGTTGCCCCGCTAAAAAATGAGCTTGTGTATCAACGAGATTTGATCATTCAACGCATCAATGAAAGCTTAGGACAAGTTGTTGTGAGAGAAGTGGTAGTAGCTTAAATTATTAGAAAGCAAAACGAATCGACAAACCACCCCACCCTTCAAAACCGCTGCCATTGCCGAATTCAAATGAAGGTTGCCAATCAGCAGACAAGTTCAATGGCGCTCCTTTTACTTTGTAGTCCAAGCCCAACACACCATCTATACCAATCAAGGTACTTCCTGAATAATATTTGTCATTGTAAAAACCAACATGAGCACCTGCTCCATAATACCACTTAAGTCCTTCAACAGACAATAAATCAGCATGCACTTCGTACAATCCAGTTGCCCTAAATCCTTTATTCCAAAAAGCGGCAATGCCTTCTAAATATTTATATCCATCAATGCTTTTCTTCAATGTAATAGCACCCGGATACATTTTCACGCCAATGGCAAAATCATATGAGTCAGACATATCTTGCGCCTTAATGTTTGTGGTTCCAAATACAACAAATAAGGAAAGTAAAATGATTATTGTTTTCATAACTGCAAATAAACACTCATTGTCTGAAAATTGAAAATCGAAACTCAAAAAGTTATCCTAAAATATAAAATCATACAGAGTGAATGTAATTTTGAAGGTTTTCAATGGTATCCTGTTGATCCATGATGGTTTCTTTTACCACATCAATAATGGAGATAACTCCAATGTATTGTTCGGATTCAAAAACAGGAATATACCTGATGTTGTGGTTCGTCATGAGTTCCATGCATTCTTCTAAGGTTGCGGCTGGGCTTACCTTAGGGAGATAGGCAGACATTATCTCTCCTACTGTTAAATCGCTTGAGTTTTTGCCATGCAAAATTACTTTACGGGCATAATCCCTCTCCGTAAACAAACCAAGGTATTCATCATCTTTCATAACCACTACTGACCCAATGTTTTTTTCAGCCATTAACTTCAATGCCTGAATTACTTCAGAAGATGGTTCTACTGTGATGTTTATTAATCCTTTTCGTTGAAAAATATCAGCTACTTTTTTCATAAATTCAAATTTAAAGTCTTTACTGAATTTAAGAAAATAGGCTCATATTTTAAAATTAAGTCACTCTTTCATGCTTAAAATCACTTTTTCAATACATCATTGAAATTAGCTTTTCCCCATTTGTTCAAGATTTTACCTTGATCTAATAGATATAAAGTAGGGTTTGATCTGGCAGCAGTTTTGATGGCCACTAAATCGCCTTTGCAAACTTCGATTTCAATAGATTTTGTTTGTAAAAGAGATCTCAAATTATCTGCATCTGCAGATACTGCAATCATAGGAACAGCATCTGCTTTAGCCTTTTCACTGATTTTTTTTATTTGATCAAAAAGTTGGTCATTAGCGCCAGAATCATCTAATTTTTTGGTAAATAATACATAGATCTTGCCAGGTTGTTCCAAAATGGATAAAGTTGTATCTGTCTCATTTTTTGAGATGATGACAAAATCCTTGATATCGGGTTTAGCATTTCCTTCTCTAATCAATTTGTCATAGCGCTTAACAAATGTATAAGCACTATCTGTGAAGTCTGTTGGAAAGTGTTCTGCATCAAACTCAACTTCTTTGCCATCTTTTTGATAAACAAAATTGATAACAGTGCTGTCTTGTATCGCACCAGCAGGTATTTTCATTTTTTCTTGAATGACCACGCCTTTTTTGTAAGGCAAACAATCAATAAAAGGCAAATGTGATAACACATAAATTTGCATGCCAAAAGAAGCAATGGTGGTAATCAATAACATTGCAATAGAGACAACTGGCTTGAGAGCAGCTTTAATTTTATTTCTGTTGATGAGTAAAAAACCAATCAACACAAAAAGAATCAGGTCTTTGATGAAAGATTGTTCTGCTGTCAGTTTTATACAATCCCCAAAGCATCCACATTCCCTTACTTTTCCTGATATAACGGCATACCCTGTTAAAAAAGTAAAAAATACAATCAGCAAAAAAAGCATCCAACTAAATAGCCTGAACTGCCATCCGATTAAAACGGCAACGCCGGCAATGATTTCAAATGCTATCATTAAAATGGATAGCCAAAGTGTGTAATCATTTAATGCAGTTAAGTGCCATAACTCAAAGAATTCCTGCATTTTATAACTCAATCCGAGTGGATCATTTGCTTTGATGAGTCCGCTGAAAATAAACAAAACGCCTACAAAAAATCGGCAAAAATTAAGAAAATATTTCATGAGATGTTTTTATGCTAAATGACCTTTTTTATTTTCTGAAATCAATATTAACCCGAAAATGGCATAATTCAATATATCAACAAAATTTGCATCAATACCTTCGCTTATCAGCGTTACTCCGTCGTTGGAAAGAATTTGTCGGATTCTGTTGAGTTTCATTAAAATTAAGTCTACAAAACTCTCTTGGCTCATGTCACGCCAAGCTTCTCCATAATCGTGGTTTTTATCAAGCATGGTATCCTTGGCAAATTTCACTTGTTGATTGTACTTAATTTCAACTATTTCTGCCAACATGTCTTCCATGTCAGCGTTGTTGAGCTCAATTTGTATCAAACCAATTACGGCGTAATTTACAATCCCTTTGAACTCCGATTGGATATTATCGCCTATTTTTTGACTTTTCTTTTCTTGGATGGTGCGTATTCTTTTTGCCTTTATGAAAATCTGATCTGTAATTGAGATTAATCGCAATACCCTCCATGATGTACCATAGTCCTTGGTTTTTTTCATGAAAATTTCTTTGCATGAAAGAACTGCTTCATCATATTGTATGTTTGTAATGGAATCCATGGTAATATTTAGGTAGATAATATAATGTTGAGGTGAATTTTTATCCTCTTCAAAGTAATGCAACAAAAATAAGAAAGAAAAACATGTTTACACTTTATTCGAAAGGAAAGAAAAAAGAGATAAATAAGCCTTTGATAATGGCTGTGTTGAATTGCACCAATGATTCATTTTATGAAGCAAGCAGGGCTACCAATTTGACTTCCATTCAAGCAAAAATTGATGATTTTGTTAATAGTGGAGCAGATATTATTGATGTGGGTGGACGAAGTTCTAGGCCTGGCAGTGTTGAGATTTCTGTTGAGGAGGAAATAATTCGCATTTCTGATGCTATTGCATATTTAACATCTACTTATCCAGAGCAATGGATTTCGATAGACACAACCAGTGCTGAAGTGGCTAGGTTTGCAGTAGAACGTGGTGTTCACATTGTAAATGACATTAGCGGGGGGAATATTGACCCAGAAATGATGGGCACCGTTTCTGAATTGCTGGTACCATTCATTTGCATGCACATGCAAGGAACGCCTGATACCATGCAGAAAAACCCTATTTACACCAACGTAGTTGATGATATTTATACTTTTTTTGAGGAAAAATTGATTGAATGTAAAAATTCAGGAATCAATCAAATTATTATCGATCCTGGTTTTGGATTTGGCAAAACAATGGATCATAACTATCAATTGGTGAAAAGCTTATCAAAGTTTAATTCGCTCAACGTACCAGTATTGGTTGGTTTCTCAAGAAAATCCATGATTTATAAATTTCTAAACATAAAACCAGAAGAAGCATTAAATGGCTCAACTGTTCTCAATACCTATGCATTGATCAATGGCGCATCTATTTTAAGGGTTCACGATGTAAAAGAAGCAAGGGAAGCGATGTTGATTTTGGAAGCAATTCAAAACGCTTGATTCTTTCTAGAAAATAAAAAAGCCGGGTGCTAAAGTGTTAGTCCCGGCTTTTAAGTTTCTTATAACCAATTATCTACCTGGCTGTGGCATTTCTGGTTGCTGTGGAGTAGCTGGCTTATCTTTTACTTCCACTACTTCAACATCAAAAATCAAACTTTCATTTGGCTTGATAGCAGGAGGCATTCCTTGAGGACCATAAGCCATCAATGAAGGGATGAACATTTTTCCTTTGCTTCCAACTTTAAATAGGGTAATTCCTTCTAGCATTCCTGAAATGGCACCTTCTTGTTTTGCAGTAAAGAAGAATGTTTCTAGGCCATGTTTTTGAAGTTGTCTGGTTGTGTCAGTATTTGAATCAAAATATTTTCCTTCAAAATTATATCCAGAATATTTGATGCCTACAACCTTTCCTGAATCAGCTGTTGCACCAGTACCTTCTGTTTCAATTTGAACAAAAACATTGTTATTAACTTTTACTGCATTGATTTTTTTGGTATCCAAATACTTTTGGATAGCAGCCATTTCTTTGGTTTTGAAAATTTCAATTTCTTTTCTGTAATCTTCAACAGCTAAATCTCTAGGATTAGCACCATTTTTAGCCTTAAACACTGCCAAAATTTTGATGGTGATTTCTTGCTTGTCACCTTTCTTCATGTAAGGAGGAACGCCAAATTCAGGTTTCTTTTGAAGAGTGTCGAACAACTGGTAACATACTGCGCTGTCTCCAACCTTCATTTTGGTTAAGAATTCAGAAAAATCATGATGTCTACCAAGGCTGTCAACTTGATCATAAGCAGGCATGGTGTTGTAGGTAGTAATTACAAGAGAATCTTTGAAAGTTACTTTGTATTGAAACTTAACAATGTCACCTGGAGTTAGGGCTTCACCTTTATCTCCTTTGATGATTTTGTATTCTAGTCCGGTTTTGGTTTTTTCAAAACCCATATTCTTACATGCATTGAAAACAAGCACTGAAAGAATGGTTAAAAGCAAGGTTGTTTTTTTCATTTTTATTGTTGTTATTGTTTGGATGTAAATTCCTTGAGAGCCTGTTTAAATTGTTTTATATTGTCTTCGATGCTAAATGTGCTTCTTCCCCCGGAGGCGTTATAATGACCGCCCCCTTGAAAATATTTACGTGCAAAGCTATTGCAATCAAACGTTTCTTTGCTTCTAAATGACCATTTTCTTTCTTCGTCTCTATCAATCAACAATGCAGCCATTTCAATGCCTTGAATTGAGAGTGGATAATTCACTAATCCTTCTGTATCTCCGGTCTTAATATGAAATTTGATAATATCAGCTTTGGGGATGGCAATGATTGCAACATTGTATTCGTAAAGAACTTCCATTCGATTGCTTAGTACATGACCTATAAACCGCAGTCTATTCTCCAAAAAGTTATCATAAACGGCGGTATGGATTTTTGGGTGGTCGATATTGAATGTTTTCAACTTGGCCACCATCAAATGAACATTTGATGTTGTAGATGAAAACCTAAACGAACCGGTGTCTGCCATAACGCCTGCATACAACGAAACGGCTATGTCTTTGTCCAAATACTGCTCTCCTCCTGATTCCATGATGAAATCAAAAATCATTTCAGCGGTAGAACTTTTGGTATAATCACTAATTCCGTAATCAAAACTTTCTGTATGAGGCTCTCTGTGGTGATCTATCAGAATTTTTTTACATGACAGGTTGATCAACAACTGTTCCATGTAACGTGTTCTGCTGAAGTTGTTATAATCTAGGCAAAAAAGGAAATCAATGTTAGACAATATTTTTTCTGCAACAACCTTATTCGATTCAAAATCAATCACTTCATTGCAACCTGGCATCCATTTAAGGAAGTCTGCCCAGTTTGTTGGAGAAATAACAGTTACCTGGTGACCCAGTTTTTTGAGGTAATGAAACAAAGCTAAAGAGGAGCCCATTGCATCTGGGTCAGGCTTTTGATGCATGGTGATTGCAATTGCCTGAGGGCTTTTAAGTTGATCGTATATGTAATTAATTTGTTCCATTGGGGTAACAAATGTACATACCTGTACTTGAAATACAATAAAGTAGTTTATTTACTTGGGATATGAATAGCCTTAAGCTAACTTTGTATTCCAAAAAACAGTAAAATGACTAACAGAACGTTTACAATGATTAAGCCAGATGCCTTTGAAAATGGACATTCTGGGGCTATCCTTCAGAAAATTGAATCAGCAGGTTTTAAGTTTATTGCTTTAAAATTAACAAAACTTTCAGCTGAAAAAGCTGGTGAATTTTATGCAGTTCACAGTGAGCGTCCTTTCTACGGAGAATTGGTTGAATTTATGAGCAGTGGTCCAATTATGGCCGCCATCCTTGAAAAAGACAACGCTGTTGAAGATTTCAGGAAATTGATTGGAGCAACAAACCCTGCCAATGCAGAAGAGGGAACCATCCGCAAGATGTTTGCTGAAAGCATTGGAAGAAATGCCGTTCATGGAAGTGACAGCGATGAAAATGCTGAAATAGAAGGTAACTTTTTCTTTTCAGGATTTGAGCGTGTGTAAAGGAGAAAATATTAAGACGTCAGAATAAGAATTATTGTAAAATAATCAATTCTGACGTCTTATAAATTGGTTTAATTATGGCGTATAACTCATTGGAAGTCTGTTTATTAGATTTAGAAAAACGAGGAGAGCTCATCAGGATAAAGGAAGAAATAGACCCCTATCTCGAAATGGCAACCATACACCACCGGGTTTATGCAGCGAATGGACCAGCTTTGTTGTTTGAAAATGTCAAAGGTTCTAGATTTAGGACTGCATCGAATATTTTTGGTTCAATAGAAAGAAGCCGATTTATATTCCGTGATACTTTAGAAGAAGTTCAACAGCTGATAAAATTGAAAAATGACCCAATTGCGGGTTTAAAGCAGCCATTTAAATATTTAGGTGCTGCCATGGCCGCATTCAAGGCGTTGCCATTGAAAAATCCCATTTCAAAACCTGTTTTATTTGAGGAAATAAGCATCCAAGATATTCCACAAATTCAACATTGGCCAATGGATGGCGGCGCGTTCGTTACGCTGCCTCAAGTTTACACAGAAGATGTTGATACTCCTGGAATTATGAAAGCGAACTTAGGCATGTACCGCATTCAACTTTCAGGAAATGATTATCGGATGAATGAAGAAATTGGGTTGCATTACCAGCTTCACAGAGGAATAGGTGTTCACCAGACCAAAGCCAATAAAAAAGGACAGCCACTTAAGGTAAGTATTTTTGTAGGTGGACCACCCTCGCACAGTGTAGCAGCTGTGATGCCATTGCCTGAAGGTTTAAGTGAAATGACTTTTGCTGGAGCTTTAGGTGGAAGAAGGTTCAGGTATGTTTATAGAGATGGATATGCCATTAGTACAGATGCTGACTTTGTAATAACAGGCGAAGTTTGGCCAGGTGAGAACAAGCCAGAGGGACCATTTGGAGATCATTTGGGTTATTATAGCCTTCAGCATGATTTTCCTTTGATGAAAGTTCACAAGGTTTATGCCAAAAAAAATGCCATCTGGCCATTTACAGTTGTCGGCAGACCGCCACAGGAAGACACGAGTTTTGGTCAATTAATACATGAAATTACTGGAGATGCCATTCCCAATGAAATACCAGGGGTAAAAGAGGTACATGCTGTAGATGCCGCAGGAGTTCATCCACTTTTGCTAGCAATAGGAAGTGAGCGTTACACACCCTACACCCCTACCAAACAACCGGCAGAGTTACTCACAATAGCAAACCATATTTTGGGTACAGGGCAGTTGAGTTTAGCTAAATATTTGTTTATAACAGCAGATGACACCAATCAACTTTCTACAAAAGATGAGTCTTTGTTTTTTCAATATCTTTTAGAAAGGCTTCATTTAGGCCGCGATGTGCATTTTTATACACAAACAACAATAGATACATTAGATTATTCTGGAACTGGTTTAAACTCCGGTAGTAAAGTTGTTTTTGCAGCTTATGGTAATCCCGTAAGAACTTTATGTCACGAATTGCCATCCTGCTTGGAAAATTTATCAGGGGTGAAAAATATTCAAATGGTTATGCCAGGAGTGGCTGCCATCCAAATAAAGTCATATCAAAATGAGTATGAAACTAGCGTTGAGTTGTCATCCTTACAATCACAATTAACTGACAAGGGTGATTTAACACAAGGATTACCATTGATGATATGGTGCGATGATGCTGCATTTACGGCTAAAAACATGAAAAATTTTCTGTGGGTTGCTTTTACGAGAAGCAATCCTTCGCATGATATTTACGGTATTGATTCTTTTCAAGAGCATAAACATTGGGGATGCAGAGGTCCACTAATTATTGATGCGAGAATAAAGCCACATCATGCACCTACGGTTGAATTAAGTGAAGATATGATTAACAAAACCAATAAGTTGTTTGAAAGAGGTGGCTGTTTATTTGGGGTAGAATGATTAATAATCTTTAATTTCAAGGTCTAAAACCTTTCATGATAATATAAAATCATGTATCAAATAAAAAAAATAATAGCCTCGGTTAAAGATTTACCATCTGAAGTAAAGCAATTTCTATTGAAAGCTGCATTACTATTTGTGGGATGGAAGATTGTATTTATATTGGTGTTAATTCCAAATGAGGTGCCAGATGCATGGTTGGTGCGCCAGTTAGGCAAAGGAACAGCATTTACATTAAATAAATGTTATGGCAGTACTGATTTTAAATCAGTGGCGATTGTAAGAAAAAGGATATATGGAAATGATGAGATCAATGCCACTTATGCAATTGTTTTGAAAGGAGGTGTACAAAAAATAGTTGGAATTTTTCAGGCTTGCAATGGATTGGAATTAATGATATTATATACAGGTTTTATCATTTGCTTTGCCGGACATTTTAAAAGAAAGCTAGGATACATTGTTTTAGGCGTAATAGGACTATTTTTAATAAATGTTTTAAGGTGTAGCATGCTTGGATTCTTATCTTTAGAGCACCCAAATCATTTTGATTTTGCCCACAAATACGTTTTTAACTTGGTTGTGTATGCATTGACCTTCATATTATGGATGTTCTACGTATCAAATATTAAAAAAACTATACCACAAATAGTTTAGCAAAAAAATAAGAGTTATTCTTTTTAATGGTAAATACACAACTCATTTCAGTAGTTATAAGTAAAAACTAATATATCCACAAATGTGTAAATCATATTACATATAAATGTGATGTACGTTGATTTTAAAGGTTAAATTGCACATGAATCAATTCATGCGATGATAGCCACTGTTGCAACATATCTTAATTATTTCTTGATTTTATTATCGCTGATTGTTTTAGTTGAAGTTTTGGTTGTATTCAAACGTCCATTTATTTTGAAAATACACCTTGTTCTATTGATAATTTGCATCATATTATCAACGGTAGGTTACTTAATTATTTCAGATCCTAAGTATAGTCTCTTTTATTTTGATAGTGCAAAACCAATAATGGGCATTTTAACAATAAATTTTTTCTTGATTTTATGTGATCATTCCTTAAAAAGAAAAGTGATTTTATTTGAAGTGATAATGTTAATCGTAACTTACACCTTATTCTTCATTCGATTAAGAATAATTTCAACATCCAATAGTCTAGTATATGGTGTATTTAATACCCAATTTCAAATAATTGCTACCATTGCCAGGGTTATTTTTACTGCTTTTTTAGTTTTTACAGTTTTTCGAATATTAAAAAAATACAATGAAGAAAATATCTATTTCAAAAAAATAAAAAATTGGTCAATTTTTTTTATGGCTTGTATTCCATTAGCATGGGGAGCCAATTTATTTAAATTAAGTTTATTGGTTATAAATTATGAAAGACAAATTTTTCTATTTTTTGCTTTTTTATTGGTGAATATTTTCATTTTATACCGACCAAAATTTTTAAACAATTTCACGCTTGATATTACACTAGGAAATGCTTTCAACAAGAGTAATCTGTTTGAGATAACTATTGAGGATTTTGATAAAATATTTTACGAAGGTTATTATTATCTTAATAAAGATGCATCAATGGATAATTTAGCCAAACAGTTAAACATCCCATTTGAAACTTTTCATAACTTTTTTTATATAAATTATGACATCAGTTTTGTAGAAATTGTAAATAAAGCCAGGGTAGCATATTTCTTGAAAATTATAAAAGACGAAAAATATAAAGGATTTACAATAGATGCAATAGCTCAGGAAGCGGGATTCAGTTCCCGGCATCATTTGTATCCACCATTTAAAAAATATCATGGAGGAACACCATCAACATATATAAAAAAAAATGGGTAATACTTTAAGAAAGGATTCAACTGTTATCAACTTCAAGGGATTTCCACAAAATTTTTGGAAAGGGTTTGTTGTGATCATAATTGCCTATTCAATTGTACAACTTTTCTTTAATGATATAATTGCTTATTTACCCTTACCCTTCAAAATTAACAGGCAATTTGCAAGGTGGTTAACGATCTTTTTTATCTATGTTATAGGAACAAGGGTATTAAAAAGTACAAAAGAATCTTGGATGTTGGCAATATGGCATATTATCCACTTAGGATTAATTGGGTTTTTAATGTTTATTGCTTTTTATGAATACTTCATTGCTCCAGTAACCTATGGAATTAGAGCTTCTGTAGCCCCAATTATTGAGTTTTTAATTTCGCCTGTTTTATATATGTCTGCCGGGTTGATTTATAAAGCTATTTTAAAAAACAGGTAAATGTATAACTGTTTATAAAAAAATGAATATTCAACATTATAATTATTTTTTGTTTTCCTTGTCGATGCTTTCTGTGTTGATTTTCTTTGATGTATTGATAAAATTTAAAAGAAATCTGCCACTTAAATTGTCCATACTAGGCATTGTAGTAAGTACGCTGATAATAAGTGTTGGTTATCTTTACAGCAATACATACGGATACAATATTTACTTAATTGAAACAGGGAGGCCCTTTTTTATTCTATCATTGTTTAATTTCTTTTGGATTTTATACAAAGTTGATTTTAGTAAAAAATTACTCATAGCAGAGGTTTTCTTTATCCTCCTTCTCTTGATTTACTTAATAATGGTCGATATAAATGAAAAAGAACATTTATTTCCGATATTAGACAAACTGAAAATCTATACATTTGAAAAAGTTATGGTCAAAAATATTATTGGGATGATATTTTTGGGTTTCATTACATATTTTATTTCTAAAATCATAAAAATTTATAGTGAAGAAAATATTTATTACAAGCAATTGAAATCATGGGCTACATGGTTGATTTTTTCAATAACGATAACATTTTTTAGTGTTATTTTTCTATCAAATTTCCAAATAAATTATACCTATCCAAGGATCAGTCTTTCGATATCTCAATTCTTTTCTTTATTATTTATTTTATTCAGACCAAGTATTCTCAATAAAGG
>Ga0164294_10004563_pt1 | contig 12078 bp, 8 predicted proteins | sample GEODES005metaG_FD_111479 | JGI IMG/M metagenome (GOLD analysis project Ga0164294, IMG submission 111479) | Oligotrophic lake water microbial communities from Sparkling Lake, Wisconsin, USA - GEODES005 metaG | ecosystem: Environmental > Aquatic > Freshwater > Lake | place: USA: Sparkling Lake... | reverse complement strand
AATTAAAGTACTTTCTGAAGTACTGCCAGACCAAAACAAAAACAAAACCTTAGATTACTATGAAAAGTGGAAGCAGGAACTTTCCAATATGCTATAAAAGGCAAAGCCTCTCAATTTCTTGAAAGGCCGTACCCAGAGCCGGAGTCGAACCGGCACGGGCTTGCACCCACGGGTGTTTGAGACCAGCGCGTCTACCAATTCCGCCATCTGGGCAAATAAATTAAAATTTGCAATGCAAAAGTAGCTTTTCAAATCCGCTTTTACAAAATTTAATGTAAGATAAAATAGTCTATTCGTAACGTAAAGCTTCCACAGGATCCATTTCTGAAGCTTTGTAAGCAGGGTAAATTCCTGAGAATAAGCCAACTAGTATACAAATTATTATACCAATAGTCATCCATAACCAAGGTATTATAAAACTTGCTTTACCCGAACTTATACCTTGAGCAATTAAATTTCCGATTGGAATAGCCATTAAAATACCGCCTATCCCCCCAATGAGGCAAATTACAATGGCTTCAATTAAAAATTGTTGTAATATCCGTGCAGGTGTAGCTCCTAAAGATTTTCGGATACCTATCTCTCGCGTTCTTTCGCTAACTGAAACCATCATGATATTCATCAAAGCGATAGCCGCTCCCAATAGGGTAATAAATCCAATAACAAAGCCGCCTACTCGTAATGTGGAGGTAATACTTTCAAAACTTTTTGCAATAGAATCGGAGCGATCAATTGAAAAAGAATCACCTCTTCCAATGGGGTCCATTCGAACCTTACGCATAATTCCCCTTGCTTCTTCCATGAAATCATCAAAATTGACAATTCGCAATGTTGATGTAGTGATATCAAAATTTAATTGACGCCCTACGGCCATTTTTCTACCAGTCTCCAAAGGGACCATAATCACTCGATCATCTCCCCCACCCATCATATTTCCTTTTTTCGATAATATACCTATTACCTTCATTTTTAATCCACTAACGATAATTTCTTTATTTATCGGATTTTCTTTCTCAAATAGTTGATCAATGATATCTACACCTAAAATGCAAACATTGATTGAATTCGTATATTCATTTGTCGAAAAAGCCCTACCCATGCTTATTTTATATCCCTTTAAATCCAAAAAATTATCATCTATTGCCATTAACCTAGAATTAGGGTTTGTTTTTTTAGATTGATATTTTGCAATAGCATTGAAAGAAACATTCGTTTTTAGACTAACATTTCCTTTTTCCTTGAATAAAACTTTATATCTGTACGCTTGCCTATAATCTATATTTTTAAATTTTTTTTCTCTTTGGCCTTCTCTCCTAATTTGCATCGCAGCTCTATTTCTAATGTCAAATGAGTTTGCACCCAACCCAGAAAAAGAATTGTCAACAGAACTTTGTATCCCATCAATCGCAGTTAAAATACCAACCAATGAAGTTATTCCAAGCGAAATAATCAAAGCAGTCAGAATGGTTCTTAATAAATTACTTTTTATGGACCTTAAACCCTCAAAAACATTTTCTTTTAAATTCATTTTGGTTACCTAAATTATAATTTTAGCTTGCAATTTATTACATATTTGACTTGAAGAAAAACCAATGAGGTATCTAATTTTTCCATTAATCATATTTATGCTGAATTTCAATGGATTAAATGCAAAAAGCATTTTAATACCCATGGATAACTCTCAAAAAAATCATTTAAAATCGTATGGAATTGTATACAATCATTTGAAAAATGGTCAAAATGAAATAAGATGGTGCTTAAATTATTTAGGAGGATCATTTATTATTAATTATGACAATGATCTATATGGAAAAATAATCAGTCAAGGCATAACTTGTACGATACTAAAAGATCAAGAAACTGATATTTTACTAAACGAACTCAAATCAATTGAAAACAATTCAGAAGTTGTCATTTTAAATAAATTTGCTAGAATAGCTTTATATTCTCCGTCATCCGCTTCCCCCTGGGATGATGCCGTATCGTTAGCTTTGAGATATGCTGAAATACCTTTTGAAACTATATATGATCAAGATATATTAAATGGACGACTTATAGAATTTGATTGGATACATTTGCATCATGAAGATTTTACTGGGCAAATGGGTAAAATGTTTACGCAAAAAGATCAATTATGGTATCAAAATCAATTAATTGAGGATAAAAACGTAGCTAAAAATAATGGATTTAAAAAAGTATCCAATTTGAAAAATAAAATCACTTTAATGCTAAAATCATTTATTATCGGCGGAGGATATATGTTTGCTATGTGTACCGCCACAGACACTTTTGATATTTCTTTAGCGAGTTCTGAATTAGATATAATTGATTACGGGTTAGATGGTGATCCAATGTCAGATAATATAAATAGTAACCTAAAATTCCAAGAAACTTTAGCATTCACTAATTTTAGTTTATATACAAATCCAAGAGTGAATGAATTTTCCGATATAGATGCCTCACCTAATTTTTCAAATCGGAAAATCCAGGAAGATTTAGATTATTTTGAATTAAATGATTTTTCATCAAAAAATGATTTAATACCTTCCATGTTAAATCAAAATCATGAAAAAATAATTCATGGATTCATGGGGCAAACCACTACCTTTTCAACTTCAAAAATCAAACCTAATGTTATTATACTTGCAGAAAATCAAAAATTAGAAGAAGTAAAATATTTGTATGGCACTTTAGGGAAAGGATTCTTTTGTTTTCTAGGAGGACATGATCCTGAAGACTATCAGCATTTTGTTAATGAAGAACACACCGACTTGAGTTTGCATAAAAATTCACCTGGATATAGGTTAATTTTAAACAATATATTGTTTCCCTCAGCTCAAAAGAAAAAACAAAAAACCTAAAATAATTTTCTTAAATAATAATCTTCCGCAGGAACCATAATTCCCTTTTTTATATCTAATTGCGATCCTAATCGAATGTCTGTATTTATTGGATCAATGACGCTTGATGCAAAAAACAAATATTGAGCTTCCTTAGGAATCTTTTGCAATCCTTTGCCAAAAGGATTAATCGGAATCAACTTCCGTTTAAATTCTTTTCCCCATAATGGATACTCATAATCATCATTAATTGTTCCTAAAGCAACTACAGCATTAGCTGGAACTAATTTTTCGAAATTTTCATAGGCCAATGTTACATCAGGTCTTGAAACGGTAAGTGCTTCAGTCCTATTTAAACTGAATATTGATTTTTTTCCATATGCATCAAAAGGCAAAGCTCTCAGGTTTAGACCAATTGTTGACAAAGCAGAAAAAGAAATTAAAATAACCGTACAAATGAAGAAGAATTTACTTAGCAATCTAGGTGATTTATAAAAGAAATAATCACCTATATATACAAAAAAGGGGACAATATAGATCAATGAACTAATCATGTACCTGCCTTTCCATGGGTCATAAGGTGCTGAATAAGCTAACGTAATAAAATGTAAAAAGAAAGCTAACAGAAAAACCCCCTTTTTTATATTTGGCCTTTTAAAGAAAATAAATATGGCAGGTAATATTAGGAAGATAAAAATGGAACCATAAATTGGACTACCATTATAAAATTCAAATCTTCGATTAAAACTAAAAGGAATTATTGTAAAATCAGTCGTACTTTCTAAGCCTAGGTTTAAATTATTGTCTAATTTGATCAATTTAGATTTTAATAAACGTTGCTTTTCTTCCACAATAGACCAATTCCTTAAACCATCTAAATTGATTAGATCAAAGGAATACCTGACTACATTCCTCGTACCTTGAATTAATAGGTTGTTTATACTGCCTGCACGCTCGACAGATTGATGTTTAGTTGCCTCTTTTGGGCCAATAGGATGATTGTAATAAAAATAGTTGGCGATATATCCAGTCGGAGCAACAAAGAATATAATGCCTAATAAATGTGCGCAAAAAAAGTGCTTTACTTTGTGCCAAATATGATGCTTACCCGTAGCATAAAATGAGTATAGATAAATAAATAAAAGAGGTATAAATGAAAATACAAAAGTGATTTTGTGGCTCAATGCTAATCCAAAGGCTAGACCTAAAAAATACACATATATAAGTCTTTGTGTATTTATATAAGCTAACACAAGATAAATAATACTGACTAAGTAGGCTCCCAAAACAATATCTGTATCAGTTAAGATCGATTGCATGATGATGTTAGGAGATAAAAAGACTATTAGACTACCAAATAATCTTGATTTATATGAAGCCCCTAATTGTTTTAATATGCCGTAGGTACCAAAACAAATTAGCCAAAATGAACCGAAATTAGGTAGTTTAAAAAAATGCTCGTTATATCCACTCATTAAAAATGGATAAACTTGGATAGAACAAAAGCTTTTGGGATAAGTATCAATGTTAAAATTGGTACCTATAAAATGCTCGGTACTACCCTGGTTTAAAAAGTATAATATTCGATTTAAATGTCCAGTCATGCTGTCCCACTCGTTGGGTGGACTATTGAAGATTAAATACACTTGAAAGACAGTTAGAATACTAATTGTCCAAAATAGTATGGAGAATACAATTCTTTCAAATAAATTCATTTTAGAAAATTCTAAATGTATTGATTGAATTGTACTCCCTGTTATTTTAAAGGCAGATTTTGATATGACCTCAGAATAAAAAACTTTTATATTAAATAGAGCATATAAAAAATAAGAAAAGAAAAATGGAATTATACACCAAAGTATTCGAGAGTTCCACATATTAAATTCAGATAGTAAATAACCTGAAAGTATAATACTCGATGAATAAAATAAGAATCCCAAAATCATAATTTCTTCAAATGTTTTGTTAGAAACTTTTGAAGAAATTTTATAATTCAATAAGATAAATGAAATGAAAATTAACAAGTACATCGAGATTCAATTAAAGTGAACTCATAATAATAGATGACGTTTTTACGATATCAGCTTCAGAAATATCTGCCGATAATGGCAAACATAAAATACGTTTAGATATATCTTCGGAATTTAAACACACATTTCCTGTTACTGTAGGTAAATTATTTAATGAGGGGTAAAAATAACGTCTAGGATAAATTTGATTATTATTTAGTTTTTCAGTGACATGCAATAATTGTTCTTCAGAGCTGAAAATAATGGGATAATAACTGAAATTTCTCTCCAATTCAGCATTATAGTCATATTTAATAATTGGATCTTTTAATAAAGAATCATAAAGAGAACTAGAAATTTCTCTATGTTTTTTAATACGTGGAAAATTATCAAAATTAACTAAACCCATGGCAGCATGGAATTCTGAATTTTTGCCGTTTATGCCGATATCAAAATAATCATCGTTTCTATGTCCAAAACTTCTGATACCTCTAATTTTTTCTGCTAAGTTATGGTCATTAGTCATGATAGCCCCTCCCTCTATCGTGTGAAATACCTTGGTAGCATGAAAACTACAAGTACTGACAGTCCCAAAATTAAAAATAGATTTCCCCTTATATTTAACTCCAAAAGCATGAGCTCCATCGTAAATTAATGGAATTCCAATTTCTTTGGCCATAATTTCTTGTTTTTCGAGATCTCCACAATTCCCATAAACATGAGTAGTAAGAATTCCAGATATTGAATTAAGTACTGATAAAGATTTTATTTGTTCAGAATTAACGGTTAACGAAATAGGATCAATATCCACAAATATGGGATTACAACCTTCCCAAATTAAAGAATTTGTCGTGGCACAGTAGGAAAATGGTGTGGTTAAAACATTTCCGTTTAAACCTAAGGCTTTAATGGCCAACTGCAAGGCTATTGTGCCATTTGTTACAAATATAAAATTCTCTACTTCAAGAAATTCCCCTAATTTATATTCTAATTCTTTAACAAAAGGACCATCATTTGTTAAATGATGCGTGTCCCAAATTTTCTCCAAATACTTTACATATTCTTTTATATCAGGCAAAAAAGATTTAGTTACATGTAACATTATATTTTTTGAGAAACTTGTTGAATTGGAAAATCAAATTGAGGACGAACATAACCTGGCCATTTACCATACCACGTAGTATCTTCCCTAAAATCAGCTATTTCAAAATTAAAGACCTCCTCAAAATTAAATAGTACGATAGATTTATCTTTAACAATCATAAAAGATACCAAATAATTACCATCATTTAAAAAGTAACCAGGAATAGTTAAGGTAGCTTGCACTACCCCTTTATTCAATAATTTAGGTTGGGTCCCTACATTAAATATGCATTCGCCCGTACTAGCAAAAATATGTAAGCTGATATTTAAATTTTGATCATCTAATAAATTCCAAAATTCAATATCTATTTTCAATGAATTTCTAACGTCTGCGATTAATTGATTACCTATTAATACTGGAGTCAATTTTGCATATTTAAGTCTTACAAGGTCATTTCCTGGAGCATTTTCAATATGATTAAAACTCTGCTCCAATAAATTATTCTGCATGGCAGATAAATAATTATTTAACACTTCTCCAGTTTCACCAAATTGCTTTACATAGCCTTTTTCCAAATGCAATGTTTTATTACATAAATTTGCCACTGCTGTTAAATTGTGGCTAACAAATAATATTGTTTTTTCTTTAGAGGCGACTTCTTTCATCTTACCTAAAGATTTTTTCTGAAAATCCGCATCGCCAACAGCTAAAACCTCATCCACAATTAATATATCAGGATCAAGGTGTGCAGAAATAGCAAATCCCAGCCTTACATACATACCCGAAGAATAACGTTTAACTGGAGTATCTAAGAATTTAATTATTTGATCACCGGCAAATTCCACAATCTCATCAAATTGTTGGGTAATCTGCTTTTTACTCATCCCCAATATCGCTCCATTCAAATATATATTATCACGTCCTGATAGTTCTGGATGAAATCCAGTGCCCACTTCTAACAAACTTGCTACCTTACCTCTTATGTCAACCTTTCCCGTTGTTGGCTTAGTTATTTTACTTAATATTTTTAACAAAGTAGATTTACCTGCTCCATTATTGCCAATTATCCCTAATTTATCCCCTTTATTTAAAGTAAATGATACATCTTTTACAGCCCAATATTCTTCAAATTCTCTTTTACTAAAAATTCTATTCACAAGCGATTTAGAAACCTCTTTATTAGATAAAGGGAGCTGATATTTTTTAGAAATTGAACTTACTGAAACGATACTATTCATTATAAATAATCAACAAATGTGTCTTTTTTGAAATGAAATACAAATAAACCAATAACAAAAATCAAAATGGATGAAAAAATAGATATTAATATTTCACTTAAAGAAAGTATGTTGTAACCACTAATTAAAGAGAACCTAAAAAATTCGACTAAACCAACTAAAGGATTAATTAATGTATACATTTTAAACCATGGTTTTGAATAAAACTCTAAAGACGTATAAACAATAGGCGTAACAAAAAATCCATACTGAACAATAATTGGAATTATTTGTAAAAAATCTCTCTTTCTAACAGAAAAAGAAGCAAAAATAGCACCTAAACCGATACTTATAAATAAAGTGATTAATACTGCAACGGGCAAAAAAAATAAATTGTGGGATATATCTATTTTAAAATAAAATGCAAGAATCAAGTATACTAAAAATCCGAAGAAAAAATCAACTATAGATACTGCTATCGCCGAAAATAAAATGATCATTCTAGGAAAATACACTTTAGTAATTAAATTACTACTAAGCAAAATAGAATTACTCACTGATTGAAAACTATTTGCAAATAAGTTCCAAAATAATATACCAGAATAAATAACAATTTGAATTGGATAACCTGAAATATTAGAAATGTTAGTTACGTTTTTATACGCAAATAAAAAAACAAGCATGGTTGTTATAGGTCGAATGATTGCCCAAATCATTCCTAGAGCTGTTTGCTTAAACCTAACACTAATGTCTCGCTTAGCAAGTATTAAAAGAAGTTCTAAGTTATTTGAAAAATTAAAATTAGAAGTATTTAAAAATGCCATTATTTAAGAATTAAATTCTTTATATAGGTTAATTAAATATACGATAATACACGAAAAGAAAAAACCTAGTAATGTGCCTAATAACGTAATTGTACCTTTGGATTTTGGTGAAGGTGCGAGAGGAAGTTCTGTATCAGAAATAATATTAAGCAAAGGCGATTCTTTTATCAGTGAAAACTTAAGATTATCTAAATTTCTTACTGATTCCAAATACATGCCTTGAAGTTGAGTGGAATTCATTTGTAATCTTTCAGAGATAATCTTAGCTTGGTTATATATAATTTGTTGATTTTGATCCTGAAAATTTGCCAACTTCCCCTGCGTGTAATATAATGCGGATCTTAATGAATCAACCCTGCTAGACATAATTATCAATAATTCTTTTGATTTTTTTGTTTTAGTATCAATGTAAAAATCGGATACTGTTTTCAAATATAATTTAGACCATACATAAGAAAGTGTATCATTTCTAGTTTCGATACTTAATTTTAAGAAACTAGATTTTTGATTCTCAGACACCAAATAAGTTTTTTCCTTTAAATGCAAATAAATCATATCCAATACGTTCCTATCTTGGAGATCTAAATCTTTTAATTCAGATGATTTAAATCTGTGGATGTAAAAGTCTTCAGGCAAATTACTCCATTCAAATTCATTGATTCTTGATTTTTTTAAAAATATATTTGCAAATATTTCTTCCTTGCCATTCCAAACAACTTTTTTAAGTAATGCTTTTCTAAAAATAGCCTTTGTTTTAAGTAATTCTTTGAAATTTTCACCACTAAAAAGTGTATTATTTCCACCAAAGTTACCGGACAAGCCAAAAGAAGAGGCTAATTCACTGAGCGCTCCACCCGTTGATCCCGCTTCACTATCCATGATAAAAACAATATCGCTTTTATAGAAAATATTATTATTTTTATATATTTCAATATACAAACCCAATATTAAACCTATCGTGCTACCAATAAGGATTAAAATATAATTCTTACGAATAAAGGGTATGATTAAAAAAATAGAAAATAATATCTTTTTAAAAGAAAATTGATCTCCTTCTAGTTTCATATTTTAATTTGTTGTTGTCCTAATCAATGTTACAATACCTATCAAGCTAGTTAACGTACCAGTAAATATTCCTACTATGCTGGCAATTTGTTGGCCTGAACTTGAAGATTTAACTTCTTTAGGCACAATTATTTCAGAACCTTTGTCAATTTTTGGGTAAATTTTTATAAATCCAAAACTTTTAACCCGTCTTACTGAACCATTTGAATAGATAACATATGACTTTTTCCTAGCTGAAGAAGTGGTATAACCACCTGCACCGTTAATAAAATCTTTAAAAGTATTGGTAGATAAATATTTTACACTGTTGGGATATAAAACCTCACCGGTTACTTTTACTGTTTGAGGTTCTTTAGGAATATCAATAATATCACCTTCCAATAAAAACAAATCTTCTTCTCCAGTAGGATTTTTCAATGCAGCTACTAAATCAATTCCGATTTTTTCAGTTTCTTTATTATATTTCTCCTTATTTTGAATGATCGCACCCGTAAAATTATCTGAAATTTCATTCAATTGATCTATTTTACGAATTTTCTCAGCTTCGGTTAAATGATTCTTTCTGATTAATCTCGCCCCTTCAGGAAAGGCTTGATTATTTAATCCTCCAGCTCTTTTAACAATGTCACTTAAGCGCTCATCCTTACGCTCTAGACCAAATACTCCAGGAAAAACAACTTGACCTTGAACAGTAACAAATTGCTGTAATTCATAATTAGGAGATGTTCTAATAAAGACTTCGTCAAATGGGACCAATTCGAATTTAGATGCGGTATTATCAAGTTGCAAATTATTGCTAATTCCAAATTTTATAATTTCTGCTATTTGAGAATTTATTAAATTGGGACTATCCAAACCAATATTTTTTTTCCGCCTTACAATTTCAACATAACCTGTAGCGGCAGATTCTCTAAGACCACCTGCTTTTAAAATCAAATCTTCTACTGTCATGTGGTCAGAATACGGAAGCGTCAATTTCACTTGTCGATTAATTAATGCATCACTAGTTTCACTTGATTTAAAATCATTAGAAATTTCACTAGATACAACATTATTGCCTTCTTCATCTTGTAAATTAGATATATCATCTCCACCATTTACATTAAAATTACCTGATCTAGCATTAGTGTTTTGTTGTTTGAAATTGTTTTCACTATTGTTAACATCTCCAGAAATACCAAGTTTAGATGAATTATTATTGATTTCATTAATTGCTCTAGACGCTTTTTTTAATGTTTTTAAATTTATTTCACCATGTATGGTCACGGTATATTTTTCTTTTAATTCTAAAATTGAAAATATTGTAACTTGATCTTCTCGTCTTAAAAGTATATCTGGTGACTTTTTATTCAATATATCTTTTAAATTAAAGGCAAGATTATCGGCTGATAAATCTGGATTGATCCTTTGTATAACCCCTCTTTCTAAAAATGAATTTTCCCTTAATCCACCTGCCCTTGAAATCAATTTTAGTAATGTCGGATTAGAATCTAAAGAAAAGTCACCGGGCCTAAAAACCTCTCCATTTATTGATACTTTATTTTCAAAATGTGTCTCATCAATGGATTCAGCTATAAAAACATCACCAGAAATTGGGTGAAAGGAATTAAATAGATCAGCACTTAAATCGATTAACTTTAAATCACGATTAGTGAATCTTTTTACTTTTATTAAATCTTTAAAAGCGTTTTCTGTAAAACCACCTCCAAATTCATTTAATACATAATCAAAATTCTCATTTGCCAATACTTCAAATAAACCCTCCCTCTTAATTTTACCCTTTAATTCGATTCTATTTTTATAAACACCAACTTTAATAATATCTTGATCCTGAATATTTATATCATTTTTTTGTATGCCAGATGTCAGTAAGTCATATAAATCAATAGTCGCGAAAACTTTTTTATTTCGTATAACTTGAATTTCCCTAAATGTCCCTTTCTCATTTGGCCCACCAGCTAAATATAAAACATTCATAATTCTTGCTAAGCTAGGAACGGAATAAGTACCTGGGAACATAACTTCTCCCTGGACAGTCACGCTAACAGTTCTAATATTTCCTAATGAAATTGAAGCCGATAATGACATTGGACCTGAATTATTACTATTCGCCTTCAGACCGATATATATTTGTGACAATTTCTTTATAATCCTATTCTTTGCTTCATCAATAGTAAGTCCTGCGACATATACATTTCCTATTTTGTTTATTTTCACAAAACCGTCGGGACTAACGGTTAAGGTATAGTGTTCTTCTGAATACCCATTTATATCAACTATTAATTCATCATCAGGGCCAATAATATATGATTTAGGCGTTGCGATTTTTAAATTTGGTTCAAAAACACCTACTTTATTATTAAAAATAGCAAAACCAAAAATCTTTTTTCTTAAACTTACTAATGCGGTATCAATATCATTATTACTTAAATTAGATTTTGATGTTCTTGCGTTTATTATACTGTCATTGTATAATTTTTCGCTACTTGTAGGCAAATAAGACCTTTTTTTAGATATTGATTGCTGAGGAACTATATTATTAGAGTATCCAGATCTATATAAATTTGGAATTTGAAGACCTAGAGGAAAAACCTGAGAAAGAAGTAGATTTGAATTAATTAATAGTAAAATGCCTAAGAAAATTATGCGTAATTTCATAAATGTAAAATTAAATTATTTCAAGATAACAAAATTATAAAAAAAGCTCATAATTCTTTAATTTTATACTAATTATAAATAAATAGCATTCAAAAATAAGTAACAATTAACCAGTGGAAGAAATAGATGAAACCCCAAAAGTAGTTTATAATGATGATAGTATTAGATCATTAGACTGGAAAGAACATATACGTTTAAGGCCCGGTATGTATATCGGAAAATTAGGTGATGGTTCGTCCGTTGATGATGGAATTTATGTATTAGTTAAAGAAATCATGGATAATTCAATTGATGAACACATGATGGGCAATGGTAAATCGATTGAAGTTAAAATATCAGATCATAAAGTAGAGGTTCGTGATTTTGGAAGAGGAATTCCTT
>Ga0164294_10004562_pt1 | contig 12079 bp, 10 predicted proteins | sample GEODES005metaG_FD_111479 | JGI IMG/M metagenome (GOLD analysis project Ga0164294, IMG submission 111479) | Oligotrophic lake water microbial communities from Sparkling Lake, Wisconsin, USA - GEODES005 metaG | ecosystem: Environmental > Aquatic > Freshwater > Lake | place: USA: Sparkling Lake... | reverse complement strand
GAAGGCTCGCGGGCGCTGCTCTACTACACCGCTGGTCAAGTTGATCGCGGCCTGCTTGGAGACAAAGCTGCACAGCAGCGCGCCGAACTTCTCGTGCCGCTGCTCAAGGCCTGGGGCACCGATATCGGTTGCGAGGTCACCAGCCTCGGCATCCAGATCCACGGCGGCATGGGCTTTGTCGAGGAGACCGGCGCGGCGCAGCACTACCGCGACGCGCGCATCGCGCCGATCTACGAAGGCACCAACGGCATCCAGGCCGCCGACCTCGTCACCCGCAAGCTCGGCATGGAAGCAGGCGGCGTGTTGCAGGCACTGATGGCCGATATCTCGGCCGAAATGCAGGACGTCCCTGAAGTCGCCTCGCTCGCCAAGGATGCCGCCGCCATCGGCACATGGATGGCCAGTGGCGATGCCAGCCTTGATGACAAGCTGGCCGGCAGCGTCCCCTTCCTGACGATGTGCGCCGTCGCAGTGGCCGGATGGCAGCTTGCCCGGCAGGCGCGCGCGAGCGGCTCGGCGGAGAAGACCGGCGTCACCAAGGTGTTCAACCGCACCATCGTGCCCGAAGCGCGCGGACTCGGCGCTGCCGCGATGGCCGGTGCGGCGCTCTATTTCGAGCTCGGCAGCGAGGCGCTGACGGGATGAGCGCTGACGAGCCCTTGCTCGAACGCATTGCCGCCGCGCTCGAACGTCTTGCTCCGCCACCACCTACCCCCGCCGACTGGCTGGCCCATCCGGCCTATGTCTGGACCGGCGCCAGCGCGCGCGCGGTCGATCCGCTCGAGGCTCCGCCGCTGGCGCTGATCAGGGGTGTCGACGCGCAAAAGGCCGCTGTCGCCGAAAACGTCCTGCGGCTCGCAAGCGGGGCCGCAGCGCACGATATGCTGCTCTGGGGCGCGCGCGGCATGGGCAAGTCCGCACTGGTGCGGGCCGCCGTCCGCGCCGCGCAGGATGCGCATCCCGGCCGTATTGCGCTCGTCCAGGCCGCGCCGGACGAAAGCCTTGCCGCGCTGCTGGCGCAGCTGCGCGGGGCCGATCGCTGCTTCCTGATCCTGCTTGATGATCTCGGTTTTGACGCAGACGACGCCAGTTCCGCGCGCCGCCTGCGCTCATGGCTCGAAGGCGGTGTCGAAGCGCGCCCCGCCAACGTCCGCCTCGCCGTCACATCAAACCGCCGCGCCATTGTCGAACGGCACATGGCCGAGCAGGACGACCCCATCAATCCGCGCGACGTGGTCGATGACCGCCTCGCGCTGGCGGATCGCTTCGGTCTCTCGCTCGGCTTCCACGCCTGCTCGCAGGATGATTACCTTGCGATCATAGCGGGTTACGCCGCGCACTATGGCCTTACCTTCGCCGAGCAGGACGCGCTCGCCTGGTCCAAGCAGCGGGGCAGCCGCTCGGGCCGCGTCGCGTGGCAGTTTGTCAACGAACTCGCGGGGCGTGCGGGCAAATTGCTTCAGGGCTGAGGCTTGGTCAGGTCCGAATCCATCGTCGGCTTGATGATGAACTTCGTGCCCGGCTTGGGCGCGGACGGCATCGGTGTTGCCGGGATCGCCGCGATTTCCGCCGCAGGCTTTGCGCCGGGGGCCACCACGCGCCAGATCACGCCGCTGGTATCGTCGCTCACCAGCAGCGCGCCGTCCTTGGCAAAGGTCACCCAGGTCGGGCGCCCCTGTGCCTTGTCGTCCTTGGTAAGGAACCCGGTCAACACCGGCACCGGCGGCTTGGGCAGGGCATTGCCGTTGGCGTCGAAGGCCACGAAAACCACATCATAGCCAGCGAGCGGCTTGCGGTTCCAAGAGCCGTGCCGCGCCACGAAAGCGCCGCTTGCAAAGCGCTCGCCCATCCGGTTTCCGCTCTTGGCAAACGCGAGGCCGAGCGGCGCGACATGGCTGCCAAGGCCATATTCGGGCTTGCGCACATAGGCGAACATGTCGCGCGGCATCGGATCGGTCACACGCCAGTCGATGTTCTTCTTCCAGTAGACCCACGGCCAGCCATATTGCGCGCCGACCGGCACATTGGTGAGGTAGTCGGGCACGAGATCGGAGCCGAGCATGTCGCGCTCGTTCACCGTCGTCCACAGCTCGCCGCTGCGCGGGTTCCAATCGAGCCCGTTGGGATTGCGCAGGCCCTGCGCATAGATGCGAGAGCTTTTGCGGGCGAAATCGTACTCGTAGATCGCGGCGCGGCCCTTCTCCTCGTCCAGCCCGCGCTCACCGATGTTCGAGGCCGAGCCGACCGTGACATAGAGCAGCTTGCCGTCAGTGCTCAGCAGGAGGTTGCGTGCCCAATGGTTGCCGCTGCCGGGCAGGTCCATCAACTTTTCGGGCTTGCCTTCGAGCGTGGTCTGCCCGGGCATGAAGGGCCAGGATACCACCGCGTCGTGATTGGCCACGTAAAGCCGGCCCTCGCGCAGCACCATGCCGAAGGGCGAGTTGAGCCCCGGATTGTTCATCGCGAAGCGCTGATCCGCCACCCCATCGCCGGTGATGTCGCGCAGCACGACGATCTTGTTGGGCGATGGTTCGCCGGCACCGGCCGACGACATCAGATAGCCCATGACCAGCCCGGTGATCCCGCCCGGCCCGCGCTGTGGCGGACCATTGGTCTCGGCCGCCAGCACATCGCCATTGGCAAGCACGGTCAGGGTGCGCGGGTGATCGAGCTTGTCGGCAAAGCGTGTCACCACAAGGCCCGCGGCCGCCACGGGCGCTGCGCCATCGGCCCAGCCGACCGGCTTGGCGATGCCCAGCGTCGGGAACCATTGCGGCGCAGCCTCGGCCAGCTGCGGCTTGGGACCAGTGGTCTTGTCGAGGTCATACTGGGCGGTATCCCCGCGCAGAACCCACATCGCGAAAAGCCCAAGGGCGACGAAAAAGACGAGGAGCCCGATGAGGGCCTTGCGGATCATGGTCATGGTCAGGCGTTCTAGGAGCCGCACCGGCTTCCCGCAATGACCCAATCTGGCAGGCTCGCTTACCTGCAGGCGCCGCGCGGCGCGACTTTGTCCGATTGCGCTGCTATAGGCCTCGGCATGTTCCAGTTTGCCCCTGTTGCCGGCCAACCGAAGCCCGCGCTCTACCGCGATCTCGTCGAAGCCGCGCTTTCGATCACAGCAGACGAGCCCGATGCCGTGGCCAACATGGCGAATTGCGCCGCGCTGCTTGCCGAATTCCTGCCCGCGCTCAACTGGGCGGGGTTTTACCGCATGGTCGATGGCGGCCTTGTGCTTGGCCCCTTTGCCGGCAAGCCTGCTTGCATTCGCATCGCGCTCGGACGGGGGGTCTGCGGTACGGCCGCTGCCTTGGGCGAGACGCAGCTCGTTCCTGATGTCCATGCCTTCCCGGGCCATATCGCCTGCGATGCCGCCAGCCGCTCCGAACTCGTCGTGCCGGTCAAGCGCAGCGGCGCGGTCATTGCAGTGATTGATCTGGACAGCCCGCTGCTGGCCCGCTTCGATGCCGAGGACGCCACCGGGATCGAAACGCTGGCCGCGATGCTCGCAGACCGGATCTAGGCACCTTCCCCCTGCCTTGCCCCATTCCGGTACAGCCGCGCCGCGGCGCTTGGTCGGCGGCCCCGGACAATGTAAACAAAGCGTTAATCCGTGGCCTGTTGCGGCCATCGGCTTCAACATGCTCGCACCGGCATGCATTTAGGGGATCACGATGGCCAGACTAGTTCCAGCCCTTTTGGCGGCCACCTTGGCCACCGGGCTCGTCACGCCCGCGGCAGCGCATGATCCGGCGGACCAAATTTCGCAAACGACCACGCAGACCACCTGGCAGGGCCAGTATCCGGTTGCACCGATGCCTTATGGCGCACCTGTCTATGGTGCTCCCGTCTACAGCCCGCCGGTTTACAACGCACCGGTCTATAACGGCCCTGCAGCCCCGGAGGGCTACCTCCCGGCGCCGCAATCCGCGGCTGTCAGCGATCCCCGCTACCGCGAAATGGTCGACAAGTGCCAGGGCGTGACTAACCGCAACAGCGGCACGACCGGCGCAGTGATCGGCGGTCTGGTTGGCGGCGTCGCAGGCAACCGCATTGCCTCGGGTAATCGTGTTCTTGGCACGGTCGCGGGCGCGGCGGTCGGCGCGGTCGCCGGCGGTGCGATCGGCAAATCGATCGACAAGAACCGCGAGCGGGAATGCGAGCAGTTCTTCAGCAGCTATGCGCCGCAGCAGGCCCCGGGCTACGGCTATGGCGTTCCCGCCGGGGGCTATGCCTATGGCTACCCGGCGTATGGCTATGTCCCGATGACCGGCGCGCCGATGGGCTACGTCATGGTTCCGGCCGGCGCTCCGCAGGTTGCAGCGCCTGCGCCGGGTGCCTGCACCGAAACCCGCACGGTGACCTACGAGTACGTCCCGGTGAAACGTCGCTACATCAGCGCTCCGCCGCGCCGCCGGGTGGTGCACGACAAGCGGGTCTGGGTCCCCTCGGGCAGCTGAGCGCCGCCCAGGCCTAGCGGGTGTCGGCGACCTTCGGCATCCCGCCAGCGCGGTGAGGCGATCCTTATGGGCTGGAGCGGACGAGTGGCTCGCTTTAGCAGGATACGCACGGGGGCCGACGCGGTCTCGGCGAGCGTTGCGGGAAGGCGTGCGAGCGCGAGGCCCGAGAATTCATCCGCCTGGAGCTCCCCGCGCCATGGACCGGAGTATCAGTCCGTGATGCGGAAGGTGTAGGTATAGCGCTCGCGCGGTGCACCGCGGATTGCACTGAGCGTCACAGCATAGCGCCTGCCGGTCTGCAGCCCCGCCACCCGCCACGAGAGGCAGTTGGCCATGCCATAATCCTCGTTGTCGTCCGCGATGGCGCTGACAGCCAGCGGGCTTCCACTGTCGCTGACGGTGACCTGCGCGCGTGAGAAGTCGACAGCGGCGGCGTCACCTGTGCCTGGCCTGCCGGTCACAACCGTAAACGACAGGCGTGCGTCGGGGGAGAACTGGTTTCGGGGATAGACGCCCTGCGGCCAGGCGATGAATTCGGGCAATTGTGCCGGGAGCGGATCGTCGCCGGAAAAATCGAACACCTTCATGACCGCGGAATCGATCAGGCTACCATCCGGGTAGATCTGGGCCACGCGGCCCAGGGCGGTACGGGTAAGGTAGGGATCAAGGATCCAGCGGCGATGCCCAAGTTCGTCACCACCGCCTTCGATCATCCATTGCGCCACGAGGTCGGCGTCATCGGCAGGAGCTGAATCGCCGGATGCCGTGTTGAGCAGCAGATTTGAACTGCCGGCACCGCGCGCACCCGATGCAGTCCAACAGCGCCAGGAGGACGGCGGCGCGTGGCTGAGCGACGTATTGGCGGCCATGATCAGCGCTGCGGCCGCTACCTCTCGATCCCAGGCCGCGTCATAGGCCACCGGCGCAAGGCCATGGCGGGCCCGCTCCGCGTTCAGGGCGTTGACAAAGTTGGCCCTGGCATCGTTGCGCAGCGTCCCCGGCTCGCACCGCGCAATGTCAGGCTCGGCACTATAGAGACCAGGCGACGCCATCCGGCGATCGGCCCTGGCAGGCTCGGAAAAGACGGGGGCAGGGTCCGCGGCGAAGTCCGGAGCCAAAGCGAAATCGTCGCCCGCCGTTTCGAACACCTCCACCTCTTCGTCCGCTTCGGGGATCGTCTCCGCAACTTGCCCGTGTGCCGGGCGCGCCAAGGCCAGGATCAGCGCGAGAACCACCGCCATCATCCGGCTTGCGGGTATGGAAGAGACCACGGATCAACGCGCTGCAGGCGGAGTCAGCGCGGTAACCACCCCGACTTCCCGCAGCTGACCGCTGGGCAACCGCGTATAGACCTTACCTGAGAAATCGACCTGATACTCGACATTCTGGGCGCGAAAGGTCCAGGCGAAGCTGGTGGTGGTAGCGGCGGCCTTTTCGCCGATGGGGTGGCTTTGCCCGTCGTACCCCACGATCCTGGCGCCATCGTCGACATAATAATCCAGCTGGTCGCCGTAGAGGATCATCCGCGAAACGAAGCTGCTGCGATCGCCTTGCCCACGCACGGGATGGGCGACGAAATTCAGTTGCGGCTGCGGGGTGATCTTGTGATCGTTCCGTGAAACACGAAGCTCGGTTGTTTCCTGCGCATGGGCATTCTGCCAGCCGTAGGTAATCGCTTTCAGCCGGTCTGCGCGCCCGGGATGGGTCGGAGTCGCAGCTTCGGGGAGAATGCTGGCGGCGGCGCTTGTGGCATCCACCAGACTGGCGCCGAGACGGGCCAGCACGAAGCCAGAGAACTCATCCGCCTCCAGCTCATCCTTCCACGGCGCCGTCGAGGCACGGATTGTATGGCCTCCCAGATGGTGGCCGACTTCATGCGCGATCACGCTCATTGCTCCCCAATCGGGGCAGGCAGCATTGGCAACCCGGGCCATGAAGCGGGGATCGAACAGGATGATTCGCTGTCCGTTGACGACTTGGGCGGAAGCGGGAGTGGATGCGGTCGCGATCAGCACGAAGTTCATCTCGAGCCCGCTCACGCGTACGATGCGCTCTACCTGGGCACGGGCCAGAGCAAGGTCATTCGCCGAACCTGTCTGATCTTCAGCGCCATAATGCAGCGGAAGCGCAGCGGCGGGGCCCTTGAGCGCTGTCTCGTTCTGCCGGAAGGCGTCACGGAGCATCGTGTCGGCCGCCAGGGGCACTGCTCGGCACATGCCGAGGTCGGCCGCTGAGGCCGAGATAGGGTAGAGAACCAAGTTGAGCGTTAACAAAAATATGATCCCTCGGGGTATTTTTGTTAGAGATTTCCAATTTAAATCGTTAACAGAAATTATTACTCTGGCGTTGTGTGTCATTTTGAAGTCCCTGATTGGGAAACTAATCAAAATTCAGTCCGCAATCGATACAGTTTTTTTGATGCTTCGTAAGTTTTTTTACAGGTTCGGAGCAATTATTTTCCGGCGGATTGATGGACCGCGCTGTGCAGCCTATTTCCCCGTGCGGGTGGGCCGAGCCCTCGCTGGCGGCTCTGCTCTGCACGCCGGCGCACACCACAAGAAAAGGGCCCCGCCGGTTTCCCGGCGAGGCCCTTCAGCAGAAAGCTCGGGTATTGGGTGGGGCAGCCTTAGAGCTTGCGGCCAATCAGTTCCTTCATGATCTCGTTGGTGCCGCCAAAGATGCGCGTAACGCGCGCGCCGCGCCAGGCACGGGCAATCGCGTATTCGTTCATATAACCGGCACCGCCATGGAGCTGGAGGCACTTGTCCATCACTTCCCACTGCAGTTCGGTGTGCCACAGCTTGGCGGCAGCGCCTTCCTCGGCGGTGAGTTCGCGCTTGAGATGACGGGCCAGCGCCCAATCGAGGTGCGCCCAGCCCACCTGCAGCTTGGCCTTGATATCGGCCAATGTGAAGCGGGTGTTCTGGAAGTCGAGGATCGGCTTGCCGAACGCCTTGCGCTCTCGGGTGAATTCCACGGTGTCGTCAAACGCCTTCTGCGCCGAGGCTTGCGCACTGACGGCGATCGAGAGGCGCTCCTGCGGCAGTTCGCTCATCAGGTAGATGAAGCCCTTGCCCTCTTCGCCCAGGCAATTGGTGATCGGCACGCGCACGTCCTCGAAGAACAGCTCCGAGGTATCGGCTTCGTCCTGGCCGATCTTGTCGAGGTTGCGGCCGCGCTTGAAGCCTTCGCGGTCCGCCTCGACCAGCACGATCGAAACGCCCTTCCACGCCGGCTGGACCTCGGTATCGGTCTTGCAGCAGACGAGGATCAGGTCCGCGTTCTGGCCATTGGTGATGTAGGTCTTGGACCCGTTGATCACGTAGTGGTTGCCGTCCTTCTTGGCGCTGGTCCGCATGCCCTGAAGGTCGGAGCCGGTGCCGGGCTCGGTCATCGCGATCGCGGTGATCACTTCGCCCGAGACCATCTTGGGCAGCCACTTGCGCTTCTGCTCTTCCGAACCATACGAGACGAGGTAGTTCACCACGATATCGGACTGGAGCGAGAAGCCGGTGGCGACGCGGCCATAATAGGCGCTCTCTTCATCCACGATGGCGTTGTAGCCGAAGTCGAGGCCGAGGCCGCCGTATTCCTCGGGGACGGTCGGGCAGAGCATGCCGAGCTCGCCGGCCTTGGGCCAGATCGCCTTGGGCACGATACCCGCCTCGGCCCATTCATTGGCGTGCGGCGCAATTTCGGTTTCGAGGTAGCGGCGCACCGTCTGGCGAAACGCCTCATGATCGGGCGTGTAGGCAGAACGGGGGATTAGATCGAGCGACATGGCAGGCTCTCCGGTTTCGGGTCTCTTATTGCCCTGAAAGATAGGCAAACCCGCCCGGCCCGGTCAATCGAAATTAATCGACCGGTTAACTAGCCCTTCGGTGCAGGTTTCAGATCGCGCCGCCCGTCAGTCGCTGGCAGATGAGGTCGAGCTGATCGAGCGTCTTGTAGCGGACCGTCACCGAGCCGGTGCGCGGATCGGCATCGGCCTGGATCGTGACCTTGAGGCCAAGAAACTCCTCAAGATGCGCCTGCACGGCTGCGATGTCGGCCGAACTTGCGGGATTGCGCTCGGCTCGCGCGCGGCGCGGCGCGGCATCTGGGCGCAGCGCGCGCTTTGCCAGCCGCTCGACATCGCGGACAGAGAGCCCCTTGGCCACCGTCTCGCGCGCCAGTGGTGACGGGTCGGGGAGCACCGCGAGCGCCCGCGCGTGACCCATCGACAAAGCACCGGTTTGCACCATATCAAGCACTTCGCCCGGCAGCACCAGCAGCCGCATGAGATTGGCCACGTGGCTGCGCGACTTGTCTACGAAGGTCGCGATTTCCTGCTGCGTCAGCCCGTCCTGTTCCGACAGCCGCTGATAGGCGCGCGCCTCCTCGATTGGGTTGAGGTCCTCGCGCTGCAGATTTTCGATCAGCGCCAGTGCGGTGACTTCGCGGTCGTCGAGCTGGCGGACAATCGCCGGCACCTCGTGCAGCCGCGCCCGCTGCGCCGCGCGCCAGCGCCGCTCGCCCGCCACCAGCTGATAGCGTCCGCCGCCCATGGGTCGCACCACCAGCGGCTGAATCACCCCGCGCGCCGCGATCGAGCGCGCCAGTTCCTCCAGCGCATCCTCGTCGAAATGTCGCCGCGGCTGCTCCGGGTGCGGCTCGATCGAAGCCACGGTGAGCATGGCAAGCCCGTTCGTTGGTCCAGCCCCATCGGCTGGAGTGGAAACCGAAATGCGCGAAACCGCTTCCTCGCGCCGCGTCTCGCCCAGCAGGGCGCCCAGACCACGGCCCAGCGCCGGCCGCCTGGCGATCTTGACGGTGCCGCCTTCAGCTTCGCTCATGCCGCTTTCCTCCGCTCGGGCAGGCGCCCGATCAATTCGCGCGCGAGTTTCATGTACGCCTGCGATCCGACGCAGGCATGGTCGTAGATCAGCGCCGGCAGCCCATGGCTCGGTGCCTCCGAAAGCCGCACATTGCGCGGAATCACCGCGTCGAACACCACGCCATGCAGGCACGAGCGCACGTCATCGGCAACCTGGTCGGTCAGCCGGTTGCGCCGGTCATACATTGTCAGCACGACACCCAGAATTCTCAGCGCCGGATTGAACCGCTCCTGCACCCGCTCCACCGTCTGCAAGAGCTGGCTCAGCCCTTCGAGGGCGAAAAACTCGCACTGGAGCGGCACCAGAATTGAATCTGCCGCCGTCAGCGCATTGAGCGTGAGCAGGCCAAGCGAAGGCGGGCAGTCGATCAGGCAGATGTCATGCCCCGCATCCTCAGCCAGCGCACCGCGAAGCTTGTCCGTCCTGTCTGGCATGCTCACCAGCTCCACTTCCGCCCCCGAGAGATCGACGGTCGCAGGAATGAGATCAAGTCCCGGAATGCGTGTCGGGATCAGGCAGGAAGCCACGGTCGCCTGCTCGATCAGCAAGTCATAGGAAGACCGCGCCCGCTCGGCTGCCGAAATCCCGATCCCGGTCGAGGCGTTACCCTGCGGATCGAGATCGATCAGCAGCACTTTCCAGCCCGTCGCCGCAAGCGCGGTGGCAATGTTGATCGCGGTGGTGGTCTTGCCCACCCCGCCCTTCTGGTTCGCGACGGCTATCGTGATCATCGGCTGGAACCCCGTTTGCGTGACTGTGACGCGGACTTTCCTGTGCGTCCATGCAGATGGCCGACGATGATGCCGGCCGATGGATCGGTCAACGATTGTTCCACGTGGAACATGCGAATCCATTCCGATGGAAGCGTATCCAGTTCATGCTGCGCCTTGGCGCCCTTGGGCAACAGCCACAAAGTTTCCGGTGTGGAAAAGCGCGCCGCCAGGTCCAGCAGGCGATCCAGCGGCGCAAAGGCCCGCGCTGAGATGACCTGCCAGTGCCGCGCGGGCAAGTCCTCCACGCGCGAGTGCACGACCTCGACGTTGCCGAGCCCGATGAGCGCCGCAGCCCGTGCCAGCCACTCGGTGCGCAACCGCCGCGAATCGACAATCGTCACCGGCCGCTGCGGATGCAAGGCCGCGATCACGAGGCCCGGAAACCCTGCGCCACTGCCCAGATCGAGCCACGCGCCCTCGGGCAATGTTTCACGTGAAACAGCGAGCAACTGGGCACTGTCAGCGATATGCCGCTGCCAAACCGAATCAAGCGATGGCCGCGACACGAGATTCTGCCGACTGTTTTCCTCGACCAGAGCCGCGACCAATGTCCCGAGACGCTTCAGGGCTGCTTCGTCGACGCCGGGCAAGTTCGCCAACCAGTCCCGCGCTCCGGCTTCGCTTGTGAGACTCATGCCGCCGCACGCCGGCGCGCCGCAACCAGCAAGCTCGCCAAAGCGGCCGGCGTGATCCCGGGCACACGTCCGGCCGCCGCGAGCGTATCGGGCAGCGCTTGCCCAAGCCGCTCGACCATTTCACGCGAAAGCCCTGCGACTTCGGCATAGGGGAAATGATCTCCCAGCCTCACACCGTCGCTCGCACGCAACTGGCGCAGTTCGGCTTCCTGCCGCGCCAAATAGGGCGCATAGAGCGCGTCTTCGGCAAGCTCATCGGCAAGATCGACACCCACCGGTTCCGCGCCGATCCAGGGCGTGAGGGCATCAAAGGAAACCTCAGGGAAGCGCAGCCATTCGGCGAGCGGACGGCGCACCCCATCGTTGCGAACCGCAATCCCTTCCGCATTCAGTTCACCCGGCAGTACCTCAGCCGCAAGCCGCGCATCGAGCCGCCCGCGCTCGGCCTCACGCGCAGCAAACCATGCCGCCCGCTCCGCACCAATGCAGCCCAGCGCAAGCCCTGGCGGGGTGAGCCGGCTCGCCGCATTGTTCGCTCGCAAGCGCAGTCGATACTCCGCACGCGCTGTCAGCATGCGATAAGGCTCGGATACGCCATGGAGCGTGAGGTCATCGACCATCACCGCCATGTAGCTGGTCGCCCTATCCAGCGCCGGTGGTTCGCGTTCCAGGACGGCGGCCGCGGCATGCATCCCGGCAATCAGCCCCTGCGCCGCTGCCTCCTCGTATCCCGTGGTGCCGTTGATTTGTCCCGCGCAATAGAGCCCGGGCATCACGCGCAGTTCAAGGCTCCGGCGCAGCGCACGCGGGTCGATGTGGTCGTACTCAACGGCATAGCCGGGCACCAGGATCTCGACCGACTCCAGCCCCTCCATCGAGCGCATCATCGCCGCCTGCACGTCGGTCGGCAATGACGTCGAAACGCCATTGGGATAGACCGTATGGTCATCGAGCCCTTCGGGCTCAAGAAACACCTGATGCCCGTCGCGGTCGCCGAAGCGGTGGATCTTGTCCTCGATCGAAGGGCAATAACGGGGCCCCTGCGCATCTATGGCCCCGCTAAACAAGGGCGAGCGATCAAGCCCTCCGCGAATGACGTCATGGGTTCGCGCGTTGGTCCGCGCAATGGCGCAAAACACCTGCGGTTGCGGCCGCGCACCCGTGAGTGGGGACATTGTCCAGGGTTCGCTGTCGCTCGGCTGCACCGGCAAGCGCGACCAGTCGATGGTCCGGCCGTCGAGCCGTGGCGGCGTGCCGGTCTTGAGCCGTGCCATTGGCAGCCCCGCCCCACGCAACTGCGCCGCCAGACGGTGCGCGGCAGACTCACCTATGCG
>Ga0164294_10004559_pt1 | contig 12082 bp, 11 predicted proteins | sample GEODES005metaG_FD_111479 | JGI IMG/M metagenome (GOLD analysis project Ga0164294, IMG submission 111479) | Oligotrophic lake water microbial communities from Sparkling Lake, Wisconsin, USA - GEODES005 metaG | ecosystem: Environmental > Aquatic > Freshwater > Lake | place: USA: Sparkling Lake... | reverse complement strand
GTAGATTCCACTTTTCTGCGAATTTGCGTTTGCTTTCTTCTCCAGAAATAATGTCATTTCGTAAATTTTCGACTGTTTCAATAGCAGAGGCAAAGGTGGATTTAGCAAGGGGAAATTGCTTTGAATTTTGATACAATATCCCTAGATTTGTCAAAGCTTCAGCATAGTTTTCAGGAAAATGATCGCAGGTGTAGATTTGAAGTGCAGCAGAGAAAGCATCGAGTGCTTTTTTAAAATTTTCAGATGGATCACCCTTGATTCTGTCACTGTAAGCAGTCCCCAGATTATTGTATGTGCTTGCCCAATCTTGAGGGAAATCAGCGCGTGTAAAAATAGTTAAAGCTATTTCATAACCAGTTATGGCAATTTCGATGTCGCTAGTTTTGTTATCTGAGGGAAATTCCTGAATCAGATTACTAAAATTACCTATAGCTATAGCAATATCTTCTGCTGTATGTGGTTCTGCTTCTAGTGTTTTTGTTGCCCAAGCCTGTAATAATTTAGCAAAAGTCAGATTCAGTTTATCTGTATTCGCTGCCAACAAGGGGTAAACTACCTGGGGATTACCTTCACTGTCTGACGTTGCTTGTAATACTTGTAATAAGAATGGTAAATAGGTTTCTATATCTGCTTCAGTAAGCGGGGTTTCTGTTTCTGGAGTATTTTCCTCTAGGGGTATATCTAACTCTTCACTCAGTTGAGATGCTAAAGCCAGCAACCAGTTAGCAGTATTTTCCTCTCCCTGTTGGGTAAAGGTCCCTGCTACCTCTACCACCATTTGTAAAAAACCAACATCGAGTAATTCCCTGTTAGCTTGTAATATAGCCGCTTCTTCACCATGGGGACAACTAAGCAGTTGTTGAATTAGCTGATAATATGCCTGTAGACGCTGTTCATTCATAAGTTAGGACTGGGTTGGGGTAGCATTTAGATGATGCTTCAATAGTATTTTCCCATATTTCGGACAATATTATCCTGAAAATCCTCAAATCCTGGATATCCTGATTCAGACAATTAATTATCCTAAAAATCCTCAAATCCTGGACATCCTGATTCTGACAATTAATTATCCTGTAAATCCTCGAATCCTGGAAATCCTGATTCAGACAAAAAAATCATCAGCCGGTGCGTCAGATGCGATTATTTAGTGATCATGAATAGATTTTCAATTCTGACGCACCCTACAAAATCCCTATCCTGTTAATCCTTAAATCCTGGACATCCTGATTCAGACAATTAATTATCCTGTAAAATTATCCAAGGTGCGCGAATGGTAAGCACAAACTATGATTATTTGGGTAGATATTAATCCCAAAAACGAACCTTAAAGGAGAATTGCATCTTGGAAGTCAAAGCCGCAGTAGCATACACCGCAGGAAAACCCCTCACAATTGAAACCGTACAATTAGCACCACCACAAGCCGGAGAAGTCTTAATTGAGATTAAAGCCAGTGGGGTTTGTCATACTGATGCTTTTACCCTGTGTGGTGATGATCCTGAAGGTTTATTTCCGGCAATTTTAGGACATGAAGGCGCTGGTATAGTTGTCGAAGTAGGGGCTGATGTCAAAAGTCTCAAACCGGGAGATCATGTAATTCCTTTATACACACCCGAATGTCGGCAATGTGATTATTGTTTAAGTTTCAAAACCAATCTCTGTCAAGCAATTCGCGGCACACAAGGACGGGGTTTAATGCCAGATGGTACGAGCCGTTTTAGCATCGGTGGCGACATAATTTACCATTATATGGGTACATCCACCTTCGCTAATTATACGGTATTGCCAGAAATCGCCGTTGCTAAAATTCGGGAAGATGCCCCTTTTGATAAAGTTTGTTATATCGGTTGTGGTGTAACAACAGGAATTGGTGCAGTTGTGAATACAGCTAAAGTAGAACCAGGCGCAAACGTGGTAGTTTTCGGTTTGGGCGGCATTGGCTTAAATGTGATCCAAGGGGCGCGAATGGTGGGCGCAAATAAGATTATTGGTGTAGATATTAATCCTAAAAAACGGGCTTTAGCTGAAAAATTTGGCATGACACATTTTGTCAATCCCCAAGAAGTTGCAGGTGATTTAGTTCCTTATTTGGTAGATTTAACAAACGGTGGTGCTGACTATTCCTTTGAATGTATTGGTAATGTCAATATCATGCGTCAAGCTTTAGAATGTTGTCATAAAGGTTGGGGTGTAAGTGTGATTATTGGTGTAGCTGGTGCAGGTAAAGAAATCAGCACTCGTCCCTTTCAATTAGTAACTGGCAGGGTTTGGAAAGGTTCGGCTTTTGGTGGTGCAAGAGGGCGGACAGATGTACCGAAAATAGTAGATTGGTATATGGATGGTAAGATTAATATTGATGATTTAATTACTCATGTGATGCCGATTGAAAAGATTAATGATGCTTTTGATTTGATGCACAAGGGGGAATCTATTCGGAGTGTGGTGACTTTTTAGGTTTTTGTTTCGCGCAAAGACGCTAAGGAGCAAAGGCGCAAAGGAAGAAGGGAGTTATAATTAATTCAACGTTACTAGGTTTTAATTATGCAGACACAAGGGGGGAAAGAATCCGCTGTCAACCTGAATCTTTATGAAACGGATTTTTATGCCTGGACTCAACAACAGGCTAATTTATTACGTTATCAGCTATGGAATCAAGTTGATTTAGTGAATTTAATTGAGGAAGTTGAATCTTTGGGGAGAAGGGAACGCCAAGAATTAAGAAGTCGTCTGATTATTTTAATTGGACATTTACTCAAGTGGGAATATCAATCATCAAAACGTAGTCGGAGTTGGTTAGCAACTATTCGGATTCAACGGCGGGATATCATAAAATTACTGAATGAAAATCCTAGTTTACAGTCTTCTCTAGAAGTAGCACTTCAGGAAGCTTATGAAAATGCTAGGGATTTAGCATCAGCAGAAACCAATTTACCGTTATCAACCTTTCCTCCTCAATGCCTATATTTATGGGAAGATTTAATTAACTTAAACTTTTATCCTGGTGACGTTGCAAATGATGATTTGATGCAATAATCGGCATTGCTAAATTAAAATATGAAATTGGAAACTCACAAATTTCAAACTTTGCGCCTTTGCTTCTTTGCGCCTTTGCGCGAAACATAATTCATTATTCTCCCAACTTTTCAAACAACTTCGCTAACATCACATTAGAAAATATAAAACCATCGGGATCGCTAAAACGCAACCTATCCCCAACAATCTTCACCCAACCCTGAGCAAAGTATGGTTGCAAACAGCTTTGAATTCTCTCAACTTGATGGTTGCCAAAGTTTGTTGCTAAGGAATTTAAACTGATTCCTTCGGCTAACCGTAACCCTAGCATGAGAGTTTCTAACAAAACATCTGCCTGTGGTGTGATTTCACAATCAATGACAGCACCGTTTTTTAACCATTGGTAATATTCCTGGGTTTTACGAGGACGGGTGAAGCGTTTACCTTGTATATAGCTGGCTGCACCCATACCAAAGCCATAATAGGGGCGATTTTGCCAATAAACTCGATTATGTTGGCATTGATGTCCTGGTTGGGCATAATTGGAAATTTCGTAATGTTCGTAACCAGCATCAGTTAAGGTTTTTTGCCCCATTTGATACATTTTGACGGTGGTTTCATCTGTGGGTAACGGATGATCTCCCGGCTTGTAATAACGATTGAAGGCTGTTCCGGGTTCAATGGTCAGGTCATAGATGGAAATGTGAGTTGGGGTGGCTGCTACTGCTTGGGTTAAGGAATCTTGCCATTGTGCTAAAGATTGATACGGTAAGCCAGAAATCAAGTCTAAGCTAAATTCGGGAATCTCGACCTTGTGAATTAACTCTATAGCTGTAAATATATCTATAAGGGAATGCGATCGCCCAGCAGTTTTTAACAATTCTTCTTGGAAAGCTTGGACACCCAAACTCACGCGATTTACTCCTAAGCTACGATAACCAGCGATATGTACAAAATCAAACGTCCCTGGGTCAATTTCCATAGAAATTTCTACCCCAGAGGCAATGCCAAATCGCTGTTCTAAGGTTGTCAATATAGATTGCAACTGTGCTGTTGATAATAGTGAAGGAGTACCACCACCAAAAAAAATTGTTTCTAAAGGTTGACTATAAGTTGGTGCAATCCTGATTTCTTGACATAAAACTTCAACATATTCGCCAATTGTCCCAGAATTTTCGCCCCGTGAGCGATCGCCCACCACAAATACCGGAAAATCGCAATAAAAACATCGTCGCCGACAAAAGGGAATATGCACATAAGCCGAACTGGGAATCCCCCAACCAATATCTTTTTGACTCATTTTGAACAATAGTGAAGTTAATTTGATTTGACTGTTAAAAATAATGAAAATGAGGAGTTTGTTTACAACTTTTCATCCTTTTTCCCTAAAAATAAAAATAATATGCAGTAAAAACGCTTTAGTTATAATGTTGGCATATTCTGTCTGCCTGAGCAGCTAAGATGATTCCATCACTAAAAAGGACTCAAACAAGCATACTTTACTCTATCGAATAAATATCGTTGTAGGAACACAACACAACCATGCTGGATGTCATTATTATTCTCTCATTTATCTTGGCAGCGTCGGGAATAGGTTATTTCAGCACTGATATACTCCCCCCTGGTACTCTTGATGGAGTTAGTGATTTAGATGCCTTACGCCTAGTTTTCGCTGTCTTTGCTGCCATTATCGGTGGTGCAGTCGGGCTGAGTTTCCAGACTACATACCGTCGGCTAGAGTCACAAGTCCGGGAAATGCCCCTAGAAGTCATTCTCACCCGTGCTATTGGCTTAGTAATTGGGCTACTACTCGCCAATCTGATGTTAGCCCCGCTATTTTTATTACCCATTCCCCCAGATTTTGGTTTTATCAAACCTCTTGTTGCGGTTGTTGGCAGTATTATCCTCTCTGTTACAGGAATGAACTTAGCCGATACTCACGGACGGGGTTTGTTAAGATTAATTAACCCCAATACTGTAGAAAGTATGGTGGTGGAAGGAACTCTTAAACCTGCTAATACTAAGGTTTTAGATACTAGCTGCATTATAGATGGCCGGATTGAAACATTACTAGAAACAGGATTTCTAGAAGGATTAATTCTTGTCCCCCAATTTGTTTTACAAGAATTACAACAAGTAGCCGACGCGAGTAAGGATCAAAAACGGGTGAGGGGAAGAAGAGGATTAGAAATTCTCAACCGCATTCGGGAAAATTATCCCGAACGCATTTTAATCAATCCTGTGGACTATGAAGATACTGCCACTGTTGATGCTAAATTGGTGCGTTTTGCTCAAGAAATCAATGGCACATTACTCACCAATGATTACAATTTATCGAAAGTTGCTAGTGTGCAAAAAGTTCCAGTTTTGAATGTTCATGATTTAGTCAATGCTGTTCGTCCAACTTATTTACCTGGTGATTATCTTGATTTGAAAATTCTCAAAGAAGGAAAAGAACCAACTCAAGGAATTGGCTATTTAGATGATGGCACAATGGTAGTAGTTGAAGAAGGTAGAGGTTATGTTGGTGGTGAATTGCGAGTAGTAGTTACCAGTGCTTTACAAACTTCTGCTGGAAGGATGATTTTTGCCAAACCCCAAGCTTCCGCATTAGCCTAAGGAATATGGCACGGAAAACTAGAGTTAAATTATGTAAATCGGTGTGGGGAACTGCACCGATTTTGTTGATTAAGCTGAATGCTTGTATTTGGCTGATCAATCTCAAACAGGGTATTGTTATCTAATTAATATTAGAATACGAATAGTAGTTGGTAAATAAATTTAAACATGAAGACCATCTTATCAAGTGAAAAAGCATTTATTATTCGGACTGAGCGAGGACTCACAATTGCGGGAACGCGCATCACCCTTTATGATGTAATAGATTTGATCAAGGCTCAGTATCCTCCGAAGTTAATTCGAGATAAATTCAATCTCACAGATGAACAAATTAGTGCAGCTTTATCTTACATTGAAACACATCATACTCAGGTAGAAGCTGAATATCAAGAAGTTCTACAAACTAGAGAAGAAATTTATCAATACTGGGAAGAACGTAACCGCGAACACTTTGCAAAAATGGCAGCAAAACCACAAAAGCCCGAAAAACAGGCTCTTTGGGCGAAACTTGAGGAGCAAAAAGCCCAACGTACTGATATTAAATACATGAAATCTGAATTAATGTAAAACCAGAAATTATAAATATTTTTCCATGATATAATTTTTAAATTTTATTCCTCGACGTTCTACTTCTTGTGACCTGACTATTGTAAATTCCCAATGTTGAAAAAATGGTTTTGCGGTAATACTTACTTCTGCATATAGCCGATTAATTCCTCTGGATTTTGCTGTATTTTCTATATGAGTCAAGAGTTTTGAACCTATACCCTGTCTTTGGTATTGGCTATGACAATAAAAACAATCAATATGTCCATTTGCTTCTAATTCCGCAAATCCAACTATTTCACCATGATTTTCCGCAATAAAAGGCAGCTTGGATTTTAACCTTTTATGCCAAAATTCATAATCCATATTTTCGCCAGTCCAAGCATTTACCTGTTCTTGAGTATAATCATGAATATTGATTTGATGAACTGTATCATAAAACAGTTTTATAATTGCTTCAGTGTCAGATAGTTGATATTCTCTGACTATCATTATGGTGTTTTCACAGGTTTGATATTTTTGGCTTTATAAAATGTTTCTAAACTATCAGTATCACCTACAAAACGCCAATGCCAAGGTTCATAACTCACACCTTGAAGATTATCTTTAGGAAAGGAAATTTCAAAACTAAATTTGGCAGCATTAGCCTGTAACCACTGATAAGCTTTGGTATTATCAAAATTGGCTTGGAGATTAGTTGCTGGGACTGTACCATCGCCAACATCCACCGCATAACCTGTATGATGTTCACTATGATTTGGTGGTGCGCTGAGGGCTGCTCTTTCGGCTGGGGTTTGATTCCGCTGTGCGCCTACACCGAAAAATAACTGCTTTTGCTCTTGTACAGAACGAAAGCCAGAAATTGGAACTAAAATTACACCCGCACTTCTAGCGGTTTGTACCATGGCTTGAAACTTGACAGCGGCAGATTTTCGCATTCTGATTCTACTGTCACCGGTAATTGGGGCTAATTCTGATTCTGGTGCTTCTGAATAGGGAAAATGTCCCAACACTGTATCATTATTATCTGGGGTATTAGCGGCTATGGGTGTAGAACTAATCGGTGCAGCTACAGAATTAGCATTTGGCTTAGGTGTTGTCAGCGAAAACAAAAAACCACTAGAGACAGCCAGTAGCAAAAATCCTGTTAATCCACCTGTAATCAAAACCACAGGTTGGACTTTGATCTTACTTCCTGCATCATTTGTATCGCGTAAAGCCACTGGGATATCATCACCAGAGAGAGGGTAGGAATTGTGCGGTTTTTTAGGAAACCCAGCTTTATTCAAGTTTTTGCTCCTGTTTGTGTTTAATAGTTAGTTAAAGAAGAAATGAGTTTTGTTTAATGCTTAATTTTGAATTATGGTGTAATTTTGATAAATCTTTTAGAACTATATATCAAGTTAGTGGGATTAATCCTAGTGGGATTTATACTGGGACGTAAATTGCCTAACAATACTTCCACCTACGTAGGTCAATTTCTCTATTGGGTGGGAGTACCTATAAGCATCATCGGTTTTTTACTACAAACAGATTTATCAGGACAGATTTGGATTGCACCGATAATAGCTCACTTGGCAATCTTTCTGGGGGCATTATTAGCTTGGTTAAGAATCAAAGCCCAAGCCCATTTCATTGATTCAGTTCCCCCCGCGACAACTCAAGGTAGTTTGATTCTAGCAGCAATGGTAGGTAATACAGGTAATTTGGGTTTTCCCATTACTTTAGCAATGGTAGGTAAAGAATATTTTGCCTGGGCTTTATTTTACGATATGTTGGGTTCGCTGTTTGGTGCTTATGGTTTAGGTGTGTTTCTTGCTGCTAAGTTTGGTAATAATACCCAAAATCAGATGCAAATAGCAAAGGTAATTTTGATTAATCCGGCTCTATGGAGTTTTGGATTTGGCTTATTATTACATCAAGTTGCGCTTCCCTCTCCAGTGGTATTTTGTTTGGAAAAATTGGCTTGGGGTGCAGTTGCTTTATCTTTGATGTTAATTGGAATGCGACTTTCCCAACTAAAATCTTGGCGAAAATTACCACAAGCGGGGAGTAGTGTGTTCATTAAAATGCTATTAGTGCCGATGATTTTAGGTAGCACTCTCTCATTTTTTGGTGTTACTGGTAATGCAGCACAGGTGATAGTTTTGCAAATGGGTATGCCTCCAGCTTTGGCTACATTGGTAATAGCAGAAACCTTTGATTTAGATAGAGATTTGGCTGTTACTGCTTTAGCTATGGGGATGATAGTTTTGTTGTTTACTCTTCCTGTTTGGTTATGGTTGTTTTGAAAATAAGTATCTTACCTGTACCCAATTCTGGGATGATGTATTAAAAACAATTCTAATCGCTCAATGCCTAAGCCGAATACCACAGCCCAAAGGACTCAAATCATTGAAGTTTTGAAACGGGATTATTTTCCGATGATCCCTCAACTTCAGAGAAATTGGACACCAGAACAACATTATAAAAATCGTTTAAGTCGTTCTTTGGCTGCATTTGCCATTACTAATCTCGCTGATCTTACTCCCCCTCAAGCTGCTCACTCGATTATCAATGGAGGGGATGATAATGGTATTGACGCAATTTATTTTGATCGGGTTAATAATCGGCTTTGGTTAGTACAGGCTAAAGCGGGGAATGCTCCCGACATGGGTGATAATAAAAAATTTTGTGATGGCATTAGGGATCTTGTCCATAAACGGTTTCAAAAATTTAATTATAGTTTTTCCCGGTTGCAACAAGATATTGAAGATGCTTTAGATAAAAATGGCGTAATTATAGTTGGCTGTAATATATATTTAGAAAGCAGCTTGGGTTCTCATGTAGTCAATGATCTCAATCAATTAAAAAATGAACTAAATAAGTTTGATTCGCGTTTTCAATGGCAAGATTTGAATATTAAAAATATTTATGGATGGTTGACAGCGAAACAAAAAAATGCACCTATTGAGGTTAAATTGACTTTAGAAAAATGGCATTGTTTAGAACAGCCCAGAAAAGCTTTTTATGGATTAGTTAATGCTGTTGAACTAGCTAATTTATATAACTGGCATAATAAATTATTATTTGAGAATAATATCCGTTATTACCTGGGTACAGAAGATGTTAACTTAGCAATTGCTGAAACTGTAGAAGAACAACCATCAGAACTTTTTTATCTCAATAATGGATTAACCATTACTTGTGCAAAGGTTAGTTTACCATCTGGACACAATCAGGACTCAACTCAATTTACTTTAGAGGGGTTTTCGATAGTCAATGGAGCGCAAACAGTGGGATCTATTGCATCTGTATTTAATGCTAATGGTTCTATTTCTACCGATGCAAAATTATTAGTTACCATCATTGAATTAGGGACAACATCAGATAAAATAGGTGTAGAAATTACTAAAGCGAGGAATACACAAAATACAGTCCGTGATGTTTATTTTGCCGCCTTAGATCCTAATCAAGAACGGTTGCGGCAAGAATGTATGGTATCAAATATTGTCTATCAATATCGTCCATCAGCAGATCATCATGATGCTATCACCATTGAACAAGCAGCAATAGCCCTGGCTTGTTTTAGCAGTAATCCTGAAATAATTGTTGCCGCAAAGAAAGATATTAGTCAGCTTTATAAGCGTTATTATCCAACACTTTTTAGTAATGAGCTTTCAGGAATTACACTTTGTCGCTATGTGCGTATATTTGAATATCTTGATCAGATTTTTGAAGATTCTCGAAAAGCAGAAACAGAAACTCGGCGTAAAAATTTCTATCAACATGGTAGATTGTTTATATTAGATATTTTTTCAAGACGTTATAAATCTCTAATCAATAAACCAGAAGTTAATTTATCTCAAGATGACTTGACTGAGTTCTCCAGAATTGGTATAGAACTTGCTGAATTAATTTATACTCTCTCTGAATCTCAGTTTGCTAGTGATGAAAAAGGCTATCTTGCTATTTTTAGAAGTTTAACTGATGTTAAGTCTTTAACCAGTGCGGTGATGCAAAATTTGCCTAACAAAGAAGCTTAATCTAACAGTATTAATTGACATGGAGTTTAAATTTTAATATTCAATTTTTGATATAAAACCTAAATTAGTTATGACTAAAAAGCAGAGACTAGAACTTACATGGATTGGTAAAGAAATTCGCCCCAAATTAGAACCGCGAATTTTATTAGAAGATGCTGGAAAATCTTATCATGCTGCACATCGAGTTAGTGAAAATGATATTTTTGATAATCGCTTAATTTTTGGCGATAACTTGTTAGCTGTCAAGGCTTTAGAACAGGAATTTACAGGAAAAGTTAAATGTATTTTTATTGATCCTCCCTATAATACTGGTTCAGCTTTTGAACATTATGATGATGGAGTTGAACATTCTATCTGGCTTGGTTTAATGCGATATCGTTTAGAAATTTTGCGTAATTTATTATCTGAAGACGGTTCTATTTGGATTACGATTGATGATAATGAAGCACATTATTTAAAAGTAATGTGTGATGAAGTATTTGGACGTAGAAACTTTGTGTCAACAGTTGTATGGCAAAAAAAATATGCACCAAAATCCGATTCAAAATTCTTTTCTCAATCACATGATTTTATCTTAGTAATAGCGAAAGATATTTCTCGTTTTCAATTAAGACGTTTGGCAAAAACTGAGAAACAGACTGGTAGATATACTAACAAAGACAATGATCCTAGAGGAGCATGGAAGGCTAGTGATGTATTGCGAAGTGAAGTACGTGATTATGCAATATTTCCTGTTCGACTTCCTTCTGGAGAAGAAGTTTTACCACCTCCAGGAACAAGTTGGCGTTACACAAAAGAGAAGTTTGATGAACTAATTGCTGATAACCGTATCTGGTTCGGTGCAAACGGAGATGCACGTCCAGCCTATAAAAGATTTCTATCAGAAGTAACTGATACTATTCCGAGTACAACGATTTGGACTTACGATGAGGTAGGTCATAATGATGAGGCTAAAAAAGAGATGCGAGGTTTATTTGTTAACGATCTCTTTGCCACACCAAAACCAGAAAGGTTGTTAAAACGTATTATAGAACTTTCCACAAATCCTAATGATCTAATTTTAGATTCCTTCGCAGGTTCAGGAACAACAGGTGCAGTTGCACAAAAAATGGGAAGACGCTGGATAATGATTGAACTAGGAGAACATTGTCATACCCATATCATTCCCCGACTCAAAAAAGTAATTGATGGTGAAGATCAAGGTGGAATTAGCAAAGCAGTAAACTGGAAAGGTGGCGGCGGATTTCGTTATTATCGCCTTGCACCATCATTATTAGAAAAAGACAAATGGGGTAACTGGATTATTAATAAAGAATATAACCCTGCTATGTTAGCGGAAGCACTCTGCAAAATAGAAGGGTTTACATACTCACCATCAGATACATTTTATTGGCAACATGGTTATTCTACAGAACGAGATTTTATTTATGTCACTACCCAAAATCTCAGTCACGAACAATTATCTCAGCTTGCTGATGAAGTAGGACAAGAACGCACATTATTAGTTTTATGTAGTGCTTTTCGTGGCAAAGTTGATATATTCCCAAGTTTGACAATCAAAAAAATTCCTCAACAGATACTCTCTTGTTGTGAATGGGGACATGATGATTACAGTTTAAAAACCGAAAATTTGCCTAAAGCACCTCCAAAAATTGAACAACCATCACTAGAAAAACCTATACAAAAATCACTATTTGACATGGATAACTTATGATAAATCAACTTGTTAATAACATTGCTAATCGTCTCAGTCTGCGCCCACCGCAACGCCAATCATTAGAAATTCTAGATCGGATTTGTGAACTTTTATCTATCAATGGAAAATCAGATATAAAAACAAGTTTAGCGAAAATAAACCAAGAATTTCCCTCAGTTAACGACT
>Ga0164294_10004557_pt1 | contig 12086 bp, 9 predicted proteins | sample GEODES005metaG_FD_111479 | JGI IMG/M metagenome (GOLD analysis project Ga0164294, IMG submission 111479) | Oligotrophic lake water microbial communities from Sparkling Lake, Wisconsin, USA - GEODES005 metaG | ecosystem: Environmental > Aquatic > Freshwater > Lake | place: USA: Sparkling Lake... | reverse complement strand
TTGAACAGGCCCAGGTACTCAAAGCTGGGCTTGAAGCGGTAGTCCAAGACGCCGTCACCATCAATGTCGCTGAAGTCGTTGTACGCAGCATAGGCCAGGGTGTGGTCGCGCGACAGAGTCAGCAACACTTTGGGCGCCATGCCTAAAGCGGAGTACACGGGCGTGGAGTTTTCCGGGGAGAGGCCCAATACCCCCTGAGCCCAGCCGACACCGGGTGCCAAGATAAACGACAAAACCAGGGCCAGGACGGCCGTTAGGCGCACAGGGGCATAGGGCATTTTCATAGGGTTCACCTCGAATCAGCTATTTCGGTTGTGTTAGGTAGTAACTCTGCAATACCACGGCGCTTCTGCGTCCCAGGAGGTCGGGCTTGGTTCGCGCCGTGATGCGGTACTGCGAGCATTCGTGCTTGGCGTTGGGGTCGGGTGGGTTGCAAGAAAAGTCATCCCCCATGAACTCCACGATGTACTGCACCTGGTCGGTCGACAGCAGCCCGCCGCTGGCTTGGTCCGCTTGCCAGCCGGAAAAATTTGGGTCTTCCCAGCGCGGCAGGCATTGCGGTGTTGGCTGGGAGCACAAGCCGTTGGTGCACGGCGAGGGGTCCGATCGGTTTGCACCGCATGCTGTTGCTGCGAAGCTGCCGTTGGGCTTGCCAGTGACCGTGCTCGGGGTGAAGCTGTTGTTTGCGGCGGTGGCGTCAAAGGCCTGGTTGCGGGCCAGGTTCTCTGCCGTGCGCAGCTCTCGTTCGTTGGACTGCAGGGCCATGCTGCGGTCATAACTGCTCGCAACCATGCTTTCTTGCGACAACATGGTGCGCACGGCGCCGATGCCGATCAGGGTGATCAGCAGCAGCATGACGAGCACCACAGGCAACGCCATAGCTTGCTGGCGCTTGCGTGGGGATGTATACGGGCGCGTCATGGTGCACGCCTGCGCAGGGTGACGGTAAACGGAACGGCCTCGCTGAGCTGCTGCGCTCCAGTGGCCGTGGTGGCGACGCTGTCTTGGGAAGCCACGGTGAGTTCGACCCGCACGGCCAGCACGTTCTTCCATCCGTCGGGGAAGGCATTGACGCCGGCCGCGGAAAGATAGGTGGTTGGGTTATTGGTAGTCAGGTAGCTCAGGGTCAGTCCGGTGACGTTGTCAATGACATCTTCGTTTGGAGCGACGACACCTTGGTGGTTGATCACAGCCCGGCGCAGTGCATTGCCCGGTTTGTTATTGGACCTTGGGCCCACAAACCAGAGGTGGGCGCTCAGGGGAGCCACAAAACCCCCTGCTCGCAAGTCGTCAGTGATGTTTGCATTTGCCGTGGCGTAACTGGCCGTGCTGGCCGAACTGGGGAGAAAGCTATACACCCGGGCGCCGTCGCATGCCACTGCCACACCGCCCAAATTGAGAGTTTGGCCCGGCGCGGCGGGACCCAGCAAAAAGGTGCCAGCCGCTGCGTCATGGGACACGATGGGAAAAGGTTTGTCACCCGTGGCGCTCCAAATGAGCACCGAGTCAGAGCCCGGAAGTGACGCCGGGGGGACGGGAAGGCCACCTGCGTCCAACACATTGCCCACCAGTCCGCGGTCCCCTTGGCCCCACGTTCCCACGTTGCCGTGATAAACCGGACTAAGGTTGCCGCCGCAGGCGATGCCACCGGCTTCACGCAACTCGCGGCTGAGGATTTCGGCGGCAAAACGCACGTTTTCCTGCACCCGGCCAGCGCCTTCGACCAGGGCATAGGAGTTGCGATGGCCCACGTACACACTTAGCGTGGCCGCGACCACCAGCAGGCCCAGCACAATAGACACCATCAGCTCTAGCAGGGTCAAGCCCTTTTGCCCCGTCGGGCTGTGTATTGCAACGCGCCGCTTGTTCACAACTCGGACACCAGGTTCAGTTTTTCGTCTTCGCGTCCGCCGGCACGGCGGTCGTCCCATTGCAGGGTTACGTCGCATTGCACGCGCAGCAGCAGGATGTCGATCGGGATGCAAACCACCGTCAGGCTGGGGTTGGCCGGTGTTTTGATCCACTGCGGCATGTTGTCGAACCAAAACTTCAGGTCCTGCTGTGCCAACGAAGCGCCTCCGGGCGCAGACTGCAACGCAGTCGCGTTGTAAAGCCCCGACACGGCCTCGGCCCGGTTGGCGCGCATGGACTCCATCAGCGAGTTGAGCAGGACCAGGGCCTCGGTGCGCTGCATGCTGCTGTGCGTGTACTTGAGCACGCGCCCCTGTAGCAAAGACAAGCCCACCAAGCCAAAGGACAAGATCAGCACCGCAATCAGCACTTCAATCAGCCCCACGCCCCGCTGGCGCCCGGCGGTGCGCGTGTGCAGCGAAGGCTGTGGCGTTTTCGCCATGGCGAGTTCTCCCTGGTGTTTTTCGTAAAACGGTTATTTAATTAGAAATCGTTACCGTCTTGTATAGTACACCGCACACCGGCGATCTCACCACCACCTTGCGGGAAATAAATGAAGTTTTATGGGCCTTTGCGGCGCTTTCCCCAGCCCTTGCGCCGCTTGCGCGGATTCACCTTGGTTGAGCTTATGGTAGTCGTGGCCATTGCCGCCATCTTGGCCTTGGTCGCCGCGCCCTCCTTTACCGAAACCATCAACCGGACGCGAAGAAAAACCTACGCTAACCAGTTGTTTGAGGACCTGGCGCTTGCGCGCAACGAGGCTATCAAACGCGGCGTTCCGGTGACGGTGTGTCCGTCCACCGATGGCGAAAATTGCGAGGCCAGCAACAGCTGGGTTACCGGATGGATCGTGTTCGTTGATGTGGCTAACACCGGCGGGCGCGATGCGGCAACCGAAGCCTTGCTCAAGGTTCACGAGCCCCTTGCAAGCGGGTGGACCGCCACCAAGAACAATTCGACCCAGCAGTATGTAACCTACGGGCCGCTGGGTACGTCCATCGGTGTCAGTAACTTCACACTTGCTATTTGTTCGACGTCGGCGGCCTGCACTACCGCGACTGAAGCCAACCAGACCAACCTGGTAATGAACACTTTGGGCCGTGTCCGTATCGACAGCTACAACTAGAGCGCAACGCCCTTGCCTTCACGCTACAGCACCCCCACCACCTGCGCCAGCACGTGGCGCGTACTTTGCCCGGCCAAGTCCAGCACCGTGCTGCGCTGATAAAAAGCGCTCAGGTCCAGGCCCACGCCAATGCCGCAAAGTTCTATCTGGCCTTGGGCTTCGATTTGCGCTGCGGTGGCCTGCAGGTCACGGTCCAGGTAGTGCGGGTCGTTGGCCAGCACGGTAGCGCCGTCCATGGGGCTGCCGTCGCTTACTACCAGCAAGATGCGCCGTCGCACGTCTTGGGCCAGCAGGCGGGCGCTGGCCCAGCGCAGCGCCTCGCCGTCCACGCATTCGCGAAACAGCTCGGGCTTGAGCAAGGCCGCAAGGCTGCGCCGGGCGCTGCGGTAGGAACTAGCGTGGTCTTTGAACACGATGTGGCACAGCTCGTTGAGCCGCCCCGGCTGGGGCGGCTTGCCTGCGCGGCGCCAGTCGCGCAGCGCGCGCCCGCCGTTCCAGGCGCCGGTGGTGTAGCCCAGCAGCTCGGTTGATACGCCTGCGCGCTCCAGGGCGCGCAGCAGCACGTCCAGCGCTGTGGCCAGCGCCAAGGCGTGCGTTTTCATGGAGCCCGAACAATCCACCAGCACGCTCAGGGCGCAATCGGTGTGCGGGGCAATGTGCTCGGTGCGAAACAGGCGGCGCTCATGGGGGCTGGCAATAAGTTGGCCCAGGCGGCTGCCGTCAATGCGCCCGGCCTCCTGGCCGCTGTCCCAACCGTCGGTTTGCGGCAAGGCCAGGCGGGCTTGCAACTGGCGCGCCAGCAGCCCCGGGCTGACGCCAGCTTGTGCCAGCTGTGCATCGAGTGTGGTGCGTAAGCTGATCAGCTGTTCGGCGCGCACCAGTTGGGTGGCGTCGACCCTGCGGTCGTAGTCGGTGGTGAAGGCGCGGTAGCGCTCGGGCTTGCCTTCAGGCGCGTCGCGCGGGGTGAGGGCGCTGGCAAAGCCGGGCGCGCTGTCGGCCTCAAAGTCCACCCAGATTTGCAGCCAAACGTCTTCTTTACCGCCTTCCTCGCGCGGGCGTTCGGCGGGTTTGCTGCGGCTGGGTTCGGTGTCCACCAAGCCCGCGACCACCGCGCTAATTTCCAGCGCGTGCACCGCGTAATCGGTCTGGCTGTGGCGGCTGCGGCGCAGGGCATAGAGAGCGTGGCCGATGCGCGGCGCCAGGCCAAAGCGGGTGGCCTCCAACAAGTCTTGCAGCGTCTCGGGCACGGCGTCGCCAGTGACGCGGGCGCGGCAGATGTGGGCTACGGTGAGCAACAAAATGCCTTGCGCCGACTCGTGCAGGCGCGCCCTTACAAAGGCCTGCGACCAAGCCGCAAACCGGTGGCGCATATTGGCGCGCACGCCGGGCCAGGCCTGGGGCACCAGAGACTCGGCCCGGTATTGCTCCAGCAGGTCAAACACCCGCCGTGCCATGGGCAAGGCGGGGCGCAACTGCTGGTGCAGCGTGCGGTCGCTGGTGCGTAGGCGCAGGGCCACACCGTCGGCGGCGCCGCGAAACGATGCCAGATCATCGGCGACGGGCCCGTCGGGAACTGCGGCAGACGGAGCTGCGCTGGTACCCCCTAGGGCGGCGTCGGAGGCAGCCCCGGGATGCAGATGCGGCGCAAAACTCGGCAGCAGCGCCTGCCCCTGCCAGAGCTTGCGGCCCCGGTAATGCAAACCGCTCTGGCCGCTGAGCGCGCGCAGCGTGGCGGCGCACAGCGCGTCGAGCTGCTGTTGGTAGCGCACCAGAGCCTGCAGGCTGGGTGCGCTGTCTGCGGATTGCGGCGCCTCAGCCATGGGGGGCAGCGCGAAACGGTACGCTTGCACCTGAGCCCAGGCACGTGCCGCCCGCCTGAAAATCCAGTCCGCGCACCACGCTAAAACCTGCACTCTGGGGCATGAACCGGCTCACGACCCCGAGGCCAGGGCGCTGTCCGGCAGCAACGGCAAATCAAAGCAGCGCTGAAAGTATTCAGCCACGGTGGCGCGTTCGGCCTCGTCGCATTTGTTGACAAAGGACAGGCGCAGCGCAAGCGCAATGTTGCCAAAAATCTCCAGGTTTTCAGCCCAGCTGATTACGGTGCGCGGCGACATGACGGTGGACAGATCGCCCAGCGCAAAGCCTTTTCGCGTCAGGTCGGCCACGGCCACCATTTGCGCCAGTAGCGCCTGGTGTTCGGGAGTAGCCAGCGCGGGCACGCGGGCGGCGACGATGGCGATTTCTTCTGGGGCGCTCAGGTAGTTCAGCGCGGCCACCAGGTTCCAGCGGTCGAGCTGGGCGTGGTTCAGCCGCTGGGCGCCGTGGTACAGGCCATTGAGGTTGCCCAGGCCCAGGGTGTTGCTGGTGGCAAACAGCCGGAACTGCGGGTGCGCGCGCAGCACGGTGTTTTGGTCGAGCAGGGTGAACTGGCCTTCGCGCTCTAACAAGCGCTGGATAACAAACATCACGTCGGGGCGGCCGGCGTCGTACTCGTCAAAAATCAGTGCCATGGGCCGCTGCAGCGCCCACGGCACCATGCCTTGCTGGAATTCGGTGACTTGCTGGCCTTCGCGCAGCACCACGGCGTCGCGTCCCACCAGGTCCAGGCGGCTGATGTGGCCGTCCAGGTTGATGCGCACGCAGGGCCAGTTCAGGCGCGCGGCCACTTGCTCAATGTGGGTGGATTTGCCGGTGCCGTGCAGGCCCTGCACCAGCACCCGGCGGTTGTGCGTAAAACCGGCCAGCAGCGCCAGCGTGACTTCGGGGTTGAAGCGGTAGGCGGCATCCACCTCGGGCACATGTTCGCTGGGTTCGACAAATGCGCTTACCAGCAAGGGGCTGTCAAAGCCAAACACATGGCGCACCGGCACTTGGTGCATGGGCATGGGTGTTTGTGAGAGATGGGCAGTCGCGCTCATGCCGCGTCCGGGCCATCGGGCGGCGTGACCTGGCTCGCCAGGGGTGCTGGGGTGGCGTCGCTCTCGATACGGCTGATTGCGGCAGCGGCGCGCTGCAAGGCCGGCAGCAGGGCCAGCGCTTTGTCGGTAGTCAGGCGCATCATCGGCGCTTGCACCGCCACGCACAGGTTGGAGCGCCCGGCCCGCGAGGGCACGGCTACCGCCACGCACAGAAGGCCCGGCAAAAACTCTTCGTTGTCCAGGGCAAAACCTTGGCGCTTGACCTTGCGAATCTCAGCCTCCAGCGCCTCGGGCTCCGTCAGGGTTTTTGGGGTGTAAGCCTCCAGCGACGTGTGGGCCAGTAGGCGTTGACGCTGGCCGACGGTCATCTGACCCAAAAACACCTTGCCGCTGGCCGAGCAGTGCACCGGCACGCGTGAGCCCGGGTGCAGGTAAAAGCGCAGCGGGGCGGGCGTTTCGAGCCGGTCGAGGTAAATCACCTCGCTGCCGCTGAGCGCCGTGAGGTTGACGCTCTCGCCCACCTCGGCCACCAACCTGCGCAGCACGGCATGGCGCGCGCCGTGGGCAGTGTCATTCATGAGCAAGTTCTCGGCCAGGCGGCGCAGGCGCACGCCGGTGCCGTAGTGGCGGCCTTCGGCGCTGCGCTCGAGTAACTGCGCAGTCTCTAGCTGCTGGAGCATGCGGTGCAAGGTGGGTTTTGGCACTGCCGTCTCATCGGCCAGGCTTTGCAGCGAGAAATACTGGTCTTTGGCGGCAATCACTTCCAGCAACGCAAACAGGCGCAGCGTGGGCGTATCGCCGTTGACTTCAACAGGGGCGGGCGGCACCAAGGGGGTAATGGGGATGACAGACATGGCGCGATGATAGAACAAAATAAAATAATGGAATAAACTATTTCATAAAACAATATTTTTATTGCAACTACCGTTCCGGTTGGCTATAGTAGATACTGATTCCAGTTTGTGGAACAGATGGTTTCAATTGCAGGCGATTTCTTTGGCACCGCAGCAATAATGTCGCCGCTGCCAGCACCTTTTCACTTCAGGAGTTCTCTATGAGTCAAGCCCCAAAAGACAGCCGCACCGTGGTAAGCGGCGTGCAAAAAATGACGCCCTCCGAGGCCTTTGTCGAAACCATGGTCGCCAATGGCGTGACCGATATCTTCGGCATCATGGGCTCGGCCTTTATGGACGCAATGGACATTTTTGCCCCGGCCGGCATCCGCCTGGTGCCCGTGGTGCATGAGCAGGGCGGCGCCCACATGGCCGACGGTTATGCCCGCGTGTCCGGTCGCCACGGCGTGGTGATTGGCCAAAACGGCCCCGGCATCAGCAACTGCGTGACTGCCATTGCTGCAGCGTACTGGGCGCACAGCCCGGTGGTCGTGATCACGCCCGAGACCGGCACCATGGGCATGGGTTTGGGCGGCTTTCAAGAGGCGCAGCAGCTGCCCATGTTCCAGGAATTCACCAAATACCAGGGCCATGTGAACAACCCTAAGCGCATGGCCGAATACACCGGCCGCTGCTTTGACCGCGCCATCTCCGAGATGGGCCCGACGCAGCTCAACATCCCGCGCGACTACTTTTATGGCGAAATCCAGTGCGAAATCCCCAAGCCCATGCGCGTGGAGCGCGGTTCGGGAGGTGAAAACAGCCTGGCTGCTGCCGTGGAGCTGCTGGCCAACGCCAAGTTCCCCATCATTCTCTCGGGTGGTGGCGTGGTGATGGGCGATGCAGTGCCCGAGTGCATTTCGCTGGCGGAGCGCCTGGGCTCGCCGGTGGCCAATGGCTATTTGCGCAACGACTCTTTCCCGGCCAGCCACCCGCTGTGGGTCGGCCCCTTGGGCTACCAGGGCTCCAAAGCCGCGATGAAGCTGATGGCGCAGGCCGACGTGGTTATTGCGCTGGGTTCGCGCATGGGCCCGTTTGGCACGCTGCCCCAGCACGGCATGGACTACTGGCCCAAGGACGCCAAGATCATCCAGGTAGAAGCCGACCACACCAATCTGGGCTTGGTGAAAAAGATTACCGTGGGCATCCACGGCGACGCCAAGGCCGTGGCCAAAGAGCTGCTCAAACGCCTGGCCGACAAAACCTTGGCCTGTGACACCAACAAAGCCGAGCGCGCCGCCACCGTGGCTGCCGAGAAAGCCGCCTGGGAAAAAGAACTCGACGCCTGGACCCATGAGCGCGACCCTTACAGCCTGGACATGATCGACGAAGCCAAGGGCGAACGCACGCCCACTGGCGGCACCTACCTGCACCCGCGCCAGGTGCTGCGCGAGCTGGAAAAAGCCATGCCCAAGCGGGTGATGGTGTCCACCGACATCGGCAACATCAATGCTGTGGCCAACAGCTACCTGCGCTTTGATGAGCCGCGCAGCTTTTTTGCCCCCATGAGCTTTGGCAACTGCGGCTATTCGCTGCCCACCATGATCGGCGCCAAGGCCGCCGCCATGGACCGCCCCGCCGTAGCCTATGCCGGTGACGGCGCCTGGGGCATGAGCATGTCGGAGCTGATGACCGCCGTGCGCCATGACATTCCGGTCACCGCCGTGGTGTTCCACAACCGCCAATGGGGCGCCGAGAAGAAAAACCAGGTGGACTTCTACAACCGCCGCTTTGTTGCCGGTGAGCTGGAAAGCGAAAGCTTTGCCGGCATCGCGATTGCCATGGGCGCCGAAGGCATTGTGGTCGACAAGTTAGAGGACGTGGGCCCGGCCTTTAAGCGCGCCATTGACATGCAAATGATTGAGGGAAAAACCTGCGTGATCGAGATCATGTGCACCCGCGAACTCGGCGACCCCTTTCGCCGCGACGCGCTGTCCAAGCCGGTGCGCTTTTTGGACAAGTACAAGGACTACGTCTAAACACCGCCGCCCAACGTCCACCGCCTTTTCGCCATGGCCCGGGAACACCTGCTCACGCTCAACGCGGGCTCGTCGTCGGTCAAGTTCGCCCTGTTTGCCCGTGGCGAAGCGGCGCTGGTGCCGGTGCGCAGCGGGCAAGTGGACGGCATTGGCAGCGGCGGCGTGGCCAACCACGCGCAGGCGCTGCAACAGGTGCTGCACGGCTTGGGCGATGTGCACATTGGTGCCGTGGGCCACCGGGTAGTGCATGGCGGCACCCGGTTTGACGCACCGGTACGTGTGGACGAGACGGTGCTGGACGCCGTAGTTGCCCTGTCGCCGCTGGCGCCTTTGCACCAGCCGCACAACCTGGCGGGCATGGTGGCGGCGCGCCAGGCCTTTGCCGGGGTGCCGCAAGTGGCTTGTTTTGACACCGCTTTTCACCGCAACATGCCGCACATCAACCAGCGCTTTGCACTGCCGCAGGCGCTGTTTGACGCGGGCGTGCGCCGCTACGGCTTTCATGGCCTGAGCTACGAGTCCATTGCCCAGCAACTGCGCAGCCAGCACCCGGCCCTGGCTGCCGGCCGGGTGGTGGTGGCGCATCTGGGCAATGGTGCGTCGATGTGCGCCATGTACAACGCGCGCTCGGTGGCTACCACCATGGGTTTTTCACCCTTGGACGGTTTGCCCATGGGGACGCGCTGCGGGCGGCTGGACCCGGCCGTGGTGCTGCACTTGCTGCAAGACCGCAGCCCTGAGGAAGTGGCGCATTTGCTCTACCACGGCTCGGGCTTGCTCGGTTTGTCGGGTGTGTCTAGCGATATGCGCGCGCTGGAGGCGTCTGCCTTGCCGCAAGCGGCCATGGCGATTGACTATTTTGTAGAGCAGGTGCTGCGCGAAATAGCGGGCATGGCCTCGGCGCTGCGTGGCATGGACGCGCTGGTGTTCACCGGCGGCATGGGCGAAAACGCAGTGGCGCTGCGCCAACGCATCGTGCAAGGTGGCGCCTGGATGGGGCTACAGTCGGACGCTTCGGCCCACCCGCCGGACCCGGGTAGCCCCAGCGCCGCCCACCGCCCGGTGCCGGTGCTGGTGCTGCGCACCAATGAAGAAGCGGTGATCGCCCACCACACCGCGCAGCTGGCCTGGGGCGCTATCGCCTGAGTACCTTCCAAAAGCACACGACCGCAAAGCACGCATGTTCAAGTTTTTATCCTCCGAGCCGCTGCACCAGCCGCTGGCAGCGCCCACGCCCACGGCGCAGACCTCCATCAAGTGCACCACCTGTTATATGTGCGCCTGCCGCTGCGGCATTCGCGTGCACTTGCGCGAAGGCGAGAACGGCCCCGAGGTGCGCTACATCGATGGCAATCCGAACCACCCGCTCAACCAAGGCGTGATTTGCGCCAAGGGCGCCTCGGGCATCATGAAGCAAATCTCGCCCGCGCGCCTGACGCAGCCCTTGTTGCGCAAGCCCGGTAGCGAGCGCGGCGCCGCCGAATTCGAGGCCATCAGCTGGGAAAAAGCCTACGAGATCTTGACCGAGCGCCTGCAAAAAATCCGCTCCACCGACCCCAAGAAATTTGCGCTGTTTACCGGCCGCGACCAGATGCAGGCGCTGACCGGCCTGTTTGCCCGCCAGTTCGGCACGCCCAATTACGCGGCGCACGGCGGTTTTTGCTCGGTCAATATGGCTGCCGGAATGATTTACACCGTGGGCGGCAGTTTTTGGGAGTTTGGCGGGCCCGACCTGGACCATGCCAAGGTGTTTGTGATGCTGGGCACGGCAGAAGACCACCACAGCAACCCGATGAAGATCGCGTTGTCCAAGTTCAAGCGCGCGGGCGGCCGCTTTATCTCGATCAACCCGATTCGCACGGGTTACTCGGCGATTGCCGACGAGTGGATTCCCATCAAGCCCGGCACCGACGGCGCGCTCTTGATGGCGCTCTTGCACGAGCTGATACGCACCGACACGCTGGACCATGCGTTTCTGAAACGCTTTACCAACGCGCCCCAGCTGGTGGTCTTGGATACCGGTGCGCGCGAAGGCCTGTTTGCCTTTGACGCCAATCCCGAAAAAGGCCCACCGGGCGATGGCCGCAATCCGCACAATAAACTGATTTTTGACAAAACCAGCGGCACGGTATTGAACGCCTACCCCGAGGGCATTGCCGAGGGTTGCGACCCCGCGCTGGAAGGCCAGTACGCATTGGCCGACGGCACCCGCGTGACCCCGGCTTTTCAGTTGCTGCGCGACCGCGTCGCCTCTTGCACACCCGAATGGGCGGCTGCCATTACTGGGATTGCCGCCGCGCGCATCGTGGCGCTGGCGCAGGAGATGGGCAACGCGGCCTTTCAGCAGGCATTTGAGCTGCCCATTCCCTGGACCGACGCCTGGGGCAAAGTGCACCCGACCACGCAGGCACGCCCCTTGGCCTTTCACGCCATGCGCGGGCTGGCGGCGCATTCCAACGGCTTTCAGACGGTGCGTGCACTGGCGGTACTGATGAGCGTGCTGGGAACCATTGACGCGCCTGGAGGCTTTCGCCACAAGGCGCCCTACCCGCGCCACATCGTGCCCAACTACCGGGCCTTCAATTCGCCGGAGATGATTCAGCCCAACACGCCGCTCAACGCCGCGCCGCTGGGCTTTCCGGCGCACCCGGACGAGCTGGCCATCAACCCCGACGGCTCACCCATCCGCATTGACCACGCGTTTTCGTGGGAGCATCCGTTGTCAGCCCACGGCATGATGCACAACGTGATCACCAACGCCGCCAAGGGCGACCCCTACCGCATCGACACGCTGATGGTCTTCATGGCCAATATGGCCTGGAACAGCTCCATGAACACCATGGGCGTACGTGAAATGCTCAACCGCAAGGACGACAAGGGCGAGCACGTGATTCCGTTTTTGGTGGTTTGCGACGCCTTCCAAAGCGAGACCGTGGCCTTTGCGGATTTGGTGCTGCCGGACACCACTTACCTGGAGCGCCATGACGTGATGGGCATGCTGGACCGCCCGATCTCCGAGTTCAACGGCCCGGTGGATTCGGTGCGCATTCCGGTGGTCAAGCCACTTGGCGAATGCCGGCCTTTCCAGGAAGTGCTGATTGAGTTGGCCTCTCGGCTGAAGTTTCCGGCCTTCACTACGCCCGAGGGGGGGCGCAAGTTCACGGGCTACCCGGACTTTGTGGTGAACTTTCAACCTCTACCGGGCATCGGCTTTTTAATGGGCTGGCGCGGAAAAAATGGGGATGAACACCTGCGT
>Ga0164294_10004556_pt1 | contig 12086 bp, 8 predicted proteins | sample GEODES005metaG_FD_111479 | JGI IMG/M metagenome (GOLD analysis project Ga0164294, IMG submission 111479) | Oligotrophic lake water microbial communities from Sparkling Lake, Wisconsin, USA - GEODES005 metaG | ecosystem: Environmental > Aquatic > Freshwater > Lake | place: USA: Sparkling Lake... | reverse complement strand
AGATAGTAGTGTTGTAGTTCGCGCTGGCAGTGCCTTTGTGTCAAATGATGGGTTAACCGAAAAGGTTGGGTCTTGCTATATTGGTCCAGTTAATTCATTTACTGCTGGATCAACCACAGTAAGGCAAGGCTGGGCGAGCCGTTAACCTTGCCCAAAGGTTGACAATCTATTCCTAATCCTAGCCTCTAGGCCAGGAATGAACTTCTTTCTTGCTGGGTTGCGTTCAGCCATATTGTATTCATCCTGCAATTGAGCATCGCTGGCCGCACGCATTAAGGCTCTTGGCTCAACTTGGTTGATCGCGGCCAATGTCTTGGGACCAAACCCGCCATCTACCGCCACCTTCTGCCCCAGCGTGTTCAATCCTTGCTGGATGTATTTCGTTGCACCGCCCAGCCCACGATTAAACGCGAGATCCTGCGTGAACGGCTGGAGTGCTTGAGGGAGTTTTTCAACGAGTGGCGCGGTATATCCTTGGATGTACTCTGCCGCTGCTTTCGCTCTTTCTTGCGCTGGGAGCGATGAGATGGCTTTGAATGCTTCTGGATGGTATCGGTCATTTATTCCAGCTACTTCAAAGTTTCCACCCATATCTCCAGTTGGCAACTTGTAGACCGAAAGATTACCCTGCTTATCCTTGCGACCCTCCCACTCCACGGTTTGCAATGGCAAGGGAAGCGCGCCAGAAGGTTGCTGTGCTGGTGCTGTGGGTGGCTTAACATATTCGCTCATAGGTTCTATCCTCGCGGTCTGTTCTGGCGGTTGCTGTGGTGGTTTTGAGTAAGGCTCAAACTCCATACGGATTGCGTTATTGCGATCCTGCTGGCTTAAACCAGTTTGGCGTGATGCTGATCCAGAGATGTCAAATTTAGCCATTTACTCTCCTTGTTGCATCATAAGCTCTCGGCCTATTTCTTGACGCTTCTGCATCTCCTCTGGAGATAGCTCGCGCCTCATGCTTTTTGTTAGTGACTTGCTGATCTTGTAGTCTCTGTACCTGTTGTTGGCTATGGCAGAGGCGTTATCAACGCCCATACCGCCAGCGCGCATAGCTGCAATAGCCTCAGACCTAGAAAGACCAAGCAACATGGAGGCGTGGAAATCCTTGTTTGCCTCATCGAACATAACCCTGCGCCTGTTCTGCATCTTCTCAAACTGTTCCCGCACCTTCGCTTCTGGAACATTGCCAACCGCGCCATAGGTTTCTGTGAATATCCTGCCAACATCAGCCATATTCGTATTAAACCTAGATGCCTTCGATTCTAACGCCTTGGATACGTTGATGGATTGAGGACGGATACCGAATAGTGCGGATAACTCCTCGGATGGCTTGTAGATACGGCCATACTTGGAAACGGTTGTATCGGGTTGACCAGTTAAGGCGTAATATATCCTTCTAAACTGAGATACGGTTGCTGGCTCGTTTTGCCTCAACAAATAACTAGCTCTATCAAGTGTTTGATCCAGCCTAGTATCTTGCGGATTTACAATCGTTCTTCCCTGCGGAGTTCTTCCAGACAGTGCCGAAACAATTGAATTTGCTAGAATGCTTGGACCAATATAAGACTCAAGAAAATCCAATATGGCGTTAGCAATTGATTCCTCTGGATCTTTTCCAGATGCAGCAGCAAGAGCTGGTCCTTTGAATACTTCGTAAGGATCTGTGTATGAAATATCAACGTAGCCAACATCCTTGCCATCTGCTCCAGTTGGCATAAGAGTTGCGTTCTTTTGGTATGGAGCAACAAAACGTCTCAAGGCATCCATTTTTCTGTCGTTAAATCCAGTTGCCCACATACCAAGTCTTGTTATTGCGACAGTTGCAGTCGTTGCCGCAAGCACCCCGATCAATCTATTAAATCCATACCTGCGCATACCTGGTGTCTTCAAATCTTCAGCAGCATATCTAAGCGTATTCGGAATAATCCTTAACATTTCAGAAGGCCAGGATATGAAGTTGCCAAAGAATGGCTGAAGTCTTAATGCTTTTATGATTCTAGGCACGCGAGAGTAAGTTGGCCTTGTGTTCTTGACGCGCTCGGCGGCAATAGTTTCAGCCTCTTGGCGGGACAATCCTATCCCGTCCATAAGTTGCTTTGTTTCGTTCTCCCACGCCATCAACTTGAATAAATTATCACCAGCTCGGTATGTTTTATTTAGAGCAGCAACGCCTTTCTTCGCAATGTTCCCACCTTTGCCAGCAAGTTCTTCAGCAAAGTCAACCGTAGATCCTTTGTACTGTTGAGCATCTTTCAACATTTGCGTAAACTCATTCAGAACAGTATTGTCGTAAATTCCAAGTTGAGTTGCCCTAGTTAGGTAAGCTCGACCTTCCTTTGTGTCCATCTTTGGAACGCCAAACTCAGCCAGAACTGCTCTAAATGGTTTTGAACTTCCGCCAAATACAATGTTTCCGTTGGCAACCTCGATCAATACGTTTGAAATTGGATTCCTAAACTGAGCCTGGATGCTCCCAACTGTCTTGCCCCACTTGACCCAAGCATTCGCTGCGTAGTAAAGCTGATAAAGCTTTCCAGCCCTATGCGTCATCTCAAAATTCTCAATGGCATCGACTAAATCTTTCTCGGCGTACAGCCCATTTAGTGGGGAGCGAGTGTCCGATCCGTCCGCAGCAATCTGTGTGGCTGCATTGCCAGTTGGTTTTTCAAAGAATAGCTTGTTCGCAAGGCCAAACTCTTTTAGTTTGTTCAACTGCTCTTGAGATTGCAGCAGGTTAATCATTTTGCTGGCTGATCTTGCGTAGTTAATTACTGGGTCGGTGTACTCACCCATCAAAAATCTGACTTGTTCTGGAATGTCCTGCCTTGCCTTTGTTATTCCAAGTTTCTTTCCAATTCCAGAGGCTTGAATCAATGACTCGAATGGCTTGTCCCTTCCTCCCTCGATATACTCCTTGATTTTGCCTTGCACCTCAGCCTCAGTTGTGGCTGGGTTCGCAGCCTTCATCTGTGTTCTTACAAAGTTTTCAGCTTCAGCGTATAGGGCTGGATTCCTCTGCCTTACAAGTTTTACATCGTACTTAGGATTATCAAACTTCTCGTAGGAACGAGTCAGATACTCGCCCTTATTCATTCTGATAATGTCAGCCTTGCTCATTCCAGACGGACCTACTTCTTGTGAGAACGCGCCTACTTGAATTAAGCCTTCAGAGAGGTTGTCTAGCTGGCGGCGCATCTGCTGTGCTACGGGTCTGATTGCTTCTGGAAGATTCTCTGCTGGCAGATAACCACGCAGGAACTGATCGACCTGGAGCGACTGATCTTGAGTTAATTTAGGTTTGCCATTAAGCTCTCTTGCAGCTTTGGCTAGATCATTCAGCGTAAAATCAATCTGCTTGAGCATCGCTTGCGTGCGCGATCCCTTGGCTTCCATAATGTCGAACATCTCTTTTGGAAGATTGCCTTCAGTGGTAAGCCACTTCTGCGCTACCTTGGCCGCGCCTTCCTGCACATCGGACACTATGAACCCAGCCTCACCAGCCTTGCCGCGCATCGGGCGAGGGATGGTTGGTTTAGCAAGTCTTTCCCTGAATAAATCATATTCCTCATACAGTCTTTTTTGATCTTCCATAGGAAGCTTACCCAACTTTTCTTGCGTTAATTTCTTCTGCTTTAGAAATCTATTTCTTGCCTCATCTGGTGTTATTCCGTATTTATTTACAAAATTTTCCTCACTAAGCTGCATCATTGTTTTTGGCTTGTATGGTCTGCTGACAGGACCTTCCTCTATTTTTTGCCTTACAAGATTCGCAGTTTCTTGGTCTGGAGCAATTATGTTTACCTTTACTTTGTTGGGTAATTCTATTTGCTCTTGAATTTGTTCTGGAACAACCTCACCCTCCGCTGGCAACGCCAACCTCTCGCCACTAGGCAACTGCGTCCTTGGCGTGACAATCGGACCTTCGCGTACAATCTCTCCCTGTAGTCCGCGAGTGTCTGGAATAATGGCCTCACGATTGATGCCTTGGGATTCGATAGTAAATACGTTTGTCTTCGGCACTGGATCGTTTAGATCGACCAGGCTTTCCTGCATCTGTGTCGTGATTCCACGCCGTTGCATCTCGGCTGTATCGGCTGCTGTACCGCGTACGTTTCCGCGTACGCCAGCCTCTGGCAACTGTTCCTGCGGAACTACTGTGGCTGGCCTAATCGGACGCTCTTGGCGTACTTGTTGAACTTCGGTTGAAACTGTTTCTGGAAGCGATGGTGCTTGTAGCTGTTGCTCGTAGTAAGGGCGAACTTCTGGTTGACCAGGCTTGGGTGCGCCAACCTCAAGGTCAACCTTATTAAGCAGAGTTCTTCCACCAAGCAATACTTCGCTTCGTTTGGCTCGTTCAACTCCAGTTGCTTGCGTTGATCTTGCTTCGTTTAAAATTTCCTTCCAATCATCGCGTTCAGCGCGGCTTGCTTTTCCAGCCTTAACCTTATAATTTAAATTCTTAAATTCTTCAAAATTATATCCTTTGACCCTGCTTCCAGAGGCTATTCCAGCATATAAACCGCCAAACAAGGCATCTTCAGCAATTGTGCTTGGAGAAACTTCACCTCCAGTAACTGCCCTCAATCCAGTTCCAACTCCAGCACCAACTACGGCTGAAGTTCCAACTGCCTTGCCAAGTTCTTGTGCGGCTCTCTTTGCTCCAAGTTCTTTGAATAAAGTTGTTCCAGCCCTTGTCAATCCAGTTACACCAGCCGCAACCCCAGGGACGTATTCTCCAGTAGCAGCATAACTTGGAGCAAACTCTCTTGACCTAGCAACCTTTGGTGTGAATTTCTGTAATCCAGCTTCTGCTAATTCTCCGCCAGCTATTGCTCCGCCAACGCCTCCAGCAATCGCGCCAATTGGTCCGCCTACAACAGCACCACCAAGACCACCAGCAATTCCTCCCATAAGCGATGCCGAACCCTTAACCAATCCAGCCGTAAGTGCAGCCGCTTTTACATTGGCTGGAACGTCAACAGCTTCTTTGTTTACGAAGTCATCAATTTCAACATCTTGTTCTGGCGTGTAGTCTGGAAGTGTGGATGCGTACTGTTTTGTTTCCGCACCCCATTGGCGAGCTAGGTCAACCTGCTCTGGATAAGTAAGAGTCTTGTAATCTTCTGAAGCCTTGATCTCACTCCATGCTGGGGGTTCTTCTGGCTTTGGTGCTTGCTGTGGCTCTGGCTCTACTGGCATACCTGCCAGTTGCCTAATACGATTAGCTGAAGATAGCTCTAGGGCTTCAGCCATTTTATCTACCTAGTCTTGTTTTGATCCAGCTTTGAGCCTTCGGTTCTTCTGATTGTCCGAAGAAATTATTTAATTGATCTCTTATCGCCTTTGGTGTTTTGGGATCTCTCCACATTCTTTCCGCTTGCTCGTTGTTATATGAAATTGTGCTAAGACCATCTGCTCCTGTCAACACAACTTTTCCTCCAGTAGAGGCTTTCACAAGTTCCTTGCGTACATCTTGACTTGCCATTCTGATTGCGGTGTCTTTATCAAATCCCTCTGCCTCATAAGTAGCTGCAACTTGTGGAACTTGATTCCTGTAAATTTGACCATAAATATCTGCGCTAGTTTTGCCAGCCTGACCAGCCAATACTGTTTGCTTTACTCCACCAAGATCAACACTTGCTGTGGGCAACAAAGATTTCTCGCCAGCCAGCAAGTTCTCCATTGACATTCTTCTTGCTTCTCTAATTTTAGCCTCAACATCAAGCTCGCCCTGCATCTTGGTTGCCTCAAGAATACTCGGCCCACCCTTTTCAATCATTCTTGAACCCATCTGTTCGCTTAATGGTATGCCAACATCCTTTTGCTTCTCCTGCTCAAGAAATGCAGCAATATCGCCAGCTCTGCCAGCCCTGCCAATAGGGGTTGACATTGTTTCTTCTTCTCGACCTTTTGCTACACGTTGACGAAGTTCCTCCATCTTGAGTGCATCTTCTTCAGCCTGCATTGCTTTACTTGCGCGATATGCCCTAATGCTATCCATCTGCCAGGGCATAGGAATAAGAGGATCTTGAGGGTCTAGTCCTAAAGCATTAACTGCCATAAATTACCCAATCTTTGAATCCATCCACTTGCGGATGATTGCTTTTATCTTTGGCTTGTTGCGGATTGATTCTGCAATTCTTTCTCCGTACTCAATATAGAAGTTCCTCAAATTGTCAGATGCTTTCGTCAGCATCCACTCCCTAAATTGCAACCATTTAGGATTGTCTATTCCGTATACCTCACGGGCTACCCAGCATAATACACCCATTGAAGCAAATCCTCCAGCAGCACCAGCAAGATCCTTAACTCCACCAGCAAGCGTGGCAAAATTCTGGAAGCCATTCGGCTGTCTAGAAATTGCACCAATCTGTGCGCCGTAGGTGCTTGCTCCGTAATCAGCCTGCGAGCGATAAAGCTGATTAAACGCATTGGTAAGCTGGACAGGAATCTGCTGGTCAACCGCCTGATAGAAGTTAGCAGCCGTAGAAGGCTGTTGATTAAACCCACCAGGCAACGCCTGATTGGCTTGGATGTAGCTCTGCATTGCGCCTTGCTGCTGCGCTGTGCGTGCGCCAGCAAGGTTGGCGATAGAGGGTCCGCCACCAATGAAGTTGGCGGCTGCACCCAGCCTGTTTTGACGCAATGCGTCACGGAACGCTATATCAGCTTTGAGCGCATCACCACTCGACAAGCCAGATCCAAGGAAGTTTTGCGCTGCCCCGTAACGCGCCAGCTTGCGTTGCTCGCCAGCCGCACCGATCTGTGAGGCTTCTTGCACTGCTGGTCCTAGACCAAAGACGTTGCCACGGGCAGTCTGTGCGGCTCGGATAGATTGCTCGTAGCCACGCCGTTCTTCCGCACCAATGGTCGAACCAAGGCGGAGTTGATTAAGAGCCTCGTCTTCGATGGTCTGACGAATCTGCTCAGTCTCTGGCGTGGTCGTAGCACCGATTGGCTCAGTAGCCATCTGGCGATACTGCTGACCCAAGCCAACCGCTGTGCGGTAGGAGTCGGGATCAATCTGGAAAAGCTGTTGTGAGGCACGCTCTTCGGGTAGCTGTGCGAAGGTGCGGAAGGATGTGATCTCCTTTAACGCCTCTGGGCTGTCTGTCGTAATAGGTGTGAAATTCTTTTGCATGCCTTGTGCGTCAGTAACTGCGCTAGTCACGCTCTTTAAGTCATCGTTGAGTTGTTTGATGAATACCTCTGAAGAAGTGCGCCTAGCATCGCCAGCGGGAAGATCGGCAAGAAGCTTGTTGGCCGTGTTGAGCCTTTCGGTAATCCCAGCAATCTGAGTGTTGCCGCGCTCGATTACGCTGTTGAGGCGAGATAGCTTTGAGTTGTTGTAATCATCAATGATGTTTTTGTCGGACACTTGGAAGTTTAACATCGCGCCAAGGTCGGACGATCCGTAGTTACGGCCAGCGGAAAGTTGAGTGAGGGCTTGGTTAAAAGCGGGGCCTGCGTTTGGATTCTGCATTCCCATGCCTCCAGAAGTTAACGCTTGGATTTGGGAAGCAAGAGAGTTGCGGGTATTTTCTTGGCTTGTGACATCTGCAAGACGCTTTTCGTAGCTACTCTGAAGATTGGAAATCTTTTGTTCCTGCAATTCAAACATTGCATCTCTGTAGCTGTTTTCTTCAGTTTTCTTTATACTTGCTAAATCGGCATCTTTTTGCGTTGTAAGTGCGCCAGGGCGATTGCTATTTGTCTGCACATAGGTGGTAATTGGCCTTGATTTTACTTGACCATCTTCAACGTAATATTGAAGCGATGGTATATTTCCTCTAAAATCTGCCATATTATTTAGTACCAACTGTTAAATTTGGACTACCGATGTTCGTGCCAATCGTGCCATAAAAATCAACTGGTCCTGGTTGGCGATTAAACGCCACATTCTGTTCGACTGAGCTATAGGGTGAAGCACCATACAAACGCTCGAACTGGCGGGTCATCTGATCGCCTAGCCCGCGATTCAAGGCATACGCCTGTGGGCTAGTCTCATACTGCCTGCGGAGTGATTCTAGGGTGCGCTGTGGTCCGTATTGACGTTCTAACTGCATCCCAGCCTGCACACCTGATTGCTGGTCTAGGGCTGATAGCTGGCGTTCCAAGCCGCGCTGGGCTGGTAGATATTGGATGCGAAGCTTATTCTCAAGCTCTGCCATCTCTGGTGCTTTTTCAATATAAGTCTCAATATTCTTCTTGTATGCCTCAGCATTGGCCTGCGCAACTGCTGCTGGATCGGGCGGAGGGGGCGGTGCGGGAATAGAAGGTGATCCACCCATGGTGTTAAACCCTAGCCTTTCGCATAAATGTCATATAGTCGTAACTCCTTGGTTTGCCAGAACGATTAAAGGTGATCCGCTTGCGAGGACCGAAGCGTTGCCAAAGCAACAACAGCAAGCAACGTAGAGATTTACCACCCTTTGAGGAGATCGTCAAGTCAACAAAAACATTCTCACCATCTTCGCTATGCACATAATGGTCAGCCCTTTGACCATCCTTGACGCACCTAGCCAAAGCCACGCCCGCAATACCGTCTTTATCCTTGACAATACCGACCATGCCCTGCTTCTCAAACCAGCCGTACCAAGCCTCTAGGTTAGGCCACATCGACTCTGGTACGCCACTCTCCTCTATATACTCCAGCGCGGTCATATAGTCTTCTGTATCTCAATTGTGTCTGGGTTAGCCGCTGCCATGATTTGGCGGATAGCCATCTTGTTTGCTGAACTGGAAATCTTGATATTGATTAAACGCCACTTCTCGTACTTGCGAAGGTCGCTGGCAAGCTTCTTTTTAACCGAGGACGGAAGGACGGCTGGCAAGGCAAACTCTAGGGTTAGGATTGAACTTGCTATGTTTATATTGGGCTGAACGCTGACATCCCCGACATCAACGTCACGCTGGATAAATACGTTCGCATCGTTTGAGAATGAGTTATCAAATACAATCTCAAAGTGACTGCCATATTTTAGGGAAAAAGGATCGCCAAAGTCAAAGTCTTTGGTTCTTACGAATGACTCATAAGCCACGCCTGCATCAACGTAATCGCTGGTAGTGGTCCCAGCGGGAGTCTTGTATCCAGAATACTTGTTAATAATTCCAGTTGTGCCTTTGAGCATCAACCTTGAACCTTCGGCGTTAAAGTTGGTCAAAGCAAACTGCATTACCTTGGGAGTCCAAGTCCCCTCAAACGCTCCTAGCGCGGTGTTGTACACTAGCAAGGTATCGTTGGTATCATTGGCTTCAGTTGGGATGGCCAGAAAGTATCTATTGTCGTAATACATGGCGGTAGATACTGCGATAGCCTGCGTGTTGATGCTTTGGATAACATCCTTGACTATCTCTGAAACTGGTATGCCAACTGAGCTAAAATCATCCGCTACAGACCGAACAAGCGATCTAATACCGTTGTCGGACAAGAACAATATATCGCTACTCACTTGAACCGCAGTACCAGTAGCAACACACCCTGTATTATTGGATATGATGGACACAATCCAATCTGCTGCTGTGGTTGCATCACTTGGAACTTCTACTTGGAATACCCTGCGTTTCTTGAATACGATGATCCTATTCTTGTAGTACGGAACGACTGCAGTTATCTCGTCACCATCATCGCCGTTGACAATAATGCTGTTGGTCGCATCCCATATTGAGGGATCTAATATGTCCGAGGCGTAAAGCGTGTTTCGGTTAGCCCCAGAACCAACTGCAAACAACCTATTCTCCGTGTTAATCAAAAGCCTCAAGCCCTGTGGTGGTGGGCTGACCGTGGCTGTGGCAGTCGCGCCTGACCCATTGCCAACGATTGTGATTGTAGGTGCTGCCAAATAACCAGAACCACCATCAACAACAGTCACGCCTGTTACTGCGCCACCAGCAACTGTTGTAATAAAGGTTGGCACTGTCCCGCCCAAATTGGGTCCAGTAGCAATTGCCGTTGCGCTGGTGTATCCGCTTCCAGCAGTAGTAACTGTTACAGCGCGAACCTTGCCCCCTTGCCTTGTAATAATGCTACCATCCCAATAATGAAAGTCTCCGTCAGCATCGGCTAGGTACATCTTGTCGTTAAACTGAGCCATCGAAACTTCAGTTGCGCTGTTGACTGAATAACCATTAGCCCACTGCTGAGTTGTGTAAGAGGCCCATGTGTTTGTTAATTGAAGCCAAGTAGCATCAATTGGGTGCATGGTGGCAGTGCCATTTGAATCAATGCTAAAGAACCTTCCGTTGGTTACAGTCAGCAATTGCTCGTTGGCAGCAGTCTCGTAGTAGCGCATCCCGCCCACAGACCCAACCGCGCTGGTGGCAGTAGTGCAAAAGTTTGTTGTGCCAACTCGAGTTTCAAGATTGCCCTTTGGGGAAAGGGTCATGTTTTGTAACTGCTGTACTTGATTCTCGGCTAGTAAGTCAGATTGCAGGCCGCTGGCTTGACCGCCTAAAAAGCTCCTAATGCCGTCAAACGCCAAGAGATCGTCTAGGTTATTGTCGTAGTAAGGCATGACTGCCTCCCTTTAAGCCGAGAACATTTCTTCTATGGTTAGCTCGCCCAAACTTTGCGGAGTGATCTGCTTGATGCCGCCAACCTGGCTCAACTCGTAGTTAGCCATAGCCGCAAGATCAGAGTTAGCAGTCTGCGTGATGGCCTGCGCCTTGGCATACTGCCGTTCACGCTCAAGCGCATCAGAATGAGTCAAGGCTAAAACCAAGTGATGAACGTGGGGTAGGCGAAGTTCGTCATTTAAGGCGGAACTAGATGGAGGAAAGTCAACGATGTAGTTTGTCCTAGTAAGACACTTTAGCTTTTCCACAACCCGCAATGGGATTGTGCCAGATGTAGCAAGCCTTGGGTAAAGGTTTAACTGTGCAACGCCACTGCTGTTTCGGCCTGTAAAATGGTAGGTATCTGGATCGCCAGTACGCGCATCGTCAAGCAAGCCTGGGTCTTGGCTGATGATCGTAGCTAGATCAATCGGGTCAACCTCTGCATCGTTGTAAGCCACCGACAGAGGAGTCTCGACATTGCTGCCAAGCGTGATTGTGCGGTTCGTGCCAACTGAATAGGTGGAGTTGGTAACAGTCTCACGCCAAGGGGCAAAGTCCCATACGCGCCGATAGGCTAGGCTTGCAGCCTTCTGCAAGAAGGTAAGTGTATCCGAGTCGGTCTTGCCAATCTTCTCGCCTGCATATTGGGCGATTTCAGTTAGGGTCATTTAGTTCGAGGAAATTGAATTAGGATCAATCTCAACTTCGTTTTCGTCAAAGTATTTAACTTCGCCAGTTGTACAGTTGGATTCAATTCTTGCTATCATAAATTATCCTTCGTACATGATGTTGACTGAGCCCGCTGTAAAGGTTTGATTATTAGTTGTAGTAATTCTGACTCTATCTAGTGTTCCACCCAATGTCTTTGATCCAGACCCATTTCTAACTCCTGTGCCAGTGTCTATGTATGTATTTGTTGTCATTACCCATACATTTGATCCAAGAGTAGTAATGACCATTGCTCCTTTTGTCGTAAAAGATGCGTTTTGTGTTCTGATGCCAAACGCAGTTGTAAATGCAGAAGCATCAGAAACAGCGAGATAGCCAGTATTTTCAACTGTAGATGATGTACCAATTTGAACAAATAAATCAGTTGCACCGCTTATGTTATGACTTACACCATTAAACATAACTGTGATTCGCTTCACCCAACTAGGAATACCAGTAAAGTCAATCGCTGTCCCGCTGGTAGAAGCAACGGCAGTAGCGAGAGTAAATGGTTGCGACAACTTGGCTGGAGTAATAGACCCGTCAGCAGGAGTTGAAGAGAAAGTCCCAGTTGTTGCTGAAGTAATCCTACCCTTTGCATCAACTGTTATGAATGGTATGGCCGTTACGCTTCCATAAGTTCCAGCAGTTGCTCCGCTTGTTCCAAGTGTTCCAGTTCCGTTGCTGATCGTGAAATCACCAGCAAGGGTGGTGGATAGATTGGTGATTGTGCCAGTGGTGCTGTTAAGCGTAGCAATCGTTCCAGTTGTGCTGTTAAGCGTAGCAATCGTTCCAGTAGTGCTATTAAGCGTAGCAATCGT
>Ga0164294_10004555_pt1 | contig 12087 bp, 10 predicted proteins | sample GEODES005metaG_FD_111479 | JGI IMG/M metagenome (GOLD analysis project Ga0164294, IMG submission 111479) | Oligotrophic lake water microbial communities from Sparkling Lake, Wisconsin, USA - GEODES005 metaG | ecosystem: Environmental > Aquatic > Freshwater > Lake | place: USA: Sparkling Lake... | reverse complement strand
GGTGCCGCCCCAAATTTCAGCGTCACGTCGAAAGCCGTCGTCTTTGCATCGCCCGCAAGCCAGCCTTCCTCGGTCACCAGCAGGCCTTTCAATTCTTCGCCCAGCGGCTCGTCGACCGACGCAGGCAGGCTCAGCACCCAGGCATCGCCTTCCTTCTTCAGCTCCTGCGGCTTCTGTGAATCAATGACCTGCGTCTCACTGAAGAAGTAAGCTTTGGTCAGCGCCGTGTTCGCTCCCGCTTCGGGAGTGAAGGTGATCGTGGCACCATTCGGCGACTTTGCCGAGCTAAAGGCCCAGCCTTTCGCAGGAACGGGCAGCGCGGTGCGTGCCTGCTCGACGAAGGGGTTCTTGTCGCCGGGCGCATCGGCCACCGCCACGGTGGTCTTGATCGTCGTCTTCACCGGCGCACAGACCTTGGTGCAGACCAGCGCATTGATGAACAGCTCCAGGTTCACCACTTCGCCCGCCTTTAGGGTCGTGGGTGGCGTGATATCCACCAGTGCCGCCATCGTGCCCTCATAAGAGTAGGTCGTGAAACTGTCGAAAGGGATCACTCTCGGCGCGGGCCACTGCGGCTCGCTGGCGGTGAAGCCCTCGGGCAGCGTCCATTTGAACTTCGTCCCGTAGCCCGGCCCGCCCGGATTCTTCCAATACGAATGCCCGTGCTCCACATGCGTCAGCTTGACCGCCACGCTGAAGGGCTTGCCCGCCACGATGCTGGGTGTTTCAGGGACCAGCTCCGCCGTCAGTGGGGCCTGCGCCTGGACTGTGATGGAGGCGCTCATCAGCGCCAGCAGGAGGGCAAAAGATTTCATCATGGAATATGGCAAAGCATACGCTCTGAACCCATGAGAGAAAGCATGGGACGATGATATTCCCGTCATGTTGGCGATGGCTGCGGTTTGGGCATCCGCTGACGCCTTGTCGTTACTTTACCAAGATGGGGAAATTGGCCGTGGCCGCGCGCTTGCGATGGTCGGTCACGCGGAGGTGCACGCGGTAGGCACCGGGCTTCGTTGGGGCCTTGAAGGTGGCGGTTGGACCTTCGGCTTTGATGACATATTCCGGTAGAGGCTTCGTGACACGCTCGCGACCTTTCGCATCGCGTCCTGCGTGCTCGGCAGTGACGCTCCAGTGCCAAGCTAGCGGGTCGGCGTCCGCATCCGTGGCCTCAGCTTGGGCGGCGAACGGAGTGCCCGGCGCGACTTCTTTTTTGGCAGCGGCGCTGGTCAAGCTCTTGATCTCGGGAGCGTGATCGGGCGAGGGCTCGCCTTTCCACAGCTCGTGCATGACATCCCGCGTGGCGGTGGATTCGCCACTTTCCGTGAAGATGCCAAACCACGTGGAGGTGGCTTCCTGCTTCTGGCCCCAAAGGAAAACGTAACCTCCCCAGCAGGCTCCGGCAGGCTCGATGGCTCGTTTGTAGGCCTTGCGAATCAACTCCGCCTTTTCAGTGCTGGTCTGCTCCAAGGGCGCGTCCCAGGCCGTGCGCGGACTCTCCCAGAAACCGCGCGGGCCGTATTCCGTGACCACCCAGGGGCGGGTCCATTGCACTTCCACCAAGTGCTCTCGCAGTCGATGCAGGGCGCCGTAGGTATTGATGCCGACAAAGTCCAGGCTGGGCGTGTGGGCATTCAGCCCCGTCGCCTTCTGGGGCGATAAGCCGGCGACGGCGGTGAAGGTGGGGTGCGCTGGGTCGATAGCTTTTACGGCTTTGGCCAGCACTTCCAGCTGCTTCCAGTAGGCGTCGTTGCCGCCATCGCCCTCTGCTTCATTGCCCAGTCCCCAGAACAGCAGCGCGGAATAATCGCGATACTTCAGCACCTCCTCTTTCACCCGAGCGGTCTGCCGCGCGCAGTGCTCTGCTTTTGAATAGGAGAACCAGCTGCACTCCGGCTCCAGCCAAATGCCGGCGCAGACCGTCAGGCCACGCCTTGCCGCATCGTCGAGAATCTCACCGAGCCCATTCGTGGTCCAGGTGCGGATGCTGTTGCCACCCGTGGCCATCAGTTCATCCAGGTGCACCGTGCCACCTGCCCCTTTGATAAAGTAAGGCTCGCCACCCCGGGTGATGCCTCCCTCGGGCACGATCTTCACGGGCACAGCTTCGCCAAAGGCCAGAGAACCAGCGGCGGACATGAGAAGGTAGGCGAGGTGGAAACGATTCATCCTGGATCAATGGTGGGCACGGGGTGGAGGAAGCGCATTATGGGCAGGAACCGCCGTGCTGCGCGAGACTCTTCACCGTCGACCTGCGCTTTTGAAGATGGCTTGGCGGGCCGGGCTTGGCGGAACTCGGCGCGCTACCAACGCACCAAAACCGCCACCAAACGCATGGTTGCCAATCGAGAGATCGCCATTAGACTCCGCGCCCCCTTCCCCCCATCTTGCCCATGCCCAGCCCCAAGAACATCCGCAACCTCGCCATCATCGCCCACGTTGACCACGGCAAGACCACCCTCGTCGACGGCCTGCTGAAGGCTGGCGGCACCTACCGTGAAAACCAGGCCACTGAGGAGCGTGCGATGGACAGCATGGATCAGGAGAAGGAGCGCGGCATCACCATCAAGGCCAAGAACACCTCCGTTCACCTGGGCGACAAGATTTTCAACATCGTCGATACCCCCGGCCATGCCGACTTCGGCGGTGAGGTGGAGCGCGTGATGAAGATGGTGGAAGGCGTGCTGCTGGTGGTGGATGCCTATGAAGGCCCGCAGGCCCAGACCCGTTTCGTGCTGAAGAAGGCGCTGGCCCAGGGCCTGACGCCGGTGATCTTCGTCAACAAGATGGACCGCCCAAACATCGATCCAGCCCGCGTCCGTGATTTGGTGCTGGAGCTGTTCCTGGAGCTGGACGCGAACGAAGCGCAGTTCAACGCCCCCTTCATCTACGGCAGCGCCCGCGCCGGCTGGGTCAGCGACACGCCGGATGGCGAGCAGATGCCCATGTCGCACTTGCTGCAGCGCATTGAAGACTACATTCCGCCTCCGAATGCCGAAGAGGACGGCGAGTTCCAGATGCTCGTTTCGAACATCGACTGGGACAACTTCGTGGGCCGTGTGGCCATCGGCAAGATCGGCCGTGGCAGCGTGAAGATGGGCGATCGTCTGTTCCTGCTGGGCAAGGAGCCCGGGATGCCGGCGAAGCCTTTCAAGGTGACCAAGGTGTTCCAATACACCGGCCTCGCCGTCAGCGACAGCACGGTGGGCACTGCGGGTGACATCGTGGGCATCACCGGCTTCGACGACATCGACATCGGCCAGACCATCGGCGGCTCCGCCGAGGCCGAGGCCCTGCCTTTCGTGGCCATCGACCCGCCGACCATCGAAATGCAGTTCAGCGTGAACGACAGCCCGCTGGCCGGTCGCGAAGGCGAGCACGTGACGAGCCGCAAGATCCGCGACCGCTTGATGAAGGAAGCCAAGGCCAACGTGGCACTGCAGGTGCGCGATACTGAGATGGCCGGTATCTTCGGCGTCAGTGCCCGTGGCTCCATGCAGATCGCCGTGCTGGTGGAAACGATGCGCCGCGAGGGCTTCGAAGTTTGCGTGTCGCGTCCGATCGCGATCACCAAGAAGGACGAGGACGGCACCACGCTGGAGCCGTATGAAACGCTGTGGGTGGAGACCCCGACCGAATACATCGGCGGCATCATGAACCGTCTGGTCGCGCGCAAGGGCAAGATCGACGAGATCAAGCCGCACGCGCACACCACGACCATCGTGGCGACGATCCCGACGCGTGGCATCATCGGCTTCGAGTTCGAGCTGATGAACCTGACCAGCGGCCACGGCATCTTCAGCCATCTGTTCAAAGAGTATGCCCCGCACTGCGGCGCCATGAGCACCCGCACCACCGGCACGCTGGTGAGCACGGAAGCTGGTGAAGCCACCAGCTACGCGCTGGACACCATCCAGGTGCGCGGCAAGCTCTTCGTCGCTCCTGGCGACCAGGTTTATGATGGCATGATCGTGGGCGAGAACCCGCGCACGGATGACCTGCCGGTGAACCCGACACGCTCCAAGCAGCTCACCAACTTCCGCGCGGCGGGCAACGACAAGGGCATCGCCCTGACACCGCCAATCCGCTTCAGCCTGGAGCGCGCGATTGAATACATCGCGGGTGACGAGCTGGTGGAGACGACGCCCAAGAGCATCCGCCTGCGCAAGCGCATTCTGGACAGCAACCTCCGCGCCCGCGAAGCGAAGCGCATGAAGGATCTGTCCGACAACGAGTAAAGAAGGGCAGGGCCTTTAGAAACCGATCCGAGCCAGAGGCGGATGGGCCTCTGGCCCGTTATCGGCCAGGGCTTTCTAGCCCAAGGAAAGGGAGCTTTAGGCTGGAAAGCCTCAAGCCATCGACAGACCGGAGGTCTATCCTCCGGCGTTCCGCGTGAGGAACGATGCTTTGACGTCTCGACGTTGCAGGCTCGTGGCGCAGGGCTCAGGCGTAGACCGGCAGGCCCGCATCCTTGCGGCGGCGCAGCTCGGTGAGCATATCGCGCTCGCTGAGCGTGGCGGCCCAAGCGGGGCGCAATTGATAATGCGGCTGGTCTTGAAACGTCTTCCAGTTGCCGCCCCACTCAAGGCCTAACTCCGCGCCTAACATGCCGACGGCGCGATACTTGGGCGAGTCGCCCTTGTAGCTGGTGCCTTCAAACACGCCGATGTCGAAGGCGATGCCGAAGTTGTGGTTGGAGTAGCCGCCACGTGCATTGGTGACCTTGTTGCCTGGCTTGGTGCGGCCCTGGGCATACAGTTCATCCTGCTCGGCATACGTGCGGGTGCCGCTGATGATCTTGATGGTGATGCCGACGGCGGCAGCGCGTTGCACCAGCGCGCGGGCATACGGATGCACCTCGGCTTGCAGGGTGGCGATATTGCCCTCGCTGCGCGCATCCACCGTGCCCATGCTGGGCACGGGCGGGTTGGCGGCGGTGGAGGCGGGCTTGCCCATGACGATGCGTTGATGGATGGCACCCCAGGTCTTGGGGCCAGCCACGCCGTCGGGGTCGAGCTTGAGGGTGGTCTGCACTTCTTTGATCAGGTCGGTGATGCTCATGAGAGGTCAGGAAGCTAAGGTTGATGAACTGGGTGAATCAACGGGCGCGACAAGGGAACATCACTTCATGCAATTTAACTAGGGAATAATGGTGGGCAGCACGATTTCTGGTTTGGCCCTCCAAAATCAAACGCGCGCTGGATTTCTTGCCGTCTGCCGCTAGTCTGCGCCCCCTCCCGCTCCAGCACCAGAGCGCAGGTTCTTTTCCCATGCCCCCCAACGACTTCCAGTTTGACCCGATCGAATCGGTCATCGCGGACATCCGCGAAGGCCGCATGGTGATCGTGACCGATGACGAGGACCGCGAGAACGAGGGCGATCTGGTCTGCGCCGCGCAGCTGGTGACCGCGCAGCACGTCAATTTCATGGCCAAGCATGCGCGCGGGCTGATCTGCGCCCCGATCACGGAGGACAAGGCCCGCCTCCTGGGCCTGCCTGCCATGGCCCAGCGCAATCGCGATGCCTTCTCCACCGCCTTCACGGTGAGCGTGGACGCGGCGAGCGGCGTGACCACGGGCATCAGCGCCCCAGACCGCGCGTTGACCGTCGGTATCCTGGCCAATCCGAGTGCTCGCTCTGCTGACCTGGTGCAGCCGGGGCACATCTTCCCTTTGGCTGCGAAGCCCGGTGGTGTGCTGCGTCGTGCCGGGCACACAGAAGCTGCGGTAGATTTAGCAACTTTGGCCGGACTCGAACCTGCGGGGATGATTTGCGAGGTCATGAGCGAAGATGGCACCATGGCCCGCCTGCCGGAGCTGATGGCCTTCGCGAAAACCCATGGCCTGAAAATATGCACCATCGAGTCCTTGATCAAATATCGTCGCGACCGCGAACGCCTGGTGGAGCGCGAGCAGGTGATCAAGATGCCCACGGACTTCGGCGATTTCGATCTGCACCTGTATCGCTCCAAGCTCAGCGATGAGCACCATCTTGCACTGGTGAAAGGCAACATCGAAGACGGTGAACCCGTGCTGGTGCGCGTGCACAGCGAGTGCCTCACGGGCGATGTCTTCGGCTCGCGCCGTTGCGACTGCGGTGGCCAGCTGCACACCGCCTTGCAACGCATTCAGCAGGAAGGGCGTGGCGTGCTGCTCTACATGCGCCAGGAAGGGCGCGGCATCGGCTTGCCCGCCAAAATCCATGCCTACAAGCTGCAAGAGCAAGGCTATGACACGGTCGAAGCGAACCTGAAACTCGGCTATCCGATGGACCTGCGCGACTACGGGCTCGGCGCGCAGATTCTGTTCGACCTCGGCATTCGGAAGATCCGCCTGATGACCAACAACCCGCGCAAGGTCGTCGGCCTGCAAGGGCACAAGCTGGAGATCATCGAGCAAGTCCCCATCAAGCTCGCGCCCAACGAGCACAACGCGAAGTATCTGGAAACCAAACGCGACAAGATGGGACATGAGCTGTGAAGAAGCGCTTTAGAGCCTTGGCGATCTAGCTTCTGCCTTTCCCCACTCCTTTTCTAACCTTCGAACGCTCTAACTTTCTTCTCCATGAGCCACGCCATCCCCAGCCGCCCCCAGGTCTCGCTCGACCGCAGCCACCTCGCGATCGTCGCGAGCAAATACAACCAGGTCTATGTCGACGCGATGCTGGAGGCCGCCCGTGATGAGTTGCAAGCCATCGTGCCGAACGTCTCGATCACCGTTTATCGTGTGCCCGGCGCGTTTGAGATTCCGGTCACCGTGGAAAAGGTGCTGCGCAGCACGGAGACGGACGCCGTGATCGCGCTGGGCGTGATCATTCGTGGCGAGACTGAGCATGGCGACTTGGTCGGTGCGTCGGTGACGGATGCCTTGCAAAACATCGCCATCACGCATGGCATCCCGGTCGTGCATGAGGTGCTGCTGGTCAGCAGCGAAGAGCAGGCCGAGGCGCGCTGCATGGGCGAGGACATCAACCGCGGCGCGGAAGCCGCGCGCGTGGCGGCGGAGATGGTCAGCCTGTTCAAGAAAATGAGCGCCAGCCGCAGCGCCTAACGACATTTACCGGACAACCAATCACCATGGGATTACGACGAGACGGACGCGAGGCGGCAGTGCAATACCTGTTCGCCCACGAATTGCATCAGCCAGCCGGCAGCAAATCCGAGGCGGAGAGCGAGGCTTTCTGGGACCTGCACAGCGCCAAGTCCGGCGCGCGCAAGTTTGCGGAGTCACTGACCGACGGCGTGCTCTCCAACCTGGAAGCCATCGACAAGGCCATCGTCGGAGCCAGCACCAATTTCAGCCTGGAACGGCTCGCGAACGTGGATCGCAACATCATCCGCCTGGCCGTCTATGAGCTGATGAACACGCCCGACCTGCCCGCGCCCGTGATCATGAACGAGGCCATTGAGATCGCGAAAAAATTCGGGGCGCCCGAGTCCGCGAGCTTCGTCAACGGTGTGATTGACCGCATTGCCCGCAGCCTGCGCTCTGCTCCTCAAGCACGGCCGGCAGCGCCTTCCCAGCCGCAACCCCAGGCCACCGAAACGTAGGATGGCCGGGTTTTTCAAATCGCTGATCAGCAAGTTCAGCAAGCCGGACTTCGACTGGGACGAGCTGGAAGCGGCGCTAATCACAGGCGATCTGGGGCCGAAGCTGGCGATGCAAATCGTCGATGACCTGCGCGACCAGGGCCGCAAGCTGAACGGCCAGGACATTGTCGCTGTGGCCCGCGAGCACGTGCGCAAGATCATCCCGCCGTCGCTGCCGCCGCTGCTGCCCTTCACTGACCGGCCCAAGGTGCTGCTCATCGTGGGTGTTAACGGCACCGGCAAGACCACGTCCACGGCGAAGCTCGCCAGCCTGCTCACCAGCAAGGGCAAGAAGGTGGTGCTCGCTGCCGCCGACACCTTCCGCGCCGCTGCCGTCGAACAGCTCGAAGTCTGGGGTCAGCGCCTGAACATCCCCGTCGTCAAAGGACCGCCGAATTGCGACCCCAGCGGTGTCGCCTTCGACGGCTATGATCGCGCGGTGAAAGAGAAGGCCGACTATCTGATCGTGGACACGGCCGGCCGTTTGCACACGAAGCACAACTTGATGGAAGAGCTGAAGAAGCTGCATCGCACGCTCGGAAAAAAAGACCCGACCAGCCCGCATGAAGTGCTGCTCGTCGTCGATGCCACCACGGGCTCCAATGCCCACACGCAAGCCAAGGAATTCCTCAAAGCGATCCCGCTCACCGGCCTGATCGTCACCAAGCTCGATGGCAGCGGCAAAGGCGGCATCATCGTGCCGATCTACCACGACATGAAAGTGCCCGCACGCTTCATCGGCTTGGGTGAGAAGGCCGATGACTTCCAGGCTTTCGACCCGAAGCAGTTTGTCGAGGAGTTGCTGTAACTGTGTGTAGTTCGAGCTTCAGCTCGTCCCCTCTGCGCGAGCTGAAGCTCGAACTACAAACTGATCCGCTGCTTGCACACACGCTGCATCCACGGAAAACTCCGCCACATGGTCGCCTTCATCCTTCGCAGATTCCTCAGCAGCATCGTCGTGCTGTTCTGCGTGGTGACGATCACGGTGCTGCTGGCGCTGATGATGCCGGGTGGACCGTTTGATCGGGAGAAAGAACTCCCAGAGCACATCAAGCAAGCGCAGCTGGAGCGCTACAAACTCGCTGGCACACGCTGGCAGCAATACTCCAGCTACATGGCGGACCTCGTGCGCGGGGACCTGCGCGTGTCGTTTCGCTATCGCGATTGGAGCGTGGAGGAGGTGCTAGCCCAGAAGCTCCCAGCGTCGATTCAAATCGGTGCGGTGGCCTTTGTGATCGCATCCGTCGGTGGTGTGTTCGCCGGGGCGCTGGCGGCGATGAAGAAGGATGGTCCGGTGGATTGGTCGCTGATGTTTGGCGCGCTGGTCGCGGTCTCGGTGCCGACCTTCGTCAGCGGGCCGTTCTTGATCGCGGTGTTCGCGTTGTGGCTGGGCTGGTTTCCAGTTGGGGGCTGGGGCAGCTGGCAGCATGTGCTGCTGCCAGGCTTTTGTTTGTCGCTTCCGTATCTCGCTTATGTCGCGCGGTTGATGCGCAACAGCTTGATCGAGGTGCTGAAGTCCGAGTTCCTGCGCACGGCGAAGGCGAAGGGACTGAGCGAAAGCCAGGCCGTTGCACGTCATGCGATGAAGGTGGCGATCCTGCCCGTGGTGACCTTTCTCGGCCCGCTCGCGGCGAACTTGCTGACCGGGTCGATGGTGGTCGAGTCGGTGTTCAACATCTCAGGCGCGGGCACCGTGTTCGTGAACTCGATTCAGAACCGCGATGTGTTTCTGCTGGTCGGCGGCGTGATGATTTACTGCGTGCTGCTGATCGTGTTCAACTTCATCGTGGACGTGCTTTACGGCGTCCTCGACAAACGCATCAAGGTCCATGGCTGAGGCAGCTTCCAGATGGCAGGGGGCAAGGCCCGATGGCTGGACGCTGATCAAGCGCAACCGGCCTGCGATGTTGTCGCTGGGGTTCCTCGGGATCGTGGGCCTGGCGGCGATCATTGTTCCCGCGCTGTTGCCCGATGCCTTGAAGCAAACCAGCAGCGGCACCTTTTTGCCGCCGTTGTCACGCGGTGCGGAAGGCCTGCTGCATGTCTGTGGCACGGACGTGAACGGGCAGGATTTGTTTTATCGACTGCTCACCGGCGCGCAGGTGTCGCTGGGCATTGGCATTGTCGGCGCAGTGCTCAGCCTGATCGTGGGCACGATCTATGGCATGGTGGCTGGCTTTGCAGGCGGCCGCGTGGACGCGCTGATGATGCGCATCATCGACATCATCTACAGCGTGCCGCGCATCCTGTTCATCATGATCTTCATCGCTGCGCTGGATGATTACTTCAAAGAAGGTCTCGATGGCGCGCGGCTCTGGTTTCAGGCGAATCAATGGCTGGCGCTGGAGCAGGGGATGCGTGCGCTGCTGCCCTATTCGCGGCTGCTGGTCATGGTGCTCGCGCTGGGCTTGGTGGAGTGGCTGACCATGGCGCGCATCATTCGCGGGCAGGTGCTGGTGCTGCGGGAGATGACCTTTGTCACGACGGCCCGCGCGATGGGTCAACGCCCGTGGACGATTCTGATGAAGCATCTGCTGCCGAACCTGAGCACGGTCATCCTGACCTACCTCACGCTAACCATTCCGGCCGTGATCCTGGACGAGTCGTTCCTCAGCTTCCTCGGCCTCGGCATTGAAGACCCGGCCGCGAGCTGGGGCTCATTGCTGAAGGACGGCGCGCAGGTGATCAACCCGATCGACCCGAAATGGTGGCTGCTGCTTTTCCCTGCGGCGCTGATGTCGCTGAGCTTGCTAGCGCTGAATTTCGTGGGCGATGGCTTGCGCGATGCGTTTGATCCGAAGAGCGGCAGCTAAGCTTTGGGCTTCCCCCGCGTTGTTCAGGCTCCTACACTTTGCCCATGAACAAGATTCTCCTGTGCTTCTGCCTTGCCATCGTCACTGCCGTGCAGGCAGCGCCCGCCACGAAAGTCACCCGCGTGTGGAAGTCCGCCGATGGCCGCGAGATGCAGGCGGACTTGCTGGAGTTCAACGCCGATGAAGTGCGGCTTAAGCGCACGGCGGACCTGCAAGCCATCAAGGTGCCGCTCACCGCGCTGAGTTCGGAAGATCGCAAATACATTGCCGGGCTGCTGCATGAGCAGGCGCTGGATGTCAGCCTGGCCAAGGGCGTGTATGCGGACAAGATCACGGGTTCTTTCGTGCAGATGACCAGCAAGCAGGGCCTGAATTACCAGCTCTTTGGCAACCCGAAGTGGGACAGCAAGCAGCGCTACCCCTTGGTCATCTGGCTGCATGGCTCCGGGCAGAGCGGCAGTGACAACACCTCGCAGATGGGCGGGGCGACGGGAGTCTTCACCGATCCCGAGCGCCAGCTGAAGAACCCGTGCTTCATGATCGCGCCGCAGTGCCCGGATGCCGATATCGGCTGGAACAAGCAGGTCGCCGACAACCTCATGGCGCTCGTCGCCGACCTCACGGACAAGCTGCCCATCGACACGAATCGCCTTTACTTGACCGGCTCCAGCATGGGCGGCTTTGGCGCATTCAACCTCGCGCTCAACTATCCAACCGTGTGGGCGGCGGTGGTGCCCTTGTGCGGCGGTAGCGACCCGAAGAATGCCGAAGCGCTGAAGGCCGTGCCCATCTGGGCCTTCCATGGGGACAAAGACGACATGGTGCCCGTGGAGCGCACGCGCAACGTGATGAAGGCCATCGCCGAACTCGGCGGCATCGGCAAATACACTGAGCTGACCGGCGCAGGCCACGGGATCACCGGCTTGGTGTATCCAAACCCGGAGCTGCAAACCTGGATGTTCGCGCATAAGCGGACGGTTCAGGACTGAGGAGGGCGGAAAAGCAGGCCGTTCTTCACCAAAGATAAAATATCTTGAGTGATTATGATAATTATGGCAGGGTTTTAGCACTCCTCTTCTTGTCATGACTTTCCAACCCTCCTCCGCTGCCCAGACTGACTATGCGTCGCCCACCGTCTCGCTTGCCGCCCTGCGTGCACGAGTCAGTTCCGCGACCCTCTCGCTGCATCAGACGCTGGATGAGGTCATGGGCACTTTTGACCAGCACTTGCAGGAGTTGAACAAGCTGCGCGAGTCGCTGCGCGAGTCCGAAAAAGCCCTTCAGACGGCAGCCCCGGCCGTGGCTGCGCTGCTGCCCACGATGCCAGCGCTGCCGCCCCAGGCACCGATGACTTCTCCCCAGCCGGCGGCGAAGCCTTTTGTTCCGGCCCCGCGTGCCCAACCGGCCAAGATGGGCGGTGCGCCCATCATGACCCAGGTGCTGTGGCCCAGCCTGCCGACAACGCCGCCTCCGGCGCTGCCGTCGGAAGATATGAAGGCTACGGCGCGTCCAGCCGAGCCACCGCTGGAAGAAGCCACTCTGGAGGAGTTGAATGCCGCGCTAGCCTATGCTTTTGCCCAGGTCTCCGGCACCAAGCCGCTGACCCAGGAATCGATCACGCACATGATGCCCGGGCCTCTGCCCACCTCGGCGCTGCGTTACGGCAATCCAGCGGAACTCTCCGGC
>Ga0164294_10004553_pt1 | contig 12088 bp, 8 predicted proteins | sample GEODES005metaG_FD_111479 | JGI IMG/M metagenome (GOLD analysis project Ga0164294, IMG submission 111479) | Oligotrophic lake water microbial communities from Sparkling Lake, Wisconsin, USA - GEODES005 metaG | ecosystem: Environmental > Aquatic > Freshwater > Lake | place: USA: Sparkling Lake... | reverse complement strand
CTCAGCGCGGCCAGAGCGTTCAGGCATTCACGAGATGCTCGACGAACCAGTCGCGCGCGGGCGCGGCGGCCTCGTTGAAGTCCTTGATGTAGGCGTCGAAATGGCCGCCCTTGAGCGTGACCAGTTTCTTCGGGTGCAGCGCACGCTCATAAGCGGCCAGCGCCTGATCGGCCACCGTGAGGTGGTCGGTGAGTGCCACCACCATGAGCAGCGGCGTCGGACTGATGTGGGCGATGTGGGCGCCGGGTTCGTACTCGAGGAACATCTCGACCGAGCGCAGCGTGACCTCGTTTTTCCACGACGGTGCGCGCGACTGGCCGGTCTGCGTGAACCAGGTCCACGAATCGGGCGTGGGCAGCGCGGCAGGATCGGCCGGGTTCTCGGCCACCACCGGCACCATCGCCGGCGGCTGGCCTGCGTAACGGGCGCGCCGGTCGGCGTCGAACATGCCGCGAAAGCCGGCGAAGTAGTCGGCGCGGATGAGACGCTGACCGTTGGCGTGACCGCTGATCAGCGGCACTTGCGACACGACACACTTCACGCGCTTGTCGATCGCACCCACCACCAGCACGTGGCCGCCGCTGTAGCTCGAGCCCCAGATGCCGATGCGCGAGGCGTCGGTCTCAGGCAAGGTCTCGGCATAGGTGATGGCGTCACGGTAGTCGCTGATCTGCTGATGCGGATCGATCTCCTGGCGCGGCGTGCCGTCGCTCGCGCCGAAGTTGCGGTTGTCGAACACGATGGCTGCCAAGCCGGCAGCCGCAAAGGATTCGGCAAAGCGATCGAGGTACATCTCTTTGACGGCCGAATAACCGTGCGCCATGACGATGGTCGGGCACGGGCCCGAGCGCTGATCGGGCAGGTAGTGCCAGCCCCGAAGGGTGACGCCGTCACCGGTCTTGAATTCGATGTCCTTGCGCATGGTCGTCTCGCTGTCGTGTGGGGGGATCACACGAGTTTAGGCGTGGGCTGCGCCCGAGACGCACCCTGCGAGCTCAGGCTGAACCCTGATCAACGGGCGGCCGCGTCGACCCAGCTGCCGCCCATGGCCATGTAGATCTTGACCACCGCAGACAGCGACTGGCCCAGGTCCTGCGCGTAGGTGAGCTCGCCCGGAAGAAGCTGCTGCTGGGCGTAGAGCACCGAGAGGTAGTCGGTGTAGCCGCCGTCGTAGCGCAGGCTGGACAGCCGCACGGTGTCGGCCAGTGCGTCGACGCGCAGCTTCTCTGCGGCGACCTGCTCGGTCAGCTGGATGCGCCCGACGAGCGCGTTGTTGACGTCCGCAAACGCCGACTGCACCACCGACAGGTAGTTGAAGGCGGCTGCTTTCTTCTGCGATTCAGCCTGATCGACCTGACCGCTGATGGCACCACCAGTGAACAGCGGCCCGGAGATGCTGGCGCCCAACGACGACGAGAAGGTGCCGCCAGAGATCAGGTTCGACAGCTGGCTGCTCGAGTTGCCCAGTGCGCCGGTGAGCGAAATGGTCGGAAAGTACTGCGCCTTGGCCGCGCCGATCAGGGCGTTGGCCGAGATCAGCTGCTGCTCGGCCTGCGCGATGTCGGGTCGGCGCTCAAGCAACTGCGATGGCAGCCCGGTGGGCACCGTCGGCGCGGTCAATTCGGCCAGAGACTTGCCGCGCGTGATCGGTCCGGGGTTGCGACCGAGCAGGGCCGACAGCGCGTTCTCGGTGACCGCGATGTTGTTTTGGATCTGCGGAATGACCGCTGCGGCGGCCTGGTACTGCGAGCGCGACTGCTGCAGCGTGACCAGCGAAATCTGGCCGTACTTGAACTGCAGTTCAAACAGCCGCACCGCTTCGGCATAGGTGGCCAAGGTGCGCTTGGCGATCACGAGCTGTTCGTCGAGCGAGCACAGTTGGATGTAGCCATTGGCCACCGACCCGACCACCGACAGCACCACGCCGCGTCGTGCGGCCTCGCTGGCGTCGATGTTGGCCTGCGCCGACTCGGACAGGCGGCGCACGCGGCCCCACAGGTCCAGCTCCCAGCTGGCGCCGAGCATCAGGCTGTACGACGAACGTGTGCCAGACAGGTCCATGGGCAGACCGTTGACCTGCGGCTCGCCGGACACGTGACGCCGTTGTCCCTTGCCCTCGTAGCCGACCTGCGGATACAGCGCCGATTGCTGCTGCGTCAGGATGGACGACGCCGCCTCGACGTTGGCCAGCGCGATCTTGAGCGAGTAATTGCCGGCCATGGCCTCGGCGATCAGCGCGTCGAGCACCGGATCTCCGAACTGCTTCCACCAGGCCGCGTCGGACACATCCTGCGCCGAGGCGATGCTCTGGCGATAGGCCGCCGGCACCTCCACGGCAGGGCGCGCATAGTCGGGGCCCACCGCGCAGCCGCCGAGCGAGGCCGCGATGGCGAGAAGGAGACCGAGTGGACGAAGACCGTGACTCATCTCAGGCCTCCTTGTCCGGGGTCGGCGCGTCATGGGCCGGCGCGTCGCCGCCATGCTCCGCGCCGGGTTCGGTCGGCGCCGGGTGCTTGGCGAACTTGTCGAACAGCAGGAAGAACAGCGGCACGAACAGCAGCGCAAGCGTGCTGGCGCCGATCATGCCGCCGATGATGCCGGTGCCCAGCGAGTGACGCGAGTTGGCACCCGCGCCGACCGAGATGGCCAACGGCACGCAGCCGAAGATGAAGGCCAGCGAGGTCATGATGATCGGGCGCAGGCGCAGCTCACCCGCTTCGACCGCGGCCTCAAGCGCCGAGCGGCCCTTGTGCCTGAGCTCGACCGCGAACTCGACGATCAGGATGGCGTTCTTGGCGGCCAGACCGACCAGCACCAGCAGACCGATCTGGAAGTAGACGTCGTTTTCCAGCCCGCGAGCCCAGGTGGCCAGCAGCGCGCCGATGATGCCGAAGGGCACCGCAGTCAGCACCGCACCCGGCAGCGCCCAGGACTCGTACATCGCAGCCAGGATCAGGAACACGATCAGGATGCCGAAGGCGAAAGCAAAGGCCGAACTGCTGCCGGCTTGCAGTTCCTGGTAAGCCATGCCCGACCAGGCGAAGCCATAGCCCTCGGGCAATGAAGTGCGCGCGGTTTCCTGCATGGCCTTGATGGCGTCGCCCGAGCTGTAGCCGGGAGCTGCACCGCCGGTGACCTGTGCCGATGGAAAGCCGTTGAAGTGCGGCAGCAGGTCGGGGCCGACCACGTATTCGGTCGACACGATCGAAGACAGCGGCACCATGTGACCGGTGCTTGAGCGCGTGTACAGCTTGGTCAGGTCGTCAGGCGACTGCCGATAAGGCGCATCGGCTTGCAAGATGACGTTCCACACCCGGCTGAACTCGGTGAACTGGCTGACCACGATGGATCCGAACTGGGCTTGCAAGGCGGCGTTCACGTCGCTGATCGGCACATCAAGCAGCATGGCGCGTGAGCGGTCGACATTGGCGCGCAGCTGCTGCGAGACGGCTCGGAAGGTGGTGCGCGCGCCCGTGATCTCGGGGCGCTTGGCGAGTTCGGCAAGAAACTTCTGGGTGACCTCGTTGAGCTTGGCCGGATCGCCCGACGATTTGTCCTGAATCCAGAACTCGAAGCCGCCCGTGGTGCCGATGCCGGGAATCGCCGGCGGCGGGATGGGGATCATGACCCCGGTGTCGACGGTGTCACGGGCCTCGGCGGCCGCGCCCATCAAGATGGCACGGGCGTTTTGAACCAGAGCCGTCTCGATGTTGGCGTAGCGTTCCTTGAAGTCGGTGAAGGTGATGAACAGCGTCGAGGCGTTGGCCTTGTACTGACCGTCGATCAGGCTGAAGCCGTTGACGATGGTGCGGTTGGCCACCGCCTCGTTTTTGGCAAAGATCGCATCGATCTTGTTGGCGGTCTCGGCCGTGCGCGGCAGCGTGGCCGAATCGGGCATGACGATCTGGCCCAGCACATAGCCCTGATCCTCGTTGGGCACGAAGCTCGATGGCAGATCGCGAAACAGCACGAAGATGCCCACAGCCATCACCGCGATGACCACGCCGGCCACCATCATGCGGCGGATGATGAATTGAATGGTGCGCCCATAGGACTTGGTGACCCGATCGAACCAGCGGTTGAACGATGCGAAGAAACCGCGCTTGGGTTTGTCGGAATGCTTGAGCAGCACGGCCGACATGGCCGGCGTCAGGGTCAGGGCCACGAAGCCCGACAGCGCCACCGACAGCACGATGGTCAGCGCGAACTGCTTGTACAGCTGGCCGGTCGTGCCCGGCAGGAAAGCCGCCGGAATGAACACCGCCGCCATCACCAGCACCACGGCAATCACCGGGCCGGAGACCTCTTCCATGGTGCGGATCGAGGCGGCCTTGGCGTCGAGGTGGTGCTCGACCATGTTGCGTTCGACGTTTTCGACCACCACGATCGCATCGTCCACAACCATGCCAATGGCCAGCACCATGCCAAACAAAGTGAGCTGATTGATGGAAAAGCCCAGCGCCAGCATGCCGGTGAAGGTGCCGATCAGCGACACGAAGATGGCAATGATGCAGATGAAGGTGGCGCGGAAGTTCTGCAAAAACAGGTAGACCACCAGCACCACGAGCACGATGGCCTCAACGAGCGTGTGGATCACTTCTTCGATGGACAGGCGAACGAAGTCGGTGGTGTCCAGCGCGATCACGTAGTCGATGCCAGCGGGCATCGTCTTCTTGAGTTCTTCCATGGTGGCGCGCACCGCCGTGGAGACATCCAGACCATTGGCACCCGGCTGCTGATAGATGGCGATCGGCGTGGCCGGCATGCCATTGAAGCGGTTGTCGTCGATGTAGGCGCGGCGGCCGGTTTCAGCGCGGGCGACGTCCTTGAGCCGCACGATGGCGCTGCCATCGGCATTGGCACGCAAGATGATGTCTTCGTACTTGCGCGCGTCGGCAAAGGGCGACTGCGTCAGCACCGGGAAGTTCAGCTCGACCTGTCCGGTCGAGGGTTCCTGGTTGACCTGACCCGCGCCCACCACGGCGTTCTGGCCCGCCACTGCCGACTGGATGTCGGACGTGGTGATGCCCAGCGATGCCATGCGATCGGGGTTCATCCACAGGCGCATGGCCTGGTCGGGCACACCGAAGATGGTGGCCTGACCGGCGCCTTCGATGCGCTTGATCGCATCGAGCACATAGACGTTGGCGTAGTTGCGAACGTAGTCGGGCGAGTAGCGCGCTTCCTTGTCGAACAGCGAAATGATCATCAGCGTGCTGGCTGACTTCTTTTGCACCGACACGCCGTACTGAGTCACCGCGCTGGGCAGCTGCGGAGTGGCCAGGTTCACCCGGTTTTGCACCTGAACCTGGGCGATGTCCGGGTCGGTGTCGAGCGTGAAGTAGACGGTGATCGTCAGCTGCCCCGTGTTGGAGCTCACCGACGTCATGTACATCATGTTGTCGACGCCGTTGATCTGCGCTTCGATCGGCGAGGCGACCGAGTCGCCCACGGTCTTGGCGTCGGCCCCCGGGTAGGTGGTGGTGACCGAGATCTGTACCGGGGTGATGTTCGGGTACTGCGCCACCGGCAAGTCGTTGACCGACACCAGCCCGGCCAGCACGATCAGCAAGGACAGCACCGTCGCGAAGATCGGCCGCTCGATGAAAAACTTTGAAAACATGCTCTGGTCCGGCCGACGTCAGGGTTGGGCGGCAGACGCGGCTGGCGCGGCACTCGCAGCTGAGGCCGCTGGCGCGGCCGCGGTGATCCTGGCGGTTCCGCCGGCCTTGAGCCTCAGCGCGCCATCGACCACCACCTGATCGCCGGCCTTGAGCCCGTCGTTGATGAACCACTGGTCGCCGTACCAGTCACCCACCGCCACAGGACGGTTCTCGACCTTGCCGTCGGGGTCGATGACCCACACGAAGTGACCTTTGGAGCCTTGCTGCACCGAGCGCTGCGGCACGAGGATCGCGTTCGGGCGTATCGCGCCCTTCAGGCGCACCTTCACGTACTGGTTGGGTCGCAGTTCGCCCTGCGGGTTGGGCAAGGTGACGCGGATCAAAAACGTACCGGTCTGCGAGTTGTAGGCCGGATCGACGAATGAGATCGTGCCCGAATGCGAGAAGGTCGAACCATCGACCAGCACGATCTCGGCCGTGTACTTGTCATGGCTCGGGCCACGCAGGCGGCCCACACGCATTTCGTTGCGCAAGCCGGTCAGCTCGTTTTCAGAGATGCTGAAGTTGACCCACATCGGGTTGAGCGACGAGACCGTGGTCAGCATGTTGTTCTGCGGGCTCAGGTAGGCGCCTACTTTTTGCTGTGCGGCGGCCGCCACGCCGTTCAACGGCGACGCGATGGTGGTGTAAGACAGATTGAGCTTGGCGTTTTCGACGCCAGCGCCCGCTTGCTCGAGCGATGAGTTGGTCGTCTGCTCCTGCCCGATGGCGTCATCAAGATCTTTTTGCGACAGCGCGTTGAGCTCGACCAGTGGCTTGACCCGCTTCAGGTTGGCCAGCGCGGTGTCATGCGCGGCCTTGGCGCTCGACCGAGACGCCTTGGCTGCGTCGAGCTGCACGATGAAGGGCTTGGTGTCCATCTGGAACAGCACCTGCCCCGCCTTGACCACAGAGCCTTCGGTGTACGCCTGCTTGTCCAGGAATCCCGCCACCCGCGCCACGATGCTCACCTGCTGCGGGCTTTGCGTGAGGGCGACATATTCGGCCGTCACTGGCGTGTCGCGGACCTCGACCTTGAGCACGCTCACCTCTGGCGGCGGCGGCGGCGGCGGTGCTGCCGGCTTGTCGCAACCGGCAACGAAAAGAACCGCCGCGCACGAGGCCACGCGCAAGGCGATCTGCAATGGAAGAGGGGAACAACGGTAGCGACAGATCATGCGGACCTCGGGGGGATGGAGGGCGTGACGCAGACGATCCGAGTCGCCTGAACCCGAGGGGATGCTAACCGAGGGGTGAGGCACTGGATGCAGTCCGCCAAGCGTGTGGCTGTCGGCAGATCAGACACGGCAAGCACTGCGCAGCTACATTCGTTCGGCTGCGTCCCCATCCCCCAGGCCCTCAGGAAAAACGTCATGAATTTGTTGTCATCGACCGGCATGCGAGCTGTGCCCTTCATCACCTCTGGCGTGGCTGAGCGATGCGCCACGCGCTGAAGGTGGCGGTCATCGGCGCGGGCGTTGCCGGGGCGAGTTGCGCGCATGCGCTGTCGCACTCGGGCCATGCGGTGCAGGTGTTCGACAAGTCACGCGGTGCGGGCGGGCGCATGTCCACGCGCCGCGCCGAATGGGTCGATCGTCAAGGCCGCAGCCAGTTGAGCCGTTTCGACCACGGCGCGCCATGCTTCACGGCGCATGAGCCCAGCTTTCAACAGTTCGTCAGCGATGCCGTTGGCCAGGCTTGGCTGGCACCGTGGCAGCCCAGGCTCGCGCCGCAAAGCCTGCCGTGGCCGAACGCCGGGCCGCACTACGTGGCCACACCGGACATGCCCGCACTGTGCCGGCAGCTGCTCAATGGCATCGACGCCCACTGGTCGTGCGAGGTCAGTGGCTTACGCCGCGAACAGGGCCTGTGGCTGCTTGAACAAGGCCAGGGCGTGGCCGCCGAAGGCTTCGATGCCGTGGTGCTGGCGATGCCGCCGATTCAGGCCGCTGCACTGCTTGAACCACACCAGCTGGATTGGGCCGCGCGAGCCGCCGCCGTGCCGATGCAGCCGTGCTGGACGCTGATGGGCGTGACCGAGGCCAGCGCCCTGCCCCACGCCTGGGATGTGGCCAGACCCGCAGCGGGGGCGCTGGCCTGGATCATGCGCAACGACGCGCGGCCCGGTCGCGATGTCGTGCCCGGTCAGGCCCATTGGGTGGTGCACGCCAGCGCGCAGTGGAGCCAGAGCCATCTGGAACAAGACGCCGTGCAGGTTCAAGCAGCGCTGCAAGCGGCGCTGGACGAACACCTGGGCGAGCCGATCGATTGGCTTTACGCCACGGTGCACCGCTGGCGCTACGCGATGCCAGACCTCTCACCCACAGAAGACGCCGGTCCATGCTGGTGGGACGCCGCCCAGGGTCTGGGCGTGTGCGGTGACTTCTTCACGGGCTCAGGCGTCGAAGGCGCGTGGCTTTCGGGGCGCTCGCTGGCGTCACTCGTCAACCTGGGTTGAGACAGAACCACACGCCCACGGGCCGCGGCCAGAACGCATCACGCACTCAGGCCGACACACGCAATCGCCAGCGCTGTGCGCCGTGCCGCACGGGCTGCTCACCCAGCGATGGGTCCGATGCAAACACCTGGCCGATCCACTCCTGCGCGGCAGCGTCGACCGTGCCCAGCCTGAACTGACGGGTTTGCGTGGGCACGATGTCCAGCGTGTCGAGCCGGCCACTGCCCGAGCGCAGCGTGACGATGTACAGGCAGCCGACATCGCCGCGCAAGCTGCCGTGCTCGGCTGTGCCTTCGCAGTCGTTGATGAGGTCGCCGCAGCCATAAAGGATCAGCTTGCTGCGGTACACCTCGACGGGCAGCGCATGGTGCGACGAATGGCCATGCACCACATCGACCGCGCGCGAATCGATCAGCCGGTGGGCGAAATCGCGGTGCGCCTGCGGCACGCCCAAGCCCCAGTGGTCGCCCCAGTGAATCGACACCACCACGCGGTCATCGGGCCCGCGGCGGCTCACGATGTCCTCAGTCAGCTGTCCGGCTGTCGCCTCCGACAGGTCGGGCAGCAAGGCAATGCCAGCGCGCCGCGTGCCAGACGACCAACCCGAGGGCACGCCGCTGCTCTTCGCCGCAAACGAGAACAGCATGAGTTGGCCGCGCCCGGGCAGCGGCAGCCGCGCCGGGGCCCAGGCCTCGTTGCTGTCGGCACCGGCACCGGCGAACTGCACCCCCGCGGCACGCAGGGTCTGCATCGTGTCGTTCAGGCCCGCACGGTCCCAGTCGAGCGCGTGGTCATTGGCCATCGCGCAGGCATCGATGCGAGCCGCCAACAAGCAATCGATGTTCGCCGGGTTCATGCGCAACCGCACGCCCTTGGCCGGCCAGGGAACACCGTCGTCGGTGATCGCGGTTTCCAGGTTGACGATGCGCAGGTCAGCGCCCGCGCTGTCCATCTCGGCCAGCGCGTCGCCCCAGATGTAATCGGCAGCAGCGCCCAGCGCGATCGGCCCGTTCACAGCCTCGGCCAGATGGACGTGCTCGCGCGCGTCGCGCACCAGCGGCTCGTGCAGCGCAGGGTCAACGGGGTGCATCAGGATCTGGTCGATGCCGCGCCCCGTCATCACGTTGCCTGCCAGCAGCAAGACGATCCTGCCATCACGTCCCATGCGAGCACCCTCCTGTCGGCCAGCCCTCGAGACGGATCAGCAAGTGGCGCGGATCGGTCGCTGGCATGGGCCGCAATGTCGCCGCCCTCGCGCCGATGGGCGATGAGTCAGCGCAACCGACATCACCGCGACCGCGTCGCGACTACTCGGGCGTCGACGGATCGTGGTCGGCGCCCCCGTCGGCCAGGGCCTGAAGCGCCAAATCTTGTTCGCTCAATTCGGACGCAGTTTGCGCAGCGGCCAGCTCTTCGAGCATCTCGGGCGAGGGCTGGGCGTTGCCGAGCAGCACATCCTCCAAGCTCACGTGCGGTGACTTGCGCTCATCGTGGTCCAACGGCGAGGGATGAACCGAGCCGGGTGCCAGCGCCGGCAGCCGCGACGCCGCGAGTTCGAGCTGCTCGTCGACCAGTTGCGTGATGGGATCTTCGTGCGGCATGCTGCTGTCGTTCATGGTGGCCTCAGATGACAAAAGCCCATGTTGTGCGCTTCGGCGCCGCGACGCCAGCGCCAAGGTTGAGCAGCGTCAATGAGCGCGTCCATCGCCTGATCGCCGGAGGGGCGCTGATATCGTCCGCGCTCGATTCGCCACGCAGCACCCCTTGAACTCCACACCACCGGCCGATCAGTCCGCCAACACCGCGGCCTTCGAGAAAGCCACCTATGCCAAGGTCACCTGGCGGCTGCTGCCGTTCCTGCTGCTGTGCTACGTGGCGGCCTATCTCGACCGCGTGAACGTCGGCTTCGCCAAGCTTCAGATGTCGGCGGATCTGGGCTTCAGCGACGCGGTGTACGGCCTGGGCGCGGGCATCTTCTTCATCGGCTACTTCCTGTTCGAAGTGCCCAGCAATCTGATCATGCACAAGGTGGGCGCGCGACTGTGGATCGCCCGGATCATGCTGACCTGGGGCTGCGTGTCGGCGGCCACCGCGTTTGTCACGACGCCCGAGATGTTCTATGTGGTGCGCTTTGCGCTCGGTGTGGCCGAGGCCGGCTTCTTTCCGGGCGTGCTGCTCTACCTGACCTACTGGTTTCCGGCGCAGCGGCGCGGCAACATGACAGCGCTGTTCATGACGGCCATCCCGCTGACCGGCGTTCTGGGCGGCCCGCTGTCGGGGTGGATCTTGCAGACGTTCAGCGGCACGGATGGCCTGGCCGGCTGGCAGTGGCTGTTCGTGCTGCAAGCCGCGCCGTCGATCGTGGCGGCCGTGGCCACGCTCATGTATCTCGACGCGGGCATTGCCAGCGCGCGCTGGCTGAGCCCCGCCGAAAAGGCACTGCTGCAACACAACATCGAAGCCGAGCAGCGCACCAAGCCCGCCCACAGCCTGCGCGAGGTCTTCATGAGTCCGTCGGTGTGGCTGATGAGCGCGATCTACTTCAGCTTCGTGATGGGGCTGTACGGCATCGGCTTCTGGCTGCCGACCATCATCCGGGCCACCGGAGTGACCCACCCGCTCGACATCGGCTGGCTCACGGCCATCCCGTACGGCATGGCCGGTCTGGTCATGCTGGTGGTGAGCGCGAGTTCGGACCGGCGGCTCGAACGCCGCTGGCACGTGGCGGTCCCCGCCGCGCTGGGCGGGCTCGGGCTGCTGCTGAGCACGCTGTTCGCCGACAACACCGCCCTCGCGATGGCGGCCATGACACTGGCCACCGTAGGCATCGTCTCTGCCTTGCCACTGTTTTGGAGCCTGCCGACCGCACTGCTCGGCGGTGCAGCGGCAGCGGCGGGTTTGGCCATGATCAACTCGATCGGCAATCTCGCCGGCTTCGTCAGCCCCTATGTCGTGGGCGTGGTCTCGGCCGCGACGCAAGACACCCGCATCGGCATGGCCATTCTGGCCGGCTCAATGTTCATCGGCGCGGCGCTGACGCTGTCAGTCAAGCCACAGACCGCGCCAGCTTCCTGACCACGCACCGTGGTCAGTCGCAGTTCTTGAACGTGCGCGCCTGACACTCACTGGACATTTTCTTTGCTTCAGAGATCTGCTTTGGATTCATGAAGCTGGCGACGGCATCCCGTTTTTCCTTGAATCGCGGGTTCACCACAGACGCCAGATTGCTCCACATATAGGCCCGAAGATAGTCCTGAGCGATTCCCTGCCCGCTGAAATACATGGTGGCCAGATTGTGCTGAGCATCTGCATTGCCTTGCGCGGCTGACAACTTGTACCAACGGGCAGCCTCCGCATAATCCTGTGTCACGCCCTTGCCGCTGAAATAAAGCGAAGCCAATCTGAACTGCGCATCGGGAAAACCAGCCTGTGCCACGGGCTTGTACCAGCGTGCCGCTTCTTCAAATTCTTGAGGAATGCCCTTGCCGCTGAAATACATATTGGCCAGGGCGTACTGAGCGTTGATGTTGTTTTGTTCTGCAGACAACTTATACCAAGTGGCTGCCTGAACATAATCCTGCAAAACACCTTGGCCGTTGTAGTACAGACCACCCAAACCAAACTGGGCCCGGTCTGAGCCCTGCTCTGCTGCAGCCTTGTACCAACGGAAGGCCTCGGTGTAATCCTGTGCAATGCCTTTGCCGGTTTCATAGATGTAGGCCAGGTTGAACTGCGCCATCGAAAAACCCTGTTCGGCCGAAGCATTGAACCACCGGATCGCCTCAGCGTAATCTTGCTTGACACCCTGGCCGTCGTAGTACATCGAAGCCAGGTTGTACTGGGCGTTTGAATTGCCCTTGGCAGCGGCCAACTGGTACCAGCGTGCGGCTTCGGCAAAATCTTGCGCCACACCTTTTCCGTTGTCGTACATGGACGCAAGATTCACCTGTGCCTTGTCAAAACCTTG
>Ga0164294_10004552_pt1 | contig 12090 bp, 6 predicted proteins | sample GEODES005metaG_FD_111479 | JGI IMG/M metagenome (GOLD analysis project Ga0164294, IMG submission 111479) | Oligotrophic lake water microbial communities from Sparkling Lake, Wisconsin, USA - GEODES005 metaG | ecosystem: Environmental > Aquatic > Freshwater > Lake | place: USA: Sparkling Lake... | reverse complement strand
GGCGAACTCGGCTCGCGCTTGTCGAACGATGTGGAGACCATCCGCGAGACGCTGGTGGTCACCATTCCACAGCTCATCCGTCACAGCGTCATGCTTTGTATCGCGCTGGTGATCGTGCTGAAAATGAGCATCAAGCTCGCGCTCTTCATGCTGGCGTGCATTCCCGTGGTGATCGTGCTGATCGCCATCTTTGGCTCGCGCATTCGCAAGCTGTCACGAGCCACGCAGGATGAACTGGCCAAGTCGCAGGTCATTGTGAATGAAAGCCTGACCGCGATTACCAGCGTCAAGGCCTTCGCCAATGAATTGTTCGAGATCGCCCGCTACAAGAACGGCGTGTCGCACTACCTGAACACGGCGGTGCGTGCCTCGCTGCCGCGCGCGATGTTCGTCGCCTTCATCATCCTCGCCTTCAGCATCGCGCTCACCCTCGTCGCGTGGTTCGCAGCGCGGATGCTGACGCATGGCGAGATCAGCAAGGACCAGCTCATTCAGTTCGGCATGTTCAGCGGTGTGGTCGGTGCTTCGTTCGCCGTGTTCCCGGACTTGATCGCCAGCTTCCAGCGCGCGCTCGGGGCTACGGATCGCGTGCGCGAGATCCTGACCACGGACATTGAAGAAGAGACCGAAGGCACACCTGTGGGCCGTCTGCGTGGCGACATCGAAATGCAGCATGTGCGCTTCGCCTATCCGTCCCGCTCCGATGTCACGGTGCTGCACGACTTCGATTTCAAAGCCCGCGCAGGCCATCGTATCGCGCTCGTCGGCCCCAGCGGCTCGGGCAAGAGCACGGTCGTGTCCTTGCTGTTCCGCTTCTATGATCCGAGCGAGGGCACCATCCTCTTCGATGGCCAACCGATTGCCGACATGCAGCTGCACAGCCTGCGCCGGAACCTCGCGCTAGTGCCGCAGGAGGTGCTGCTCTTCGGCGGCAGCATCCGGGAAAACATCGCCTACGGTAAACCCGGCGCGACCGATGACGAGATCCGCCATGCCGCGCAGCAAGCCAATGCCGCGCAGTTCATCGACACCCTGCCCGAAGGCTACGACACCCTCGTCGGCGAGCGCGGCACCCAGTTGTCCGGTGGCCAGCGCCAACGCATCGCGATTGCAAGAGCCATCCTCGCCGACCCCGCCATCCTGATCCTCGACGAAGCCACCAGCAGTCTCGACGCCGAAAGCGAGCGCCTTGTCCAAGACGCTCTCGACAAGCTGATGGAAAACCGCACCAGCATCATTATCGCCCATCGCCTCAGCACCGTCCGCCGCGCCGATCAAATCCTGGTCCTCAGCGGTGGTGTGATCCTCGAACGCGGCACCCACGATGAACTCATCGGCAAGGACGGCGGCTTGTATGGGACGCTGGCGAAGTTGCAGTTGGGGTGAAGAGGTCCCTTACTTCTCGGTGCTGGGTATGTATTGGGATAGAGTCATTCCAAGCTTCTCCCAACACTTATCAATTCTAATTTGTTCACCAGCATCAAGAGAGTAGTGGTGAAGGTGACCACGCACAAAGTTCGATAACTGTCTGATCTCAGCGATGACGTAGTCTGGAGGCCGTGATCCATCCGTCCAATGGAACTGTGATTCGATGGCACACCCCAGTATCCATGCCTGACAGTCGCCATAAAATGCGTCGCCCCCATCATGAACGCTCACCGACCTCAAGTAGCGATCCACCACGGGATAGTAGTATTCGAATGCCCTTGGAAACATCCACATAAAGTCCTCCTGATACATTTCGGGACCTTCAAGAAATCTTTGATATGCTTCATGGAGGTCAAGTCCACCGAAGTTTCGCCATGCATACCCAGCATCTCCGCCCAGGTCAGCGCAAAAGTCTGACTGACTCGGAATCGCTAAATGCGAGCGAGCTGCAATCAAACTTTGCTCATACTCTTGGTGCATTGCCGGACTTGGATCGTGGTTCTGCGAGTTGTGTGCTCCGTTGAGGCTTTCAAAAACTGAGGATTCTCTGCGTTTACTGGGTTGTATCCCACATCCGGCTACGCTTCGTCCAGGGCTTTATCATTATGCAGTGTATGCCGGCGCATTTGAGTGAAAAGCCACAGGCGAGTTTGGACGCCTCTGGCATCCAAGGCAACGGATTGATGCTTCGCTGCCTTCGATTCTAGAGGCGTGTGCAAGGGGGATCTGGAGAAGTCATGATTCCTGCGACATACATTGTCACGATCAGGGCATCATCAAGCCGGAGGCTTGCGAAGAAATTAGCCGGTGGTGCAAGGAACCCGCGAAGCGTGGTGACTGGAACCACCGGATACAAGTGACCGCATCCCGCGCCCCAGAGGTGGCGCGAGAAAACTCGGCACCTTCTCGCGCTTCCTCCGGGGCGTATCGTCTTGCGTCAGTTCACCGGTGGTTCCGCTCGTTCCTCGCTTCACCACCGGCTAATGGCTTTCAAGCTTCCAGCTTGGAGGCATCACGCCCACAGCGGCCCGGGATACTCCCCGGCATCGACGAGGGCCTTGATGCTGCCGACGACGATGGGCTTGTCATCGGGGTAGGTGACGCCGAACCATTTGCTGGTGGTAGGCAGCACGCGGACGTCGGCGCGGTTGGCTTGGATCATGTCGTCCACGACCTTGGGCACGTAGCATTCCTTCGTCAATGAGGTGCCGTTCTCTTGCAGGAACTCGACAAAGGCGACGCGCAGGTGACCGAAGAAGTCGGGCGTGAAGCCCCAGAAGTTCATCGATACAGGCTCGTTGCCGGTGAGCGGGATGTAAGCGCCTTCGACCTCGCGATTCTCCGCGCCGGTGTCGGTCTTGAAGATCTTGGTCATCTCGGTGACGGAGCTGAGCAGGCCCTGGTCATCGACTTTGCAGACACCACGCGCGACGCTGCCGTGTTCGCTGAGGGTGTTGCTCAGTTTGAAGCCGACCATGCAATACTGGCTCTTGCCATTGGCGGGGGCGGCGGTGCTCAGATGATTGGCGATGGAGGCAAAGGCATCGCGACCATAGAAGTCGTCGGCATTGATCATGACGCAGGGCTCATGCACGACAGACTCGGCCGCGAGCATGGCGTGCGAGGTGCCCCAGGGCTTGGTGCGGCCCTCAGGCACGCTGAAGCCGGCGGGCAGATCGTTCAAATCTTGGAAGGCATACTCGACGGGGATCTTCTGATCAAACTTGGCCCCGACTTGCTGGCGGAACACACCTTCAAAATCGCGACGAATGACGAACACCACCTTGCCAAAGCCAGCGCGGATCGCGTCGAACACGGAGTAATCCAGCACCGTCTCGCCATGCGGCCCCATGGGGTCGATTTGTTTGAGACCGCCGTAACGGCTGCCCATGCCGGCAGCGAGGATGAGGAGTGTGGGTTTCATGCGAGAGGGAAAGTGGGCGCTATGGTTGTGTGGATGCCGCAGGTTTCAAGCGCGGGTGCGTGATTCTCCGAAAGGCCGTGCGCAGGGCAGAGGTATCCGCTGGCGCTGTGCCGTAGCGCTGCTGCGTGTAGAGCTGCGCTGCGTGCAGCAAGGGCTCGGCGATGGCGGGGCAAACGAGTCCGGCACGCCGTGCGTAGTCCAGGGGACCCTCGTGGCTTTCACGTTTGACCCCGATCTTGGCCAGGCGGTGGCACAGCCCTTGCCACTCGCGCACGGCGGGGTCGGGATGGCGGGCACGTCGGTTGATCCACAGCCAGAGGATCAGCAACGGCAGGGCAAAGATCACAAAGCCAAAGAAGAGCAGCGTGCGGATGCGATACTTGAGGATGCCCCAGTCGGCGAACAGCTCGCTCTGCTCCATCTCGTCGAACTGCACCACGCGCTCATACCAGAGGTAGTTCAGGTGGTCCCAATACAACTGCGCGCGCTGCATGACTCGGCCCACACCGCTGCTGCGGGCGAGCAGGCCGGAGCCATCGCCACCGCCGCCTTCCAGGTAGGTGAGCAGGTCGGTGTTCAATCGCGCGGGCGCCAGCGCGGCCGTGGGATCAATGCGCACCCAGCCCTGGCCATCCAGCCACACTTCGGTCCAGGCATGGGCATCCGATTGGCGGATGGTGAGATAGTTGCTGGTCTCGTTGTAATCGCCGCCCAGGTAGCCCATGACCACGCGCGCAGGCACATCCGCCAGGCGCATGAGCGTGGCGAACGAGGCGGCGAAGTGCTCGCAGAAGCCCTGCCGCCGCTGAAGGAGAAATTCTTCCATGCCACGGCGCGGATCATACACGCCGGGCTCGATGGTGTAGCGGAAGCCCTGGGCGCGGAAGTAACCCAGGGCGGCATTGATGCGGTCTCCAGGGCTGCCTTTGGCGAAGGTGGCGGCCAGCTCGCGCACGGCGGCGGGAACTTGGTGAGGAAGCTGAAGGGCCGCGCGCTGGTGGTCCACGGGCAGTGACTTGGTTTGCAACTTCAGGTGCGAGCCAAGCCGGAAACGCCTCATGCCATCCACGGCGGTGAGGCTGCGCAGCGTGTCGTCGTCGTAGGCGATGTAGTGCTCCTCGGTGTTGGAGAGCGGGCGTGTCGGCGTGTCCAGCGCAGGCAGCCACTGCTGGCCATGGGGCTCCAGCATGATGCGCTGCTGAAGCTCGTCCTTGCGTGAAGGCGTGAGGTGCGGCAGTCGGCTCAATCCGCCACCCCGTTCCCAGCGCAGGCCGTCACATTGCCAGAGCACGATGCACCGCCAGTAGCGCTGAGAGTAGTCGGGCACCGGGGCATTCTCGATCGTGGCGTAGAAGGCCAGGGCTTCGGTCTTGGCCAGCTCGGCGACACTGCCGGGATCGAGCGTGGAAGACATGCCGGTCTGATGCACCAGCACACGGCTGAGTCGGCGGGCGATGTCGAACGAGCCGCGTGGGAAGAGCAGGAACAGCAGCACCACCAAAGGCAAGGTTTGAACCAGCAAGGTGCCTGCGACACGGCCCGAGGCCTTCACCGGCTGGCGTCCACTGCGCAGGCTGACCATTGCGATGGCGATCAGCATGAACACGCCCAGGGCAAACAAGGAGCGGCCCATGGACTGGTCCAAGGTGAGCGAGCACAAGCAGAGGAACCAGCCCAGCAACGCCAGCACCTGAAAATCGCGCGGCGAACGTGCTTCCAGGACCTTGCCAGCCGTGACCGCGAGCAGGGTGGAAATGCCCGTCTCCAGCCCCTGAATGCTGCCTTGCTGAAGCCAGGTGCCGCCCGCGCCCAGAGCGACCATGGCCAGCCGCAGCGGCAGCGAGGCAATGACGCGTCCACGCCGGTGCTGAAAGGCGCGGATGCCCAGCGCCGCGATCAGGACGAGCGGTCCGGCCCAGGGCACGCTGCCGATCAGCGGCAGCAAGGAGAGAAGCAGGCCGAACCCGAGCAAACGCACGCCCTGGGCATCGGTGGCGGGACTGGTTTCGTGCGACACCTCCACGCGCTTCGGGCTGAGGGTGGCCGAGAGCCGGCCAGGCCCGGAGGTTTGGTTTTGATTAGCAAGCCGCTCCAGACATCGATGCCGGTGCGCGGGGCCGTGGCCGGGTTTGATGACCTGATCCGGCAGCTTCATGCCGTAGCGCAGGCCGTCCTGCTCGGCTTGGTCGACCCATTGCGCGAGTTGCGCGCCGCGCTCAGACTCGGGCAGGAGAAGATCATCCCAGTTCAGCCAGACCGTGCCGCCTGAGGCACCGGCCCATTGCTTGATCATCAGCGGGCGGCCGCGGGCGTAGGCCTTCCAGTCCACCTGCCGCAGCGAGTCGCCCGGCTGCCACTCGCGCACCCCCGTGAAGTCATCGCCCGCGCCGAACTGCCCTGATGTGGTGCGCGACTCGGCCTCACCGCTGGTCTGGCCTTGCTCGACTGGCGGCAAAGGCAAATCACCGGCGGGCATGGGCAGCACCATGCGCGTCTGCTTGATCTCGATGACGCGTGACGCGGTGAAGAAGCCCAGCGGATACAGGCTGCGCGCCACGACGGTGAGACTGGGTTCGCTGCCCGTGCCAAGGGTCGGGATTTTCAACTCGATGCGTGTGGGCTGCTGAAGGTCAAGCTGGTCGATGAAGAGCGGCACTGGCACTCCGGGCGCGGTGATCTCAAGGCCGCGCGGCGCACGGCCTTCCTTCACGCTCAAGACCAAGGGCACGCGCAGGGCTTCGCCTTCTCGCGCGGGAGGGATGACGCCCGCTTCCAGGTGCAGGCCCTTCAAATTCGCCCGCGCATGAAGCCAGGACACCGCCGCCATCATCGCGGTCAAGAAAGCCAGCAGGTAAGCCCCGCCGTTCTGCTGCGCCGCGCCTGCATACCACATGCACAGCAAGATCGCGCCGAGCGCGAGGGTGTGGCGGTTGGGGCGGAGTTTCATAGGAAGTGGAGAGGTGGAGATGTCGAGAAGTGAGTGGCCGGGATGACAGACTTCTCCACCGTTCAACATCTCCACTTCTCACGGTTCAATTCACCGCCACCTCGCGTAGCAGGCGCTTCGCCAGCTCGCGACCGCTCATGCCTTCCACGGCGTGCTCCAGACGGTGGGCCATGACGGCGGGGCCGATGGCTTGCAGGTCTTCCGGGATCACCATGGGCCGACCTTGCATCAGCGCCCAGGCCCGGGCCGCCGCGAGAAGCGCGAGCCCGGCACGGGGCGACAGGCCGTGGCCGTGCTGACGGCTCGCCGCGAGCAGATCCTGCAAGTAGTCGAGCAGGGCCGGGGACACATGCACTGCTTTTAGGCACTGCTGCATGGCGCGCAGTTCATCGCTCGTCATCGCAGGCGGCAGATGGCGCAGCACCTCGCGACGATCCTCGCCCGTCAGCATGGCACGCTCGGCTGCACGGTCCGGCACGCCCAGCTCCAATCGCATCAGGAAGCGGTCGAGCTGCGATTCCGGCAGCGAAAACGTGCCCATCTGCGTGGTCGGATTCTGCGTGGCGATGACAAAGAACGGCTCGGGCAGGGGATGGCTCAATCCGTCCGCCGTGACCTGGCCTTCCTCCATCGCTTCCAGCAGCGCGGACTGCGTCTTCGGCGTCGCGCGATTGATTTCATCCGCCAGCAGCACCTGGGCAAACACCGGCCCGGGCTTGAACAGGAAGCTCGAGGTCTCGCGGTCAAAGATCGACGCGCCCAGGATGTCGGCAGGCAGCAGATCGCTGGTGAACTGCACACGACGGAACTGCAATCCCAGCGCCCGGGCCAGCGCTTGTGAAAGGGTGGTCTTGCCCACGCCTGGCAAATCTTCAAAAAGCAAATGCCCGCGCGCCAGAAGGCACGTCACCGCCAGCTCGATGGCGCTGTCCTTGCCCACAATCACTTGCCCGACCGTGGCGACCAGCGCCTTCAACTGCTTCTGAGCAACAAGGGGATCCATGGGCAAGGCAAGACCGGTGGCGGAAGAATGAGCGAGAGTGGACACGCCGGAAATGTCGCCTGAAGCGCCATGAAAGCGCAAGGAAGATTGTCACGCGTGTGCAGGTCGGGTGGCCATCCTGCTTGCACCCCGGCGCGGGGACGGCACGTTGATTCTTCCTCTTGAACTCATCCTTCGGCCCTTTCCGCAGATCGCGAAAACCCAAGAAGCCTGCTTATGCCTCCTCGGAGGGCTGGGCGAAGGTGCGGGAATTGCGTGCCAAGGAGCTGGCGGCGCAGCCGCCTCAGGCGGAGGATCTGGGCGCGGTGCTGGCGAAGGTGCAGAAGGAGGCGCACTCTGCGGGTAAAGATGTGAAGAATTCAGCGCCTGGGAAGGCGAAGGGCAAGGACACCGCACGCCGTCCACGTCAGGTGGATTCATCGACTCGTCCTGTGCAACTCGTGGCGAAGACCGCTGCGTTTGTGAAGAAGCTGAAGGCGCTGGGCACTCAGCCGGTGGTGTTGGATCATGTGACGCCCCGGGCGCAGGGTTTTGCTGCCGCGGTGATTCTGAACGCGAAGCCGCAGTCGCGAGTGTGGCTGGTGTGCGCCGATCCGAAGGCACAGGACCAGCTGCACAACGAACTGAATGTGTGGCAGCAGCAGGCGCTGTATTTCCCGAAGCAGACGGTGACCAGTGTGAAGGACGCCCTGCCCGACCCGGAGGTGGTGGCGGAGCGTGTCTCGGTGCTGGCGAAGCTTCGCGAGGGGCATCAGGCCGTGGTGCTGTGCGCGGACAGTCTGGCGGAAGAGGTGCCTGCGTTGTTGGAGATCGAGAAGCAGCAGCGCTTCATCGCGGTGCGCGACCGGTTCGATGCGGAGGCGTTTGTCGAGGAGCTTGGCGAGGCTGGCTACGAGCGTGTGCCGCAGGTGACGGAGCGCGGTCAGTTCGCCCGGCGCGGCGGCATCCTGGATTTTTTCTGCTGGCAGGCGGATGAGCCGCTGCGGGTGGAGTTGTTCGATGACGAGGTCGAGTCCCTGCGCGTCTTCGATGTGAATGACCAGGGCAGCATTCGCAAGCTGGAGCGCGCGGGCTTCATCGTGCAGTTGAGTGATGCCTCCAAGGCCAATGACCAGGTGCGTGATCACATAGGCCCGGACGATCTGGTGGTGGCGGTGGAATGCGAGCCGGAGATCGTGTGCCATGCGCGCATCACCTTTGACCGGGCGAGCGATGTGGGGGCGGAAGACTTTAGCACCGCGATCCATGACAATCCGTTGGGCATGTTCGATGCCAGCGACTTCGTCTTGCACGAGGCGCGGCGGAAGCAGTTCGATGCGCAACTGAGGGAGTGGAAGAACGAGGGCTGGAAGGTGGTCATCTTCTTTGGCAACGAGGCGGAGCGTCAGCGGTTCGAGGAGCTTTCGGCGTCGGCCAAAGAGCAGTGCGAAACCTTGCTCGGCCTGCTGTATCGCGGCTTCACTGTTCCGGCGGCCAAGCTGGCGGTGCTGACCGGGGCGGAGATCTTTGGCCGGCATCAGGTGGCACGGCGGATCAAGGGATCGAAGCTGGACGAGGCCCAGGCGCTGCGTCATGCGCGGGACATGGTGCGCGATCTGCGCGAGCACGATCTGGTGGTGCACATGGAGCACGGCATCGGCCGCTTCATCGGCATCGAGCTGCGCGATGGCAAGGAGGTGATGGTGCTGCGCTACGCGGATGATGCGAAGCTGTATGTGCCCACGGCGCAGGCGCACCTGGTCAGTCGTTACGTGGGCGTCGGTGGCAAGTCCCCGATGCTCAACAAACTGGGCGATACGAAGTGGGCGCGCACGCGGAAGAATGCCGAGCGCAGCGTGGAGGAATTCGCGGCGAAAATGCTGAGCGTGGCGGCGGAGCGTCAGGCGGCGCAAGGCATCGAGCACGCGCCGGACACCAAGTGGCAGGCGGAGTTCGAGGGCAGCTTTATTTATCGCGAGACGCCAGACCAGCTGCGCAGCGTGGAGGAGATCAAGCGCGACATGGAGAGCAAGCGTCCCATGGACCGGCTGCTGTGCGCGGATGTGGGCTTTGGCAAGACGGAGGTGGCGATCCGCGCGGCCTTCAAGGCGGTGATGGGTGGGCGGCAAGTGGCCATTCTGGCCCCCACGACGGTGCTGGTGGCGCAGCATTTGCAGACGCTGCGCGAGCGCATGAGCGAGTTCCCGGTGACGGTGGAAATGATGTGCCGCCTGACGCCGCCAGACAAGGAACGCGAGATTGTGCAAGGCCTGCGCGACGGCACGGTGGACATCGTGGTGGGCACGCACCGGCTGCTCTCCAAGGACATTCAGTTTAAGAACCTCGGTCTCGCCGTAGTCGATGAGGAGCAGCGCTTCGGCGTGAAGCACAAGGAGCGCTTCAAGGAGATGTTCCGTCTGATCGACGTGCTGACCCTGAGCGCGACACCGATCCCGCGCACGCTGTATTTGTCTCTCATGGGCATGAGGGACATGAGCACCATCGACACCGCGCCGCCGAACCGTCATGCGGTGCAGACCACGATCTGCCCGTATGACGAGAAGGTGATCCGCGATGCGATCAACGCCGAGATCGAGCGCGGCGGCCAGGTTTACTTCCTGCACAATCGCGTGGGCGACATGGAGCAGGTGAAGGCGAAGCTGATGGGCCTATGTCCCAAAGCGAAGATCGTCATCGGCCACGGACAGATGGACGAAGGATTGCTAGAGGTGGTGATGCATCAATTCGTCAGTGGTGAGGCGGATGTGCTGCTCTGCACCACGATCATCGAAAGCGGAGTCGATGTGCCGAACGCGAACACGATCATCATCGACCGAGCGGACCGCTTTGGCTTGGCAGACTTGTATCAGCTGCGTGGTCGTGTGGGACGTGGTGGTGAGCGTGCCCATGCGTATCTGTTCCTGCCGCGCGACTTCACCAGCGGTGGCGACGCGCGCAAGCGGGTGAACGCGATCAAGCAATACACTGCCCTGGGCTCCGGCTTCAAAATCGCTATGCGCGACCTGGAGATTCGTGGCGCGGGCAATCTACTGGGCACGGAGCAGAGCGGACACATCGCTGCTGTGGGCTTCGATCTTTACTGCCAGATGATGAAGCAGGTGGTGAACAAGGCGCAGGGCAAACGGATGCAGCGTCCGATTGATGTGGCCTTGCGCGCGGACTTCCTGTGCCTGAGCGAAACCGCCTTCACGGGTGCGCTGCCAGGCCTGGAGCCTGCGTTCATTCCCGCTGAATACATGGAGGACGCGAAACTGCGCATTCAAGCCTACCGGGCAGTGGCCGAGATCAGCACGCGGAAGGAACTGGAGTCGCTGGAGGCCGAGTGGCGCGATCAGTTTGGCAAGCTGCCCCCAACGATGGTGAATGTGCTCACCTGCGCAGCGATCCGGCTGGCGGCGGCGCAGCACGGCATCTCCAGCATCGAAATCAAAGACCGCAAACTGATGCTGCAACGCGGTCAGGGCTTCATTATGGTGCAGGGCAAGTTCCCGCGCCTGAAGGCGGAGGATGGCGCGGGGCAGCTGGCTGAGGCGCTAGAATTGCTGCGCCGACTATAGCGGGGTTCGTTTCCATGTTTGACAGGGCTGGACACGCCCCTACTCTTGCGCCCTGTTCCGCCGCTCCTCTGGAGTATTCTTTATGATGTCTTCGATCCGACTTCTTCTTCTCGCCGCACTGGGCTTTGCCGCCAGTCCGGGTTTGTTCGCCCAGTCCCAGAACGGCATCGCCGCCGTGGTGAATGGCAAGGTCATCACACGCTCGGAAGTGGCCGATGCGGTCAACGCCCAGCGGCAGATGATCATGATGCGTCACCGCGACAACCCGCTGCAGGCGCAGCGCGAAATCGCCGAGCTGGACAAGACCGCGCTGGATTCGCTGATCGACCGCGAGCTGATTCTGGCCGAATTCAAGAAAGTGGGCGGCACGATCAAGCCCCAGTATGTGGAGGACGACATCAACACCCTGGTGCGCGAGCAGTTCAAGGGCGACCGCGACACCTTCGTGATCGAGCTGGCGAAGAGCGGCATGACGCTGAAAAAATTCCGCGAGATGCGCGAGAAGATGATCATCGTGCAGGTCATGCGCGGCAAGCAGGGTGGCAGTCAGCCGCCCCCGACGCCGCGCGAGGTGGAGGACTTCTACAAGAACAACGCCGACAAGTTCCGTGACAAGGACATGATCAAGATCCGCACCCTTACGGTGCCGAAGTTCAGCGGCGACGCCGCTGCCACGCCTGAGAAGCAGCGCCAGCTGGCCGAGGAGATCCGCTCCAAGGTGATCGCTGGCAGCGATTTCGCCACGATGGCCAAGACTTACAGTCAGGACAGCCGTGCCGAGAACGGCGGTGAATGGGACTGGATGGAGCGCAAGCTGATGAAGCCGACGATGGCCGACGGCGCCTTCGCCACGAAGGATGGCGGCGTGAGCAAGGTCATCGAAGACGAGGCCGCTTACATCATCATCTACGTCGAAGCCAAGAAGCTTGGCAATCTGGCGCCGCTGGAGAAGGTGCGCGGCGACATTGAGAAGGTTTTGACTGCTGAAAAAGCCAAGGGCGATGTTGATCGCTGGCTTGAGGGCCTGCGCAAGAAGGCCGTCATTCGCAAGATGTAACAAATCGCTTCGAGTTTAGAAGCTGAACCGTGCAGGCAGCAGCTGCTCCAGGGTGAGCACTGCTGCCTGTTTGTTTTGCAGGAAAGTGACCGGCAGGTCCGGCGCGGCAAACTCGGCGATGACCTGGCGGCAGGCACCGCAGGGCGGGAACTCCAGGTCGAGGGCGATGACGGC
>Ga0164294_10004550_pt1 | contig 12090 bp, 10 predicted proteins | sample GEODES005metaG_FD_111479 | JGI IMG/M metagenome (GOLD analysis project Ga0164294, IMG submission 111479) | Oligotrophic lake water microbial communities from Sparkling Lake, Wisconsin, USA - GEODES005 metaG | ecosystem: Environmental > Aquatic > Freshwater > Lake | place: USA: Sparkling Lake... | reverse complement strand
GGTGCAACGATGCTTATTTATGCCCCTCAATGGGATTGTAGGCGAAAATCAGAAATTAGATTGTAAGCCCTTGGCCATGTTCCACAGGGCGCTTGCGGCTTGGGGAGGCGGCGGCGAATAGCCCCCTGATGGGTTCTTGTAGCGGGATAGAACGCCTTGCGCATAAAGAAGGTCGGCAATCTCACGCCATGATGCGCCGGCTTCGCGTGCGTCCAGTGTCCGCAGACAGTCGAGCCACTTGGCAGGACGCCGCCGCTTCTGCGAAGGCTTGCCCACAAGTGCGTAGCACTCTTTCAAAACCAGTTGGGCGGCTTCTATCTGCGGCATCATTGGCCGTCTCAGATCAAACGAGAGAACGACTTCATCTTTCTCCCTCAGATTCCAGTAAGGCACCGAATGCAAAAAAGTTTCACCTAACCTTATCTCATCTTCTTCCGTAATTTTTATATTATGCAGTCGCAGATAGTCGATCATTTTCGGTTGCCTCATGTCAGGCGTATTAAACTCTTCAATAACGTAATCATAAGCCCAAAATATTGATTGTAATATTTTTTCTGTTTGATTGCCAATCGCCGGGTTCAAGATTGCATTAAAACCTAACTCAGATTGATCTTTTTTATTTAATCGAATTGCGAATCCAGGTTGATCGGGACGAAGATTGGGAGAAGTGTGCCAATGAAGGTTAAATTTCCACCTTTCCTTCACTTCTTCATTTTCCTTGAGAGCCTCCTGAAAATAGGTTCGCACATCGTTGCGCCTGCGAAAAAACTCCCACCGCCAGCGCGCAAACGTCCACCGCCGAGTCTCGCCGTAGGCGGCTGGATCACGCCAGTCCGGTATACCCCATTCATTCCAGGCCGGTGTCGCGCCGGGGGTTTTGTCCGGTTTTGGGGGTTTTGTCTTTCGTCCAGAAGTCATTTCGCAGCCGCCAGCTTCACCACCGCGCCGCTGCCGCCCTTCACATGATCGGCCCAGCGTTCGGCCAGCGCGCGGCGTTGTTCCAGAAAATCGGTGCGTCGGTATGCCCGCACTACCGCGCCATCCACCACGTGCGCCAGCATGGCTTCTGCCACTTCGTGCGGGGCGTCGGTTGTTTCGGCCAGCCATGTGCGCAGCGACGTGCGGAAGCCGTGCGGGCGTTCCGCCATGCCGCGCCGTTCCATAAGGCGTGACATTGTGGCGTCAGAGATCACGCCTTTGCGAACCGATGGAAAAAGCCAGCCGTCACGCGCAAACGGTTTCGCCAATTCGATCACGCGCAATGCTTCGGCAGACAGCGGCACCCGAAAAGCATCGGTTGCGCCTTTGCGGCCCTTCATGTCGTCGCCGGGGATCGTCCAAACATCGCCTTCAATTTGTTCCAAACGCAACTGCCGCAGCGGCCCCGATCGCACCCCGGTCAAGATCAGCAACCGCAGGGCAAGGTGCGTCAGCGTCGGTTCTGAAAGGCTGGCATAGAAGCTGGGCACATCGGCCCAAGGCACGGCTGGGATGTTCTCCGGCTTGTGACGCGTCTTGCCCAGCAGCGCCCGGGCTTTGTCCACCGCCTGCAAGTCCACATTCAGCCCAAGCGCCGCAGCATGTTTCAGGACGATCGCAAGCCGGTTTGCAGCCTTGCGCGCGGCTTCGGCCTTCGTGTGCCAGATCGGAGCCAGCACGTCGCGGATATCGCGTTGATCGATATCTGTAACCGGCACCTTGCCCAGCTTGGGCAGGACGTGAACCGAAAGGGGAGAAAGCCAGCGCCCGGCCTTGCCATCGCCTTTCAGTTCGGCCTTGCGGGCTTCAAATGCATCGGCGGTGATGACAGCCAAGCCGATATCTTCCCGCCGCGCGGCCCGGGCTTCGGCTTCGCGTTCCTTTACCGGATCACGGCCTGCCGCCGCGACAGCCCGCCAACGATCGGCTTGCTTACGGGCTTCGGCCAGGGTCAGCGAGGGATAGCCACCCAAGCCCATTTCCCGCCGCCTGCCGTGAACAGTGACGCGCAGCACCCATTGCGCGCCGCCATCATCTCGCTTCACCAGCCATAGCCCGCCGCCGTCGCAGTGCTTGCCAGCCGTTGCCGTCTTGATGCCCGCCGCTGATAGCCGATTCGTTGCCCGCATTTTCTATCCACCGAATTATCCACCTTTTGCGGCTGGGTAAAGCCGGGCAAGGTAAGGCATAGTTGGGCAATGGGAGGCGCTTTACAAGAGGGTAAAGGTGGATAATTGGGCAAAGAAAAGCATTGTTGTTCAATGGGTTGGTGCCGCCCCCGGGCACCATCATCAAGACAGCAGCATGAAAAAGGGCCGCTCCCATTGGGGGCGGCCCTTTTCAGTTGTTGTGATGGTGGTTCAGGCCAGGGCGCGGCGGCGGCGCAGGCTGGTGCCGACGAGGCCAAAACCGGCGATCAGCAGCGCCCAGCTCGACGGTTCGGGGACCACGCCGCCTTCGACGATGGTCCAATCCATCGTGAAGTTGGCGAAGGCGTTGCTGTTGAGGCCGCCAGAACCGCTGCTGAGATTGCCAAAATTGAAGAAGCCGAAGTTGTAGTTGGTGTTCGGGTTCAGCGCGACGCTGAAGCTACCGCTGTCGTTTACGGGCGCGAATAGAAACGGCGTGACATTGCCCGGCAGGCCGCCGCTGCCATAAACACCCTGGATGCCGAAAGTGCTGCCGATTTCGAAGCCGGTGTTCAGGGTCCATCGGCCATTGAATGTCGCGGCGTTGGTACCGGTGGTAAAGTTATATTCCCAGTTCGTTGGTGACAGGTTGGTATTGACCCCCGTGGGATTCGTGCTGCCCGGGTTCACCGCATTCCAGCCCCAGCTCGTGCTAGCACTGCCTTGGGTGGCCGATGTCCAGCTGGCAGCAGCAGAGTTGGAAGCTGAAATCAGGGCCTGGTCATCTGTCAAAGATGCAGAAGCCGATGCACTGAGTGAGGCCGGCGCACCAGGACCAGTGTCGGTGTCGGAGTTGCTGTTGATTGCCGTTCCCACGGACACCTGAGCCCCGGCGTTAACGGTACCGCTGTTGGCGGTGATGGCAAGGGCCGGCGTCGATGCCAACAGCGCTGCCATCAAGATCAAATTTCGCATCGCAAAGTCCCCCACGAAGCTGCTGCACATGCTGATTCAAGGGCAGCATTTGTTAATATTAAATCAACTTATCTGAACGAGCAAGACTTCGGACGTGCGGCGACCTGTTGCGCGGGAGGTGGCTTCGTGCCACGGGGTCGGCCATGAACCTCGCCCGCTTCCCCCGTCGCCGTTACACCCCCGGTTTCACCCCGCTGGAGCCGCTGCCACGGCTTTCCGCAGCCATTGGCGGCGCGGAGATCTGGATCAAGCGTGACGATCTGCTGGGCCTGGCCGGCGGCGGTAACAAGACGCGCAAGCTGGAATTCCTGATCGCCGATGCGTTGGCCAAGGGTGCCGACACGCTGATCACCGTGGGTGCGCCGCAGTCCAACCATTGCCGGCTCACGCTGGCCGCCGCCGCCAAGGAAGGTCTGGATTGCCGGCTGGTGATCGAGGAGCGGGTGGCGGGCAGTTTCAGCCCCGACGCACTGGGCAACAATCTGCTGTTCGATCTGATGGGTGCCGCATCGGTGCGCATGGTCAAGGCCGGTGCCGATCTGGCCGAGGAAATGGCCGTGGAAGCCGCCGCGGTGAAGGCGGCCGGCGATCATCCCTATATCATCGTGGGTGGTGGTTCGTCGCCGCTGGGCGCGCTGGGCTATGCCGCGTGTGCGCAGGAAATCTTGGATCAGTCATTCGATATGGGCGTCGCCTTTGATCGAATCGTGGTGGCCTCGGGCAGTGCCGGCACACATTCTGGCCTGATCGCTGGCCTGGTGGCGATCAATGCCGGTATTCCCGTCACCGGCATCAACGTGCGGCGCCCGCGCGCCGAACAGGAAGCCAATGTGCTGAAGCTGGCGCAGGCGACCGCCGACCTGATGGGCACGCCGCAGCCGGTGGCCGCAGACATCGTGGCGCTGGCGGATTGGGTTGGCCCTGGTTACTCGCTGCCGACGCCGGAAATGGTGGAAGCGGTGCGACTGCTGGCAGCGAAGGAGGGCATATTGCTCGATCCGGTGTACAGCGGCAAGGCGATGGCCGGCATGATCGCGCTGGCGCGGCAAGGCGCTTTCAAGGGTGAGCGGGTGCTGTTCCTGCACACCGGCGGCTCGCCGTCGCTGTCGGCCTTCGCCGGCGTGCTGCGCGATCCTGCCTTCAATCAATGACCCACTATCGGACAATCGGCGTGATCGGCGGCATGGGGCCGGCGGCCACCGCCGATTTCCTGGGCCGGCTGGTCGCGGGCGTGAATGCCGCCAGTGATACCGATCACCCGCGCGTGCTGGTGGACAGCAACCCGCATGTGCCCGATCGTAACGCCGCCGCGCTGCATGGGGCGGATTCCCCCGGCCCGGCGCTGGCCGCCATGGGCGCGGCCCTTGTGGCGCAGGGCGCGCAAGTGCTGGCCATGCCGTGCAATGCCGCGCATGGCTGGGCCGATGCGATTACCGCAGCGCCGTTTGTCTCGATGATCGATGCCGCCGTCGCCGAGGCGATGGCGCACCATCCGCGCTGCATCGGCGTGTTGGGCGTTGGCGCAACCTTGGCGCTTGATCTGTATGGACGTGCCAGCCCGGTGCCGGTGCTGGCGGGTGATCTGGCCGTGGTGCAGCCGGCGGTGAACGCCATCAAGGCCGGGGACCGCAGCCACGATGTTCGCGCGGCGCTGGCCGGCGAAGCGGCACGACTGGCGGCGGCGGGCGCGGACGTGGTGATCGCCGCCTGCACCGAAGTGCCGCTGCTGCTGGCCCAAGCCGATGTGGCTGTGCCGCTGATTGATTCCACCGCCGCGCTGGCCCGCGCCACGTTGGCGGCGGCGCGTTTGCCCGATAGGGTGTGACGATGACCAAAACGACCGCCGCCGTTCTTGCCGCCATGGGTGCGGCGCAGCCCTATGCGACCAGCCAGCCGCTGACGATGAAGACGCTCGATCTGGCGCCGCCGGGGCCGGGCGAGGTGCTTGTAGCGATCGAAGCCGCCGGCCTGTGCCACAGCGATCTTTCGGTGGTGAATGCCGATCGTCCGCGCCCGCTGCCGATGGCGCTGGGCCATGAAGCGGTGGCGCGCGTCGAAGCGGCCGGGCCGGGCGCGCGGCTGAAGCCGGGCACGCGCGTGGTGATGGCATTCCTGCCGGCCTGCGGCCACTGCACCGTCTGCTGGTCGGGCGAGCCGTGGCTGTGCGGCAATGGCGCGGCGGCCAACGGCAAAGGCGAATTGCTCGGCGGCGGCTTCCGCCTCTCGGATTGCGGCCACCCCGTGCACCATCATCTGGGTCTGTCGGCCTTTGCCAGCCACGCGGTGATCGATGAACGCAGCCTGGTTGTGATCGACGACGACATCCCGGCCGAAATCGCTGCGCTGTTCGGCTGCGCGGTGCTCACCGGCGTGGGCGCGGTGTTCAATTCGGCCGTGGTGCGGCCTGGCGAAAGCGTTGCTGTCTGGGGCCTGGGCGGTGTTGGCCTGGCCGCGCTGCTGGGGGCGGTGGCGGCGGGCGCGGAGCCGGTGATTGCCATCGATCCGGTGCCGGAAAAGCGCGCACTGGCGCTGGAACTGGGTGCCCGCGCGGCGGTGGCACCGGAAGACGCGGCGCAAGCTTTTGCCAAGCATGGCGCGCCCCGGGTCGCCATCGAGAGCGTGGGCAGCGGCAAGGTGCTGGCAGAGGCCTATCGCACGGCGGCGCGCGGCGGCCGCATCGTCACTGTTGGCCTGCCCAATCCGGCCGATCCGTTCACCATCCCGGCGGTGAGCCTGGTGGCGGAGGCCAAGACCATCATCGGCAGCTACATGGGCTCGGCGGTGCCGGCGCGTGACATTCCGCGCTACATCGCCTTGTGGCGGGCCGGGCGGCTGCCGGTGGAGCGGCTGCTTTCCGGCGTGAGGCCGATGGCCGAGATCAATGACGCGCTTGATGCGCTGGCCAGCGGGCAGGCCATTCGCCAGATTCTCATCCCCTGATGCTGCCGGCAGGCTGGTGGCCGGTGATCGGCGGCGGCCTGGGCCTTCTGCTGGGCAGTTTCATCGCGTTGCTGACGGCACGCTGGCCGCAAGGGGAAACCATCCTTGGCCGCTCGCGCTGTGACCGGTGCGGGGCAAGATTGGGTGCGCTGGAACTGGTGCCGGTGCTGTCGCACATCATCCTGCGTGGTCGCTGCCGGCACTGCGGCCAGGCCATTGCGGCCCGGCATTGGCAGATCGAACTGGCGGCAGCGGTGATCGGGGCAGGGCTGTTGTGGCGGTTCCCGGCACTGGAAGGCCTGTTGCTGGCGCTGGCCGGCTGGTGGCTGCTGGCGCTGCTGATCCTGGATGCCGAACACCAGTGGCTGCCCGATGCGCTCACCCTGCCGCTGATCCCGTTCGCGCTGCTGCTGCCGGGGCTGCCCCTGGAACAGCGGCTGTGGGGGGCAGGGCTGGGCTTTGCCGGGCTGTGGCTGGTGGGCTTTGCCTACAAACGGCTGCGCGGGCGCGACGGGCTGGGCGGTGGCGATCCCAAGCTGCTGGCCGGGCTGGGAGCGCTGCTTGGCGGCTGGAGCCTGCCGTTCCTGATCACCGGTGCAGCCGGGCTGGGGCTGGCGCTGGCCGGCTGGGATCATTTTCGCGATCGTCCGGTGAACGCCATGACCCGGCTGCCGTTCGGCGCCCTGCTGGCGGGCGTGGCACTGATTCTGCTATGGCTGGGGCCCGATTGGCTGGAGATGGTTCGATGACGCGGTTTGCCGGCGCCCAGAAAGTGCCCGACAAGCGAGTGGAGATGGTGATCCGCAAGGGCTTCCTGCCGGCGGCGGATTGCGCCGGGCTGGTCAGCCTGATCGATGTGCATCGCCGGCCATCCACCATCACCGATGCCTATGGCGCAGGCAGTGATTTCCGCACCAGTGAAACCGCCGATCTGCCGGCCGATGATCCGCTGGTGGGCCGGGTCTATCGCCAGTTGGCCGATTATGCCGGGCTCAACATCGCCCATGCCGAAGCCATGCAGGGCCAGCGTTATGCGGTGGGCCAGCAGTTCCAGATGCACACCGATTATTTCGAGCCGACGGGCCTGGATTATTATCCGCACACCGCCGATGGCGGCCAGCGCACTTGGACGATGATGGTGTATCTCAACGAGCCCAAGGCTGGCGGCGCCACCCGCTTCCAGCATCTGAACAAGACCATCCAGCCCGAAACCGGCAAGCTGGTGGCCTGGTGCAACCGCCTGCCCGATGGCCAGCCCAACGCCTTCACCCTGCATGCCGGCATGCCGGTGCGGGCCGGCACCAAATATATCATCACGGCCTGGTTCCGCGATCAGCCTCGCCGTTATCCGGCGGTTATCTAAAAAACGACCGCTATCCGCCCGTGACCTGACACGAAAAAGCCGCCGGAGCACAGGGCGCCGGCGGCAGTTTCAGGGGACTCAACTTAGAACTTGGCGGAAACGCTCGCCTGGAAAGTGCGACCCAGCACATAAGTGTTGGTGTCGATGCGGCTGGCATTGAGGCGCTGGAATTCCTGATAACGCGTGTTGGTCAGGTTGCGGCCTTCCAGCTTCACTTCCACTTCGCTGCCGAACAGCTTGATGCCCTGGCGCACCACGACATCCAGACGGATGCCGGGCTTTTCCACCAGATCGGGCTGGCCCGACGGGCCGCGGAAGGCGACGCGGTTGCTGGCATAGTTCAGCAGGATGGTCTGTTCCGACAGGCCTTCATCATCCTGGAAGCCGAACGACAGGTTGGCAACATGATCGGACTGGCCGGTAAGCGGCAGGCCGCTCTTGAAGATGTCGGTCGCCGGCACCACCGCGCCCGAAAGCGGGAAGCGCGTGGTGTCACCCGCCTTCACGCGCAGTTCGGAGTTGGTCCAGGTGTAGTTGGCCGAGATGAAGAAGCGGCGGGTGCCAAAGAGATCACCCCAGCCCGACAGGTCGAAATATTTCTGGGCTTCGATTTCGGCGCCATACAGGCGGGCGTTCGGCACGTTGGCAAACGTCGTCTGGAAGGTGCCGCCCTGCACGAAGGCGATCGCATCGATCGGCTGATCGATATCCTTGAAGAAGCCGCCAACAGCCAGCCGCTCGTCACGACCGAAATACCATTCGTAGCGGGCTTCGACGTTGATCAGCTGGGAATTGGTCAGGAACTGGTTGCCGAAGCTCAAACGGTCGCTTTCGGTGTCGAAATAGGGCTGCGGTGCCAGTTCGCGGAACTGCGGACGCGCGATGGTCTTCGACGCGGCAAAGCGCAGCTGCATGTCTTCAGCGAAGTTCCAGGTGACGGTCAGCGCCGGCAGCCAGTAATCCTCGTTGATGTTGGTGGGCGTGTTGAAGGCCGAACCGGGGTTGGCGTTGAACACGTCAACCGGCGTCACGTTCTGCTTGCCGGATTCATAGCGCACGCCGGCCACCAGCTGCACGCCATCGGTCGGTTCGATCTCGATCTGGCCATAGCCGGCATTCACGGTCAGGCCGGCATCATAGCGCGGCGCCACCGTGGAGATGGTGTTGAGGATGATGCCGTAGGTATAGACGTTGTAGTCCGACAGCAGGAAATCAGGGCGCTGCTGGCTGACGGCACCGGGCAACGCCGCGTTGGACTGATAGCGATAGTCAAAGCGTTCCGACACGCGATCAGCCTTGCTGTAGGCATAGCCGGCGGTGAGCTTGATCGGGAACGGGCCGCTGCGGATCTTGTAACCCAGGTCGAAGCCGCCGCCCCACACGTCTTCGTTCAGCCGGCTGAAGGCGACCAGGCTGGATTGGCCGGGCGACCGCAGATCGTTCACATAATCATTGAACTGCGCCGAGAACGCATAGTTGTTGAACCGCTCATAAGGGGCGAGACGCTTGGAGTTGGCATAAGTGCCGCGCAGATCGACGGTGAGATCGTCGAACTTGAATTCGCCCACGAACTGCGTGTCGATCAGCTGGCGGCGGAACTGCGCAGTGGCGTTGCGCTGCAACAGCACGTCGCGACCCACGTTGATGTCGTCGGTGCCGACCTGGATGCGGGCTTCCTTGATCGTGTCGTTCACATAGACGTTGGCGAAACGGATCTTGTGATCGCCGAATTCGGCACCAACGCTGAACAGGCCGTTGACAACGCTACGGAATTCCGTGGCGGCAAAGTCGAAATCCTGATCCGGGTTGAGCTGCAGCGTGCCGCCCTGGCCCACCGCGGCGCCGCCGGAAAGCTGCTGTTTGCCGGCCTTGGTCTGCCAATCATTCGACAGACCGGCGGCGAACACGAAACCGATGCGCGCGTCACCCACGTCCCAGGCGCGGCCGCCCGACATGTTGCCGCTCCAGTTCACCGGGATATTGTCGTTGCGGAGGATCACGTTGGTTTCAGCATTGGCCAGGGTGGCGGTGATGTCCTGCAACTGGCGCAGCGAGAAATTGCCGCCCACGGCCAGCGCCTTGCCGGCGTCCTGGCTGGCCTGAATGCCGGTGGGCAGGCGACGGGTGCCGTCGTCATAGCCGGTCCAGTCCTTGCGGCCGCCCGCATAGACATAACCGAGCTGGCCGGTGGTGGCGGTGTTGGCCCCAATGCTGCCGCCCACCGTGAAGAAGGCTTCCTTGGGCACGGCCCGCGTCGTCAGGTTGATGACGCCGCCGCCGAATTCGCCGGGGAAGTTAACCGAATAGCTTTTCTGCACAACAGACGAAGCCAGCACCGAGGTCGGGAACAGATCGAGCGGGACCACGCGGCGCAGCGGATCCGGGGACGGGATTGGCAGGCCGTTCAGCAGCGCCAGCGAGTAACGCTCACCCAGACCGCGCACATAGACATAACGGCCGCCAACAACCGACAGGCCGGTGACGCGCTTCAGGGCGCCGGCGATGTCGCCTTCACCCGAACGCGCGATGTCGGCCTGGCTCAGCACCGACACCACTTCGCGGCTCAGCCGCACGGTGTTGGGGATGCGCCGGCCGATAACGACGATTTCGCTGCCGCCGCCGCCGGGGATCGAAATGTCGACTGGCTCTTCTTCAGGCGGGGCTTCGGCAGCCGGAGCCGGTTCGGGTGCCGGCGGGGTCGCCGGTTGGGCCCAGGCAGGGGCAGCGAACGCCACCATCATGGTGGTCGAAAGCAGGAGTGGCAGCTTGTTGGTCATTATCTTGTCCCCGGTCGAAATGCGGTGGCCGGCAGCTGCGAAGGTCGCGCCGCCGGCCCCAGCCCTTACTGGATCGGCGCTTACTGGATCGGCGAGGGGGCCGCGGTGCAGGCGGTGGCACCGGTGCCAACGCCGCAGGTCCAGCCGGCATACCAAGTGTCAGCAGCGTTGCGGAACGCGCCAACAAAGGTGGTTTCATCGAAGAAAGTGCCGGTGCCGGTGAAGGCCGTGCGCGGATTGGTGGCAACCGCAGCGGTTTCGAAGCTGCCCGGCAGGAAGATGTCGGTCAGGGTCAGCGTCTGCGGCGGCAGCAGGTTGTTGATGCCGGTGATGATCGGCGTGATGCTGGCCAGCGGCACATCGCTTTCGTCGCGGGCAGCGCCCGAGCAACCGAAGATGACCGAACGGACGATCGGCGCCCCGGCTTCGTCGGTCGGGGCATCGGCCGTGGTCACTGCGGTCTGGGCGCCGTCGATGTCGAGGCACAGGCCGGTGGCCGTGGTGTTGCGGATGATGCCGTTCGTCAGACCGTAGTCGGTGCCGCCGCGCAGCAGCAGCGTATCGGGCGTGCGGTTGCCGATAAAGGTGAAGTTGGCGATGCGCGGGTTGGAACGCGGGGTCTTGGTTTCGCCGCCAGCCGTATCGGCTTCAATCACGCGGTCGCCGCCGTTGCTGCGCTGCACGACCAGTGCATATTGGATCAGGCCCTTGAAGCCGAGATCGGTATCGATGGAGTCATCGTCGGCACCGGTGATCACGATACGCTTGTGGTTCACGCGGCCACCGAACCATTCGATGCCATCGTCCGAGCTGTTGTGGACCTGGATGAAGTTGGCGGTGGTGCCGCTGCCGACGCCGCCAAAGGTGATGCCGTTCAATTCGTTGCCGGGGCTGACTTCGAAGCCGGGGTAACGCACCTGGACATAGGCCAGGCGGCCCGAGTTGTCGGCCGGGCTGCCGCCGCCGTAGAAGGCGCCGGTGAGGCCTTCAATCGCCGACTGGCAGTTGACGGTGCCCGGGGTGGCGCCAGCGCCAACGCAGGTGTGGATCGGCGCACGGCCGAGCAGAACAATGCCGCCCCACTGGCCGATCGAGCTGTCGTTCACGCCACTTTCCATGTTGGAGCGGCTGGTGAAGATGATCGGGCGGGTGGCGGTGCCTTCCGCGAAGATCTGCGAACCACGGTTGATCACCAGCGCATCAGCGCCAGAAGAGCCGAAGACGACCACACCCGGATCGACGGTCAGGATGCCCTGCTGGCCGCCAGCGGCCGGCGCGCCCGGATCAGCGCCCAGATCGATACCGACATTGACGCGGCCTGACAGCGAGTAGACGACGCCGCGGATGTTGGCCAGCGTGAGGCCGCCGGTGATGGTGCCGGAAATCTGGCAGTTGCGCAGGTTGTTGATCACGCCAACGTTGGTGGTGCCGGTGGGGCAGCTTTCGGCAGGGCCGGTGGGCGTTGGTGTCGGGGTCGGCGTGGGGGCGGGCGCTGGGGCCGGGGCGGGCGGCGGCACCACGATGGCGCCTTCGCCGGGCGACGCGATGTTCTTGGCGCCATCACAGGCAGCCAGCGTGAGCGCCGAGCCGATCATAAGGAGCGTGCGAAGGCGGATATTGCTTGAGCGGATCATAGGTACACCCCTGTTAACGTTGTTTAAACAAAAAATGAGGTTCGCCTCTTAGCCGCTTAAACCCCACGTTTACCCCCGGCCCTAGGCGCGATTCGTGGCAACTTGATTACTGAATAGTTGCATTTTCATGACAGCAAGGGCTTCCCCGGTCAGGGTGTGACCACCGCTTCCCGTTGGGCATTGCCGCGTCGATAGACGATCTGCAGGCGGCCATTTGCGGCCAATTCCTGCGGCAACTCCATGACTTTCTCTTCGGAGATCAGCTCCGCCCCATTGGCCGACAGCAGCACGTC
>Ga0164294_10004549_pt1 | contig 12093 bp, 8 predicted proteins | sample GEODES005metaG_FD_111479 | JGI IMG/M metagenome (GOLD analysis project Ga0164294, IMG submission 111479) | Oligotrophic lake water microbial communities from Sparkling Lake, Wisconsin, USA - GEODES005 metaG | ecosystem: Environmental > Aquatic > Freshwater > Lake | place: USA: Sparkling Lake... | reverse complement strand
TGCACCCCTTCGTTCATCGTTTAAAGCAAACACATCTTTCTTACTTATATACAATGTCTTCACCTGGAACCCCTAAATACGGCGCCAATGAGCGCGCTCTGGATGGCGCATCCGCTACTAAAAATACTGTCGTGGAAGACGACTTTGACGCACCTGTTATCAATGTGACAGCCGCAGCGGCGGTATCCGCCCCTGCCTCTGGCAACTCAAGCGCTTCTGAACCAGAAGTCGTAAAGGAGTACATGACCTTTGATTCTATGGATCTCCCCTTGGATCTACTCCGTGGAATTTACGGATACGGCTTTGAGAAGCCCTCCGAAATTCAGCGAAAGGTGATTGTTCCTATCAAGAATCGCCGTGACACCTTGGCACAGGCGCATTCTGGTACCGGAAAGACCGGTGGCTTTCTGATTGGAATTCTTGCCAATATGGATAAATCCGTGAATGAAGTTCAAGCGGGCGTCTTGGCTCCTACCCGAGAGCTTGCGGATCAAATTTACACGGTGGCCAAGGGTCTTACGCAGCACATGGGAATCCGTGTACACTTGGCTGTAGGCGGCAATCACGTGGATGCGGACCTCGCCAAGCTCCGTCGCGGGTCCAGCGAGATTCCACAGCTGATTATTGCTACTCCCGGCCGCTTTTACGACTTGCTCAATCGTAAGGCGATTCATCCCTCTACCTTCAAGGCGCTCATTCTGGACGAGGCCGACCAGTTGTTGGACGCCAAGTTCAAGGAGCAAATTTACTGCATTCTGTCTAACCCCTTCAAGTGGACAGAGAACACACAGATTGGGCTCTTCAGTGCGACTATGATTCCTGCAATTGCTGCGACTGCGGAGACCTTGCTCGCACGCAATCCCCTCAAGATTCTGAGGGACGCCGAGGAGGTGAGCTTGGACGGCATTGCACAGTACTATCTGCTTGTAGACCGCCCTGAGCAAAAGCTGGATGCGCTGTGCGATTTGAGTGACTGTTTGACCTTTACACAGTGTACCATCTTCGTGAATACGCAAAAGGACGCTGAGAATCTCTGCGACGCCATGACGGGCCGTGGGTTTGATGTGAGTTACATTCACGGCACGATGGATGCCAAGGACCGCAAGCGCATCATGGATTCCTTCCGAGAGGGCAAGATTCGTGTGTTGATTGCTACGGATTTGATTGGCCGTGGCATTGATGTGCAACAGATTAGCTTGGTAATCAACTTCCAGCTTCCAGTGCAGCATTCCAACTACATTCACCGTATTGGTCGCTCGGGGCGATACGGTCGTAAGGGAGCGTCCATCAATATCATAGACAAGAGGGAGATGAGGCAGCAGGAGGAGATTGAGGCCTTTTACGGCCGCAAGGTGGCGGTGTTGCCCATGGATTTGAACATTTACAACTAACTTGATGGTGTTATATAAACACAAATAAAAAACCCAGCAAAAACACAAAACACAAAAACAATATTTTTGTGTAGGAAAGATATAATGCTATATAGTCTGTATGAGATTGTATCGCATTATTAAGAACGTCTTTGACGATTCTTACGGCTCTGTTTATTTTTACGAGACTTTCTTCGTTGTCTAACTTTTCTGGACCCTCCTACTTGAGGTTCTGGGTTGGCTCTACGAAGTCTTTTTACAACTCCGTTGCATGAAGGGCACACCTTATGTGCAGCTGGTTGGCCGTCGAGCCACCCTCTAATGCAATTTCTATGAAATTTATGTCCACATATTACTTTATTCGCTGCTGTTCCAGCAGCTCGTGCAACAGTGGTTTCGCACGCAACCACCACTCCGTGCTCATCATCATTTATAAGTGATTCATAACAGATCGGACAGTCAGGGGTTTGTCCATTCATTGCAGATAATACGGGAATGGCGGCATTTGCATTATTGCCAACCGCCGGAGCAACCACAGCGACTGGAGCTTGACCTATAACTGGTATATCTGGATCTCCGATTGTATAAATTCTGATAAAATGTGGATTTGTCGCAGTTCTGGCTCCGAAACCTGTCTCAAATATAAGATGTCCGATATTAGTTAACCCAATAAATCTTCGTCTCGGTGAAATTGCCATCGTAATTCCGTCATCTATACGAGCAACTGTATATTCTTGACCAGGAACAAGTTGGTCTAGTTGTAAGACAGGCATTCTATTATAGATTTTTTAAAAAATAAAGGAAAGACCTAAAGCGTATGTCATACAGTCTGTCAGGGAATGTATCACATTCAAGTGCAGTCATATCATTCAGAGGATCCTCTGTATGCAAAATTACGAGATGGTCCAGGGACGCTCTTTGTACCAGAAGCCCGTGTTGCGAAGGACTATTTCAATACGGGACTGTATGAGCGTGGCTATATAGACTGGGCTGTACAAAATTTTGCAAATCCAGAGAAAAATATCATTGATATTGGTGCACATATTGGCATGTATACGTGCGCCTTTGGGAAGAAAGTCAAGCATATCTACAGTTTTGAATGTTCTCCGAAATCATTTAATTTTCTGTGTGCGAATCTGCTTTTGCACGATCTCAGCTATAATGTCACCAAATTTAACTGTGCACTGAGTGACAAGGAGGGAACTACAAAGTATTACGTTCGGGACCCCAAGGATGGGGGCGGGAATGGTATTTCTGGATTTCCAAAGGATGCTCATGTACCCACAATAGATGTTCCAATGCGAACTCTGGATTCCTTCGGTCTTACCAACATTCATTTTATTAAGATGGACGTGGAAGGCCACGAGGAGTTTGTATTGCGAGGGGCTGTTAAAACGTTGGAAGCAAATAATTATCCCAAGATTTTATTTGAATCGTGGCCAGAACGATATGAAAAGGATGGGCTTCCTGCACGGGAACTTCGTGCTTCACTCTTCCACTTTCTGGAATCTCTGGGATACAAGGTGATTCAAATTAATGGAGGGACAGATGACATGTTTTTAGCGGAACATGCGTGAACTCTAATCAAAACAATCAAGTGTGTCTTAGACGCACTTGATTGGTGTAAAAACCAGTTTAGTTTTTCCTGCACGACTTGCGACTGTTTTTCCTGCTTGCCTTACGGTAGACCATACGACGTGCCTTACGACTTGCCTTACGATTTGCCTTACGATTTGCCTTACGGCATACCACACGTCTTGTCTTGCGACTCGCCTTGCGATTGTTTTTCCTGCTAGCCTTGCGGTAGAGCATGCGACCACCACGTTGCATGCTCAGAGGAACGGGGTTACCAGCGTACAGGTTGACACTGGGATCCACTCCTCCGGGCCACGAGGTGTAGGTGCCGTTGCCGATAGGAGCAGGATTGAGAGGGCCCGAGGGTTGATTGTAAGGAGGGGCTTGGTGCACAGGAAACGCCAATTGGTTCATTCTATAGATGTCTGCGATTTTTTCGTGTACGTCTTCGGTGAACACGACGACTTCGGGTTTGTGACGCACCCGACACAAACTGTTGTAACGCAGCAGTCATTGGGACAAGTCCCCGATCAGTGGTTGGAATCACGCCGCCTTCCGAGTGATCCAGAGCCAGGAGTTCCTGCCGGCACTCTTTCCATTGCGCTCCTAGATCCGGAGGCACGATGTGCCCCACAAGAGTGACAAATAAGGCCTGAGGTGTGACAAAGGTATATTTGGGGACACGGCAGTAGTGTGGGATTTGGCGTTCCAGCATATGAGGCATGTCATCGTAAAAGAGCAAGTCTTGTTTCCGAACGGGAGGAGCGAGTCCGTTGCTCTTCAAACAAGCCACCACTCCGTCCCAGTCTTTCAGGGTGGACGCTGTACGCTCGGGAGTCTGTGCCGAGACCGTCATTTGAACGATAAGAGGAGGATGAGGGAGAGAGTGTTGGAGCCCCATGATTGTGTTTAGCAGTTGTCGGACAAGTTCCACGAGCGCATGATTGCTATTGTTGGAAAACATGAACGCACCTGTAACACGACCCGACTTCCAAGCAGCATATAGCTTCTCCAACACCGGAAAGAGGGCAGGACGCAGATATCCCGTATGACGCTTCATTTCACTCTTTGCAAGCGCTTTGAGCGCAGCGTTGAAAAATCCGGAAGGGTTTCTTGTTAAAAAGGTCCGGGCAAAGGGATATAGATAATGGGTCGTTCCCACACATTCATCCATATCAAACCCTACCCACTTGATGGGATGTTTAGACATATCCTACCGTTCCATACTAAAAGAATTAATGGATTCCCATACTAGAATGGATTATGCTCCGGTTGCAGCTGTTTTATTAGTCGTGGCGTCGGTAGCCCTCTCTCTGCGTCGTCGTGTCACAGGCGAAGCCCTGAGTCCCATGTTCAAGCCCACTCTGTATTTTCTTGTAGATTCGGAGACGAATGCACGTCATTGGTATGATTTTGGAGGACGTAATTCCACCGATATTAATCGTGGATATGTCCAAGTGGCGTTGGACGTTGTGCACAGGACACAAGGGAATGACTTTACGATTATGCCCCTTGTCGGACGACGGGCCATTATTGCCGAGATTCCCAACGCAGATCCACAGGCAGTGCAATTGCCTCCGGCATTGTTCCGTATGTGGGCGATTGCGAATCTGTGTAAGTATAAGGGTGGGCTTGTCATGGACGGAAATTCCACGATCTGCGTAGCACCCTTTGCACCTGTGATACACGGGATAAGGGCCGCTGTGTTTGGTGTGGATCCGGATGAACCGGTGGCTAACCCTGTAACGGCTGTTGCGGAAGCTCCTGCGCCTTACGTAGGATATGCGGAATCAGCACATCATCCAGCGTGGAATATCGCCGCTCGCATCCTGAATGCCGTTGTATCCGCGGGACCGACGTCCTGGTCGGCGGCGCTCGCCCGTCGTGTGGGCAAGGAGGTGTATGGACAGCAGAGGGCACAGGGGATTGTTGCATTGCGGGAGGCGGATGGGGGGCGTTTGGCCAGTGGTAAGGCGCGACAGTTGGAAGACATCTTTGGACGTGTCGCCGAGCCGGCGGATCCGAATACGGCGCTGCTTCCAGGGACCGTGTATGTGCCATTTGACGGCGACGACTTGATCCGACGATATGAATTCGCCTGGTTTGTTCGCATGAGTCCGCAACAGATCCGGGATTCGGAGCTCGTGTGGGCCGCTTACGCTGGTCTCATTTAATTATCGTGCTTTTTTCGGTGTACAATCCAAGATAAAGTCTTCCAGATCTTGTAAATACATCCCCGTGCATCCATGGTAATGTTTGGACTGTAAATTACGCAATTCACGCTCCATACTGGGACTGGCCACGGGAGTCGGGGCCTTTTTGAGGTGAGGGACGAAACTGTCTATCAGCCGCACGATTTCTTCTGGCAATCGGCGCTGTAGTTCCATTGGGAGTTGAGGTTTCATCCCCTACCGGGGAGGGCTTTAAAAAGTTCAGCGGCTTTTGGTGCCTCTGAATCTATTACAATAAGCCTTTCAGTAGGACCCTTCGGGTCCACTTTAAGTGCGTATTCTAAAAGTTCAGCGGCTTTTGGTGCCTCTGAATCTATTACAATAAGACTTTCAGTAGGACCCTTCGGGTCCACTTTAAGTGCGTATCCTAAAAGTTCAGCGGCTTAAGGATAAGATGATTTTTGTACATAGAATGCCCGCACGTTGGACAAATCAGGTGATTCCCAAATGGACGCAGTACACGCGGGTGGCTGGCCGCCGTCCCCACATGCCCGTGTATTATGCCGTTGTTCAAACTCACGGGAGTTATTATGGTAACACGAATTGGACACGGGTCGCAGTCTTGATGAAACCGAGTATGCGAAATCAAGTCGCCTCTATGGTCCGTACTGTAGAAGATACAGTGTCATCGTCAGAAGCCGAATGGGCGTCGGTGACGGCGGGCTTGGAATTCGCTTTGGAGCAAGGTGAAGACACGGTGGCCCTAGAAAATGATAACCTACAGGTCATTCATGGCCTCGTCGTTCCCGGCGTGGAATTGCGCCATTCCTATGCAAAATATCACAAGCAGCGTATTTTGCGCTTGGCGGAGCACATGGAATGGTTAGGCGCCCGTTGGATTCCTAGGGAACGAAATATGGCGGACAACTTGTTTCACATCAAGCACGGAGCTTCGCACAAAGGAAATTAGAATGGGTAGGTAGAATGTCGCAAGGCGAACTGAATTTTGACGGGCAGGAGGTCTTCACCAGTCCAGGTGTAGGGACGCCCTTCATTGAGATAACTCCTATCGCTGGTCAAACAGGATATCGGTTATTTACGATTGGATCCAGTTTGTATGTGCGAGATACAAACAATGTGTCTACGTTGTGGACTTCCACGGGCCCGACGGGTCCACAAGGTCCGAGAGGATTTCAAGGTCAGATTGGTCCGGCAGGACAAGGGGGCACAGCGTCCAACACGGGTGCCACGGGTCCGACGGGTCTTGCAGGAGCCACGGGGTTTACAGGAGCTGCCGGTGTAGCAGGAACAGCGACAAATACGGGTGCAACGGGTCCGACGGGCGTAGCAGGTGCAACAGGTTCAGGGGGCGGAACAGGATTCACTGGTCCTACAGGTGATATAGGTGTAACAGGTCCAACCGGCCAGGCAGGTCTTGCGGGGACGGCCACGAACACGGGAGCAACAGGGCCTCAAGGTGTCACAGGCGCAGCAGGCCCGACTGGTGTTCAAGGTGCTACAGGCGACGCAAGTACTGGAGCAACAGGTCCGGCGGGAACAGGCTCAACAGGTCCTACAGGTGCTCAAGGTGCTACAGGAGCCCAAGGTGCTTCAGGCACGGGTGGAAGTGGGACAACGGGACCGACAGGAGCTGTAGGAGCAACTGGTACGATTATACAGGGGTCTGTCGCAAACAATGCAGCCTTATTGGCTTATAACACATCAAACCTCTATGTCGGAGCTGGCATTATACAACAGGATATAGGGCATTTACAAGTGTTTAATGGGGGCGGCAGTGTTGATATTAGTGGTTCACAATACTTGACCTTGTCCCCTGGTGTGACGCTCGGTTCCAGCGCCTTTACGATTGAGGGCTGGTTTCAATGGTCGGCTTTAACAGCAGGCACTCCGATTGTAGGAACCACTTACGTAACAGCGTCACAGCAATTTACGCTGTATCTCCTTTCTACTCAGATTCAGTTACAGGCTGCTGCAGGGGGCAGCGTCCTCTTCACCCTTCCTGGGACGTTGTCAACCGGCACATGGTACAATATTGTTGTGGAGCGTGGAAGTAGCGCAAGTTCCGATTTTGTGTGTTGGTTCAATGGAACAAAACTCACCGTCGCCTTGAACGAGTTTACATCTGATCCCACCTTTGCATTTGGTGGAGCCTTGAATGCACTCTTTGCGTATTCGTCTGGTCCTGTCACAGCATCCGGTTATCTCACGAATGTGCGCATTACTACGAATGCCGTCTATAACTCTGCGCTCAGTACGATTCCTGTTCCTACGCAACCTTACCCATTCATCACGGGAACACAACTCTTGTTGAATGTTGCAACAGGAGCCACGTATCTTGCAGATGGGGCGGGAATCCAGACTGTGGGAAAGGTAGGAACACCCAAGTATTCTTACAAGTATCCGTTTACAGCAAATTTTACAGATGTAGGACAAATCGTCGGCCCCACAGGTCCCACTGGTGCTGCAGGTCCTACAGGAGCAGGTGCTACGGGCGCTGCAGGAGCAACAGGAGCGGGTGCAACGGGTCCGACGGGTGCTGCCGGTCCTACAGGAGCAGGTGCTACGGGCGCCGCAGGAGCAACAGGACAAGGCGCAACGGGTCCGACGGGGGCTGTGGGGCCGACGGGAGGGGGCGGTGGAAATGTTATTTACAATGACGCCTGGATTTACACCAACTTGATTGGTCCTCCCTCCTCCATCAATTATCAAACAGTGCAATCTACGACGACAGCGATTTTTATTCCATGGTCTATTCCTGAACAAACACCCGTGGGATTTACGAGCAACTGGCTGCCTGTCATTAACACGCTGACCTTGAGTTTTCAGGCGTATTTGGGCGTGGCATATTCCACCATCAACTTATTGAGTACCGTTAGCACAGGATATATAGATTATCACAACGGTGCATCGCAGTTCCTGACGGGCGTGGTCTTGTCCCAACAGTCCGGTGCAAGTGGACTCAGCACCTTCACCTTTCCTGGAGATGTAAGTCCTCGTCTTGCGTACATCTATCGTAATACTGCACTGTCGTCCCTGGTTGCATCCTCCTCCAATATTGTATACGGGTTTTACGCAAATACATCACCTAGCACCAATATCGCCAGCACCTTGTACGGAATCTACGTGGGAGCAGGCCCGCCGAGCGCTCCTAGAAACGTGACTCTCTCCGCTGTAACAGCAACGACGGCCACGCTCACATACGCAGCTCCCACAAGCAATGATATAACGGATGCAAGTACCACCTTGACAATCACAAATTATACCTTTCAGTATTCTTCAGTGGCCTCTCTCTTGCGGTACGGGACACCGGTGTTTGAGAGCGGAACGGAAGTAAACAATGGAACCAACTTGACGTATGCCTTAACATCCTTGTATCCCGATTCTTTGTACACCGTTGCTGTGAAAGCCAAAAACTCGGCAAATCTGTTTGGTGCCTACAGCACGATTAGCAGTTTGACATCCAATTTGACTCCCATTGCCGCCCTATCGGGGTCTCTGAGTTTCCCGGCCCGGTATTTTAGTAATGGAACGATTACAAATGTGCAGACAGGTACCACCACGACGAATCTTGTCAATTTGAGCACGGCCTGGACCTCCGTTGGATTTAGTACGCCTATCCATAATATTGCGCTGCGTGGATCATCTATTACGACCACAATTGCAGCAATCAGCACAATCCTGACTGTAGGGACAACGAGTACGGTGGGGGGGTTGGTAACCTTTAGTGGATTTCCGACGGCGGGATCTCCGGCGGCAGCTACGGCAAACGGAATTACGCTTACTCCGACGGTGATAGATACCTACATCGCACAAGCGACGAATCGTCAGGGATTTTATTTACAGGGAAATAACACCGTGACATTGGGAAACACTACCTTTTCGGCATCATCTAATCTTTACAGAATTGCTGCTTTTCAACTCTCATCCTTTACAGGAAATGCGTCATTTACGTATGCAGTGGATAACTTTATAACAGCGGCACCTGCTGTGAGTAGTATAGGAACCAACTTTTTTGGGGCTGTTCCTAGCACCTTTATAAGTGGTGTGCGAGTTGTGTTTGGAACTCCGACCTATGTTGCTAGCACGGTAGTGACAAACATGGGAACATATTATTATGCAAATCCACTGCTAACCTACACAGGATCCACGGCTCTCACGCCTGGCACAGAGACCAATCTGAGCCGTGTCATTTCCGGATCTAATGCGGGTGCCTTGTCCAACTTGGTGTATTTTTCCAATACGGTTTTGACATCTGGTTCATTAAATGCTGTGTTTCGGTCTAGCATTACCTTGTCGGTCACGGCGAACAATCCGTTTGGAACGTCGGGGTCTCTGGTGGCGACTCCTATTCCGGCGATTGTGGACGGTCCTTCCTACGTTTTGCTCTATCAAACCTTGCCTTCCACTCTTTCTTCCATCACGCAAGGAGGAGCAAGTGTACCAGGATTTCATGTAACATCGGCGTTTGTCTATCCTGGTGCTTCGGCAAGTGTGCCAGATTTTACAGCTGCTGGTAACACTCCTTATGCAAATACGGCTTACGATAATACGTCCACAATTTTGGGACAGGAGGAATTACAGACCTTCAATGGATTTTTCCAGTCCATTACGGGGTCATCAAATGGATACCTGAATTATACTGGATTCCGTTACGATCCGACGAATTTCAATACAGTAGATTATTCGGCAATTTCGGCGACGGGATATCGCTATGCGACCTTTGCTTGGAACATTACACAGAACTTGACAAACTATACGGGATTGGTGTTTACCTTTCATTCCGTATCGCCGGCGATCACAATTACGAATAACTTGGCATATTTCGGTACGACGCCAATACAGTTATATTATCGCATTGAGGATTCCAACTCTCCTACGCCTACGAACTTGGCGAGCTTTACGACGTCGTGGATTGATGGAAATACGACTTCTGGGACGCCGTCTGGATCTGGTAACTATTACTTGCCGACGGACTTGACGCAGGCACTCAATTACGGACTGACCTCGGTGTCGGGTACGACGAGTCCTGTGTTTACGGTAAAGGTCCCTGCAGCTCTTACGGTGTCGGCAAACAACCGATTCCGAGTCTATTGCCGTGTGGGATTTCCTATGGATGTTCAGGCTAGATTTAATTATGTAACGGCATCTATGACGTAGTCAGTGCTCTTGTAGTTCACTCCTTCGTTTTACGAACAAAGGAGCGAACAAATAAACTGGGGAAAGGATAGGATGTCACACCCGACGCAGTCTGAGTATGTGGAACTTCTGTACAAGAAGTACTCGGGTGTTGTAGATGCATCACCCGGTTCTGCTGTGCCGCAGGAACCACCTGTAAGCGCACGACCTCGTGTGATTCCAGCGCTGCAAGTGTGGGATCAGGCGATTCCAGCGACAGCACCGACAGATTTAGTGCAAGATGTCACTTTTACGAATGGCCAGAGGTTTGTAAGTACAACATATCCGTGGATTGCGAAATACGTAAATTGCAAATTAATTGATATTCAAGCGGGTATTTCATATCGTTATTTTGGTACAAATTTAGCTAGTCCGGCGACTACAAACGTTTTATCTGAGGCGATACCCTTCAACTACGATCCTGTAGGGTCATACAATATTGTGGTGAATGCTTTTTCAGTATCACCTCCTGGTCCTGTGATTCAACCAAATGATGCTACGAATCCATGGGTGTTTGATACAGATGCAGGATATTTGACATTTTTTCACACGATTCCGTTTACATTAGGGAATTGTCCCACGATTACTTTTTTTAGATATGAAGGTACAAAGGGATTGGGGGGAGGGGGAGGAGGCGGAGGAACAGGTATGACCGGCGCAACGGGTCTTACAGGAGCTACTGGTCTCACGGGTTCCACAGGTCTCACGGGTGCAACTGGTCTAACAGGCGCAACTGGTCTAACAGGTTCTACAGGTCTTACGGGTTCCACTGGCTTGACGGGTGCAACTGGTCTAACAGGTGCAACTGGTTTAACAGGTTCCACTGGCTTGACGGGGTCAACTGGTCTAACAGGTTCTACAGGTCTTACGGGTGCAACTGGTCTAACAGGCGCAACTGGCCTAACAGGTTCCACTGGTCTCACGGGTTCCACTGGCTTGACGGGTGCAACTGGCCTAACAGGTTCCACTGGTCTCACGGGTTCTACTGGCTTGACGGGTGCAACTGGTCTAACAGGTTCCACTGGCTTGACGGGTGCAACTGGTTTAACGGGTTCCACTGGCCTAACAGGTTCCACTGGCCTAACAGGTTCCACTGGCCTAACAGGTTCCACAGGCTTGACGGGTGCAACTGGTTTAACAGGTTCTACTGGTCTCACGGGTTCCACAGGCTTGACGGGTGCAACTGGTTTAACAGGTTCCACTGGTCTAACAGGTGCAACTGGTTTAACAGGTGCAACTGGTTTGACAGGTTCCACTGGTCTAACGGGTTCCACAGGCTTGACGGGTGCAACTGGTTTAACAGGTTCCACTGGTCTAACAGGTGCAACTGGTTTAACAGGTTCCACTGGTCTAACAGGTGCAACTGGTCTCACAGGTGCAACTGGTTTAACAGGTTCCACTGGTCTCACAGGTGCAACTGGTTTAACAGGTTCCACTGGTCTCACAGGTGCAACTGGTTTAACAGGTTCCACTGGTCTAACAGGTGCAACTGGCTTGACGGGGTCAATGGGTCTTACGGGTGCAACTGGTCTAACAGGCGCAACTGGCTTGACCGGTGCAACTGGTCTAACAGGTTCCACAGGCTTGACGGGTGCAACTGGTCTAACAGGTTCCACAGGCTTGACGGGTGCAACTGGCTTGACGGGTGCAACTGGTCTAACAGGTTCTACAGGCTTGACGGGTGCAACTGGTCTAACAGGTTCCACAGGCTTGACGGGTGCAACTGGCTTGACGGGTGCAACTGGTCTAACAGGTTCTACAGGCTTGACGGGTGCAACTGG
>Ga0164294_10004546_pt1 | contig 12097 bp, 10 predicted proteins | sample GEODES005metaG_FD_111479 | JGI IMG/M metagenome (GOLD analysis project Ga0164294, IMG submission 111479) | Oligotrophic lake water microbial communities from Sparkling Lake, Wisconsin, USA - GEODES005 metaG | ecosystem: Environmental > Aquatic > Freshwater > Lake | place: USA: Sparkling Lake... | reverse complement strand
GAGGCGGCCAAATCAGCGGCGGTCACATGCGCATGATGATCGGCTATAACAGCGCTAAAAACCAGATCATCTTCACCGACTCCTGGGGCGCTGGTCATGAAGTCAAACGTATGGCCGCAGCCGATGCCTACGAGGCCACACTCGGCCTGTACAGCATGTCACCAAGGGGTATGTGAGCCACTTGGTGAAACCAAGTCTCACTTCAGCAAACCACTATCCGTCAACCATTCCGTGAAGCGCTCAGGCCATCGACCAGCGGCAGTGTTGGTGCCAGGCTTATAACCAAAACCATGACCAGCGTTACTATAAATGTGCAGCTCGGCTTTCACGCCTGCGGCTTTGTATTTGAGGTAGAGTGAAGCCATGCCCTCTGAGATATCCGGGCGGTCACCGTAACCACAGGCAATGAACAGTGGCGGCATACCCTTCTCAGCGGAAAACAGACTGGAGGTGCCCGGATATATCAGCGCCTGAAAATCAGGCCGCGAACTCAAACGTTCCAACGGCTCCGCGGCTTCGACCTTCCCAGAATCGCTTTTCATGGCGGCAAAGGCTGCCAATTCGCCACCAGCGGAAAAACCCATGATACCGATACGGTCCGGCTTAATGCCCCATTCTCCTGCCCTGCTACGCACCATCCGAATAGCACGGCGCGTGTCCGCCATTGCATGATCCTGGATCGTGTAAGTGGAGCCCTTTTCGCGAGCTAAGCGGTATTTCAGAACAAACGCAGCGATCCCGTGATCACGGAACCACTCGGCCAAAGCATATCCTTCATGTCCCAAACAGAGCTTTGAGTGCCCGCCGCCAGGAGCAATGATCACCGCCGTGCCGGTCACATTCTTGGTCGGAAGGTATGGCGTGATCGAGGGATTATGCACATTGCCCACATTACTCCCCTCCAACTTCTCAGCCTCGCCTTTACGGGCTTCTGAACCAGGAGCACCCGCTTCCCAAAGCAGAATGGGAGCCGGCGTCTCAGCTGCCTGGAGAGAGGCGTTCAGCAAAGTAAAAACAACAAAAAGGCGTATTATTGAATCGATCATCGTCCACAGAAAACGGCAGCCCCAGGGACATTCCATCACAGGATCTGATGGTTCCACCCAATTCCTTTAGGACAATGCGTAACATTTTCTCGACAGTGCGGCCTGTAGCGGCGTTCTTCTAGGCCACCATGAAGTCTCTGCTCTGCGCTGCCCTCTGCTTTACCACCCTCAGTCTTTCCCATGCTCAATGGCCCCAGGATGCCAGTGATCTGAAAGCCGACCCGAAAGCCAATTTTGGCACACTCGCCAATGGACTGAAGTATGTGATCCTACCCAATGACGAACCTCCGGGCCGCGCCAGCATACGCATTTACATGGATGTAGGATCGCTCATGGAAGAGGATGATCAGCAGGGCATGGCGCATTATTTGGAGCACATGGCCTTCAATGGTAGCCGTCACTTTCCTGGCGGAGAAATGGTGGAGTACTTTCAGCGTCTAGGCATGGGCTTCGGCGCCGATACGAATGCACACACCTCTTTTAAAGAAACCGTTTACATGCTGGAACTGCCCAAGGTTGAGGCCAAGCTGATCGCTGAGGGATTGCAGCTCTTCCGCGATAACCTTGACGGCATGACCCTGGGGGAAAAGGAGATCGATAAGGAACGCGGCATCATCCTGAGTGAAAAACTTAGCCGTGACAGCATCGAGTATCGAACCCAGATCGCTGGCTACGAGTTTGCCATGCCCGACTCACTGCTGCCCAAGCGCCTGCCAATCGGCATCGAAAAAACAATCAAATCCATGCAGCGTCAGCGTTTCGTGGACTTCTACAGCAAGTGGTATTCTCCCAAACGCGCCACCATCGTCGCTGTGGGTGACTTTAAAGACGTGGCTGCTGTCAAAGCTGAGATTGAAAAGAACTTCGCCGATGCCAAAGCACCTGCCACGGAGGCACCGGACCCAAGCTTTGGAAAGATTACGACAGGCCGCGGCATCATCGCCAAACTCCACACGGAGACCGAAGCCAAGGCGGTAGACCTCTCAGTAGAACTGCTAAAGCCTGCTGAAAATAAGCCTGACAATGCCGCCAATCGCCGTGAAAAAATGGTGCGTGACTTGGCCGACTCCATGGTGAACCTGCGCCTGTCTGAGTTAGCCAAAACCGAAAACACACCCATCCTCGGCAGTGAAGCCTACAGCTACGAGTATCTGGAGTTTGTCCAAGTCACTGGCATCATGGCCCAATGCGCGCCAGACCAATGGCAGCGAGCTTTGACCCTGATGGAAACCGAGATCCGCCGCGCTGTGCAGCATGGCTTTACGGAGGCTGAGTTCGAAGAAGCCAAGGCCTCAATCTTGAAATCCGTCGAACTGCGCGCCGCTCAGGCAGATACTCGGAAGTCACGTGATCTGGCCAGCGGATTGGTGAGTATTTTAGCCGCTCAAAAAGTCATCACCCATCCCAGTGACGACCTCCTCCGAGTGAAGGCTGTCTTAGCCCAGTTGAAAATGGAAGAGTGCCATCAGGCCTTCGTCGAAAGCTGGAAGGGCCAGGACATCCAAATCTTCGTCGGTGGTAATTTGAAGCTCGAAGGAGACTCCTCGGCCCAAATCATCTCCACCTATCAGGACAGTCAAAAACTGCCGGCGGCCGCACCTGCTAAGAAGCAAACCGCAGCCTTTGCTTATGCTAAAATCGGCGAGGCTGGCAGCATCACCTCACAAACGGAAGTGAAAGAACTGGAGATCACCCAAGCCGTGCTTTCCAATAACATACGGGTGAACATCAAACCAACGCCTTTTGAAAAAGGCACCGTGCGTGTCGGCATCAGCTTTGGCGGCGGCAAGCTGGTGGCTCCGCTCGACAAACCAGGACTCATCCCCTTTGCCCAAAGCACCTTCATCCTCGGTGGCCTCAAAGCCCACAGTGCCGACGAGCTGCGCCAGTTGTTTGCCAGCAAAACCATCGGCATGGACTTCAATGTCGGTGATGAGGGCTTCATGCTCAGTGGCCGCACCACACCCGCCGATCTAGAGGCGCAGCTGCAACTCCTGACCGCCTTCATGGTGGCTCCCGGTTACCGCGAAGAAGCCGAGCGCCAGTTCCGCAAAAACATCGAGCCCATGTATGTCGATCTAGCCCACACGGCCGATGGCATCATGATGAACAAAGTCGTCAGCTACATTCACAACGCCGACCCGCGCTTTGGCTTCCCAGCCATTGAAGAGATGCAAAAGCGCAGCCTGGCCGAGGTGGCAGCCTGGCTCAAAGGCCCACTCGCCAGTGACTCTGTTGAAGTCTCCATCGTTGGTGACGTCGAAGTCAAAGCGACCCTAGAGGCCATTCTAAAAACCGTCGGAGCTCTACCCAAGCGCGATGCGGTGAAGCCTGCCTATGCCAAAGAACGCGCCGTGCCTTTCCCGAAAGGCCCCAGCATCCAAGACATGCCATTTGAAACCGAGATCCCCAAAGCCATTTCCGCCCTGTATTGGCCGACGGGCGATATGCTGGACATCAAACGCACACGCCGTCTCTCCCTTGTCGCTGCCTTGCTTGATGACCGCCTGCGTATCAAAGTGCGGGAAGAACTCGGAGAAACTTACAGCCCCGCCTGTTACCATGTGGCCAGCGACACCTTCACAGGCTACGGTTACATGACTGCCATGATTGAGTGTAAGCCTGAACAAGCCCAACCGCTCACTGCATTGGTCACCAAGATCGCCGCCGAACTCGCCGCTGGCCCAATCACTGCCGATGAATTCGAGCGTGCGAAAAAACCCATCCTCACACAGATCGAGCAGATGCGCCGAGACAATCGTTACTGGGCCCAAAACGTTGTCCGCAATTGCCAGGAACACCCGGAGCGCATCGAATGGTCCAAAAATCTGATCAGCGACTTTGAAGGCATCACCCTCGAGGAAGCCCAAGACTTAGCCAAACAATTCCTCGGAAAAGACCATGCGGTGGCCGTCAAAGTGCTTCCAAAGGGCAAGAAGTAGATCTCACCTGGGATCTGAACTTTGCGTTCAATGAACTTTTAAATCCAATCTAGCCCACTTTTTAGTTCCCTAAATATTCTAATGACGTATGAAGGGGGTGATCATTCAACAGTGCCAACCCACTTTTCATCTCTAGTCGGCGCCATCTGGGGCCAATTCGTCGGTGATGCCGCCGGACTCGGTACGCATTGGATCTATGATCTCGATGATTTAGCAGTTCAGTTTCCTTCCGGCGTTCAGGGTTTTGAAACACCCAAAAAAGGCCATTATCACGAAGGCAAGCAAGCTGGTGATCAAACGCATTATGGAGATACCGCCCTTCTGCTACTTGAATCACTTGCCGCATGCGGAGACTTCCGTGAAAATGATTTTGGCCTGCGCTTTGAAGGTTACTTCAACAGTCCCATTTGCAAGAGCTACAAGGACCACGCAACGCGCGAGACACTAGCCAACCTGTTAACGACACCGGGGAACTATCAGAATGGTGCCAACGATGACCAGATGACCACCATCACACGCTTAGCACCTGTCGTGATCGGCTACCATCAGAACCCGGAAAGTGAGAGGCTAGATGCGATCCGCCGCCTGACACGTGTCACCCAAAATCATGCCACAGCTGAAGCCTGCTGCCTGGCCAATGCAGCCCTTTTGCAGCACCTGCTCAATGGCACCTGTTTCCGTAAGGCCTTTGAGACCACTCGTAAATCAGCCGAAGTCAGCTGTGATGGATCTGACTACTTTGAATTTGCCTACATGCTCCGAGAAATGGATGTCATCACTGCCACAGGTCGCTTTGGTCAAAGTTGTCCACTACCTCAGAGCTTCCCCTCAGCACTGCATGCTGCCTGGACACACCATGACGACTTTGCCATGGCTATCCGTAGCACGCTGAGGGCAGGCGGCGACAATGCAGGCCGAGCTGCCATGATCGGTGCTTGGCTAGGTGCCAGTCTCGGCATGGAAGGCATTCCTGAGGAATGGCTCAATAAACTCACCCAACGTCCGCGCATTGAAGCCGCCATCAAACAATGGTTTGAGAAGCTGATCGAAAAAGCCTGATTGACGTTACCGCCAGTGCAATCCAGTCTCAGCGCCTTATGCGCTTTGCTATCTGTAACGAGACCTACCCGAATGACTGGCCCTTTGAAAAAGTCTGTGAAGACGCCGCAGCTGCAGGCTATCACGCCCTAGAATTAGCCCCGTTCACCCTAAAAGAAGATCCGCGTGAACTCACTGAAGCCGATGCGCTGCGCCTGAGTCACATTGCCTCTTCGTTTGGTCTGGAGATCCTCGGTCTCCATTGGTTACTCACCAAGCCGACCTGGTTTCACATCACCACACCAGACGATCTTCAACGCAAAGAAACCGCTAAATTTGGCCGCCACCTCGCTAGATTCTGTGCCATGACCGGCGGACGCATCATGGTCTGGGGCAGCCCGAAAGCACGTAACACCCTTCCCGAATGGGCCTATGAAGATGCCTTCAAACGTGCCGCTGATAGCGTCAGAGCCGTCGCAGAAGAAGCTGGAAAATACGGCGTCGTCATCGCCATGGAGCCCCTAGGGAAGAAGGAAACAAATTTTCTTAACACCGCCGAAGAAACCATCCGACTCTGCCAACTCGTCGATCATCCCAGCTGCAAGCTACACCTCGACGTCAAAGCCATGAGCGACGAATCCAAGCCTATAGCCGACATCATCCGAGATAGCAAAGATTGGTTCGTCCACTTCCATGCCAACGATCCCAATTTGCTCGGTCCAGGCATGGGCGAAGTTAAGTATGAGCCCATCATCAGTGCTCTCAGAGAGGTAAAATACGATGGCTTCCTCTCGGTGGAAGTCTTTGACTACCATCTCGGCGCTCAGCACATCGCCCGGGAAAGCATCCGCTATCTCAAAGAGCAACTGGCTTGAACACATCTAAGCTAAAACTCAGCAGCCTTTCTGTTTTCTGTTAATCCTGTTCTCTTGTTAATCCTGTGATTAAAGCCACGAGCCACACACTGATCTACTGGAGAATCGAGTGGCCAATCCTATCACCGACGCTTCTTTAGCTGAATGCGCTTGAACCGCAAATTCGGGTCCATACTCACGCTCATCACCTCAGGATCATTGGCAAAGACATTGTGGATCAGCCTGCGGTAGTAACTGTTCATCGGCTGCAGCATCTCTGATTTTCCAAAAGCGCGCACCTTGTCGCCCAACTCTTTGGCATGATCGACCAGTTTATCCTCATGCATGGAGCGATAAAACTCAATGTCCACGCGGATGCGTGGAGCCTCAGGAATGTGGCGCTGGAGAATTCGATTCACTAGATACTGAATATCCTCCATGGTGGACCCTCGCTTGCCAATGAGCTGCTGGCTGTCATCCGTATGAATTTGTAGCGTCAGTCCATCGGGACCTTCGATCTGGTCAATCTGAACGGCAAACCCGAGATAGCCGAGCATGGTATCAAGAATCTGACTGGCGTGGGTGAGAGGAGTCATAGTGATAAAAAGACCATTCCAGAATACGCCAAAACGTCAATTGACGAGTCAGAAGATAAAGGAAGCTGAAGGATTCTTATAAGCCAAGAGACAATCTTGGGCCGGGCAGAGTTTAAGCTTGCCAGAAACGGGCTTTTTTGAGACGACAGAAGCATGAGAGCGACCAACCCCACACCTCTGACCATTTTCACCCTCAAAGAAGGCATTGTCGAGAGCACCTCAGGCCAGCATCTGGTAGACGCCTTTGCCGCTGACTTTCAGGGGCTGCGTCATTTCGGCATGAAGATCGGTGAGGCACTGAATCTCGGTGATCCGTGGACTGGCACAGCTCAGGAAGATGATCTCACGGTTAACTACGCCTACTTTGGCGAAGGCACCGGCCCAGAAGATCCGGGCGCCGGCGCGATGATCTGCAAGAAAGCACTTCTTTTCGAAATACTCACCAAAGTCACCACTCAAAATCTCTAAGCCATGGCTGCTCAAATCACTCCTTCCATTCGCTCAGCTATTGAGCGCCTGAAAAACGGCGGAGCAATCAATGGCATCATGCTCGGCTGGCGCCGACAATTGCTCTTAAACCTGCTGCCTTATGAGGACTTCCGTGCAGAGCGATTGCTGGAAAGTCTGCATGATGCTCACGACCACTTTGCCAGTGGTGGAGACCGCCATGTGCACACCTTTTGGTTCGGCTACGAAACCTGCCATGCCTTAACACTTTTCAGAGGTGACTGTGTCATCACCCTACTCCACACACGCGCTGAAGAGGCCGACTTTCTCCGCCGTACCGCACAGACTTTCCTAGAGGATAGTCAACTGCTGATCAATGATCTTTTGAATCCGGTGCCTGAACAAGAGGATGCATCCTCAGACCCCATCACACCAATCTGACGGGCAACAGGCTTTAATCACCGTCGCCGCCAGCGCGCGCAGTTGATCGTGCGTCCGAGAGAAAGCCAGTGCTCCTCAAAATCCGTCATGGGATAAAAAAAGGCATCGGCCGGCCATTCCAGACGCTCAAACTCAGAGCGACTACCAAGACTGATGAGTGCATCTTCAAAATAAACGGCATCATCCGTTTTTAAAAGGAACTCACCGCCAGGCACTAGCACGCGGGCAAGGCCATGGAGAAACTCCTCTTGATTGACAAGGCGCCGCTCAGCGTGCTTCTTTTTTGGCCAAGGATCAGGACAGAGCAGATGCAGGCGTGACACGCTGGCCGTGGGCAACACCCAGCCGACGGTGTAAGCACTTTCCAGTCGCATGACCTTTGCATTCGTCAAACCAGCTTCACCGATCTTTCGGCAGGTTTTAGATACGCGACCACGCATCCGCTCCATGGCAAAGAAGTCTCGCTCAGGATACTCTTTGGCCATCCCCAGAAAGAAAGTACCATCGCCACAGCCTAGCTCTACCTCCAACGGACGTGTGGGGTCAGGAAAGATTTCCTCGCGGCAGAGTTCACTAAAATAGTCTTGGGGAATGAATAGGGCGGACATTACTCAGGATTCTTTAAGCAGGATTTCAAAAAATGCAGAGAGATTTAACCGTGACATTCACGTTCTCGGAACGTATTTCTCGTCACCTACTATGAACCGCCGCACATTCGTCACCACAACAGGAGCTGCCATTGCTGGCTCACTCATCACCACGACTACCCAAGCAGCTTTGGCTCCTATCACGCTGGAGCAGGCACCTTTGACCTATCCGCCTGAGGCATTGGAACCGCACATTGATGCGCTGACGATGAATATCCATTTTGGCAAACATCACGTGGCCTATATCACCAAACTGACAGACGCGCTCAAAGCTGGCAGTATTCCTGCGGGCAATGTCATCGACCTCATCACCGACCTCTCCAAAGCTCCAGCTGAGCAGCAAATGGCCATCCGTAACAATGGCGGCGGTCATGTAAATCATAGCTGGTTCTGGAAGTGGATGGCCCCTGCAGGCAGCGGTCCGACCAGTCCTGAAGGCAAGCTTGGAGAAGCCATCCAAAGCACCTTCACAAGCATCGACGACTTCAAGAAACTCTTCGGTGAAGCCGGCACCAAGCGCTTTGGCTCAGGCTGGGCCTGGCTGATCGTCAAACCAGATGGCAAGCTTGCTGTCACCTCCACGCCAAATCAGGATAACCCTCTCATGAAAGGCATCGTCGCTGACACCGATCTCGGAACTCCTATCCTCGGCCTGGACGTCTGGGAACACGCCTATTACCTGAAGTATCAAAACAAGCGCCCCGACTACATCGCCGCTTGGTGGAACGTGGTCAATTGGGCTGAAGTGGCCAAAGGCTACGCAGCGGCCAAGGCGTAATCTTTCAATGTGAAAATCGGCCCGCCACTGTCATCGACGCTGCGCGGGCCTTTTTGTTTCTATGCCAAGATCCCCTTCACCACCCGTGCTGGATCGACTCCTGTGAGCCTGAAATCCAGACCTTGGGAGCGGATGCTGAGTCGCTCATGATCAAGTCCGAGTTGGTGCAGGATCGTGGCGTGGATGTCGTGGACATGGACAGGATTCTCGACAGCTCCGAAACCGAATTCGTCGGTCTGTCCATAAACAGTACCGCCCTTGAAGCCACCACCTGCAAACCACATCGTGAAGGCGTCGATGTGATGATTTCTTCCCGTTGATTCACGCACCTCACCCATCGGGGTGCGACCAAATTCCCCGCCCCAAATGACGATGGTGTCATCTAGCAGCCCGCGCTGCTTGAGATCCTTCACCAGTGCAGCACTAGCCTGATCGACATCGGCGCACTTGAGTGGCATATGCTTTTCCAGATTCTCTGTGGGGCCACCATGATGATCCCAATTCGTATCGTAAAGCTGTACGAAGCGCACACCACGCTCCACCAACCGACGTGCTAGCAGACAGTTCCGCGCAAAGCTTGTCTCTTTAGCATCTTTGATCCCATACATATCCAACGTGGCCTGAGATTCGCCACTCGTATCCATCAAGTCAGGCGCACTCGTCTGCATTCGATAGGCCATTTCATAAGCATTGATCCGTGTAGAGATTTCATCATCTCCGGTCACCGCGAGACGCTTGCTATTCAAATCACGCACAGTATCCACCAGCTCTCGCTGCTGAGCCACACTGACTCCCTTGGGCGTGGCCAAATTCACGATGGGATCACCTTGATTACGCAGTGGCACGCCTTGATAAGTCGTGGGTAAAACACCGCTACCCCATAAAACGGCTCCACCACGAGGACCGCGCGGCCCACTTTGCAAAACCACAAATCCGGGCAGATCATCGCACTCACTGCCAAGACCATACGTCACCCATGCCCCCATGCTGGGTCGGCCAAAGAGCCCGCTGCCCGTGTTCATGTAGAGCTTGGCCGGGGCATGATTGAAGAGATCGGTCTTGCAAGTGGTGACGATGCTGATGTCATCGACAATCTTGGCGGTGTGCGGCAGATAATCACTCACCCAGGCCCCCGACTTACCGTGCTGCTTGAACTTAACCCTCGGCCCCAGCAGATCACTGCGATGGCTGCTATCCATGAACGCAAAGCGCTTGCCTCTGGTATAGCTTTCAGGGATCGGCTGACCATTCAGCTTTGTGAGCAGGGGTTTATGCTCAAAGGTCTCCAATTGCGACGGACCGCCTGCCATGAAAAGGAAGATCACATTCTTCGCCTTCGCCGGGAAATGCGTCCGCTTCGGTGCCAACGCTGCATCCCGAGCCATCAGGGATCCCAGCGCCAGAGATCCCACGCCGATGCCACATTGGCTGAAGAAATGACGACGTGTTAATTGAATTAAATCATTCATAGCAGTTATTCCCGCGTCACAGTTTCATCAAGGTTTAGCAGTGTGCGAGCGGCATTCAGGGAATCGATTTTTTTCAAGACATCGAGTTCATCCGACTTTGGCACACGAGACGTGCAGCGCTGGAAGGCAGTTTCCAGGCCCTCCTTTTGAATGATCTTTTCCAAAGCCTGAGCAAACTCGAAGAAGCCGCTGTCATTCATCAATGTGAGTGCCTGCAGCGGCGTGTTACTGCGAATGCGACGAGTACAGGAGCTGAATCCTTCGGGCGCATCAAAGACAGTCAGTGATGGCGGTGGCGAGGCGCGATAGATGAAGGTGTAAAGGCCACGCCGGTATTTGTCCTCACCTTGACTGACAGTCCAGATCCGCTTCACCTGCCCGACGCCCATGACACCTTCGGGAATCGGTGGATAGACGGGTGGGCCGCCTAACTTGGGTGAAAGCAGACCACTGGCACTGAGACAAACATCCCGCACCACTTCAGCATCCAAACGCAACCGTGTCTGCCGAGCGAGCAGCACATTTTGCGGATCTTTCTCGATTAAATCAGGCCGATTGGCGGAGCTTTGACGATAGGTCCTCGAGGTGACGATGAGGCGATGCAGGTCTTTCAGACTCCACTTTTGAACTAGAAACTCCGTCGCCAACCAATCAAGCAATTCGGGATGCGAAGGAGCCGTGCCCTGCATGCCAAAGTCGTTTTCGGTCTCGACAAGGCCACGCCCAAAATACTGCTGCCAGACACGATTCACGATCACGCGAGCCGTGAGCGGGTTCTCTGGATGGACGATCCATTGAGCGAGATTAAGGCGGTTGAGCAACGAGCCTGAAGCTCGTAGTGAATGCAACACTTTAGGTGTACCTGGAGTAACCTCCTCCGAAGGACGCGTGAAGTCGCCTTTGATAAAAACGGTTGTCTTTCGGGGCTTTGGTAACTCCGCCATGACCATGGTGGTGGTGCCTTGATTCAATAACACATCGAGCTCTTTGTAGCGATCATTCAGGATGCGGATTGGATCACTTGGAGGAGCGATGATGCCAAACATGGCAAGATTGTCAGCCAGCGATCGCTTGGCCGAAGGCTTGGCGACAGCCTTTTGCACGTCGCCAGCAAGGCGTTTTTTAAACTCAGGCGTTAACCCTTTTTCCCAAGCTGCAATCTCTGCGTAGCGCTTTTTGACTGCCGCTTTGAGCTTGGTATCGATCTCCTTAAACTCGGCTGTCATGCCAACAATGTCTGCTTTTGGATCATAGACCTTCAGAGTCGGCTCATCCTGGTTGTTGAAGAAAGCGAACATCCGATAGTATTCTTTTTGTTCGATGGGATCAAACTTATGATCATGGCACTGCGCGCAGCCGATGCTCAGTCCTAGCCACACGGTGCCAGTCGTCGCCACGCGATCAAAGACGGAGTCGATGCGGAACTGTTCTTTGTCGATACCACCCTCCTGATTGATTTGCGTATTCCGATGAAATCCTGTCGCGATTTTTTGCGCCTCAGTTGCTTTGGGCAAAAGATCCCCGGCGAGCTGCTCGATGGTGAATTGGTCAAAGGGCATATCTCGATTCAGGGCATCGATCACCCAATCGCGATACTTCCAAATTTGGCGAGGCGCATCGATCGAGTAACCATTGGAATCGGCATAACGCGCCTGATCCAGCCACCAGCGGCCCCAGCGCTCGCCGTAGTGTTGGCTGGCGAGCAGCCGATCCACGAGGGCTTCGTATTTTTTATCTGACCATGAAGAAAGATCAGACAAGTCCGCAGGAGTCGGGGGCAGCCCGGTCAGATCAAGTGAGACCCGCCGGATTAAGGTAGCCGACTCTGCCTCTGGCGAT
>Ga0164294_10004545_pt1 | contig 12100 bp, 6 predicted proteins | sample GEODES005metaG_FD_111479 | JGI IMG/M metagenome (GOLD analysis project Ga0164294, IMG submission 111479) | Oligotrophic lake water microbial communities from Sparkling Lake, Wisconsin, USA - GEODES005 metaG | ecosystem: Environmental > Aquatic > Freshwater > Lake | place: USA: Sparkling Lake... | reverse complement strand
TTGATTTGTAAACCCAGCTTGAAATCCAATATTGGTTGATATAAATTTCAAAGTATTACTATTTATAATTCCACTTACATCCAATTGATATAGTGGATTTGATTTATTGATACCAATATTTCCATTATTCAATATTTGTAATCGATTTGTGGCATTTGTCATTAAATTGATATTTCCAGGAACAGTTGCAAATTCAAAACTTTTATTCAAAATATGAATATACCCACTACAATTACTATTGGAAATATCGATTCTGGGATTATCGGCACCAAAATTGGGATTTACATTAATACCACTCATTTTAAATACTCATATATTTTATTTTCCCCTTTTTTACCCTATACATGATTTATACAAGCGTCGTCTTTATTGGCAGGTCTAATCCATTTATAAGGTCCATTTCCATATACCTCTGTAGTATCAATATCGGGTTCTATATCCACATCACCACGTTTACCTTGAACAAACCAATGAAATTTCCCATTTGCGCCATAAACTGTAAATTGATTATTTTGAATAGTTGACGTATATATTTTGGTTCGTTTTTTACCTTGGTAAATGGGTGTTAATTGAATGGTAAAATCGGTGGCGAGTTTATCTACATATTCAGGTAAATAGACGATGGTGCTTGTATCATTTACGATTTCTCCTTTTCCGCGGTAATAAACTCCTAATTCGGGTCCTTCTAAACACGCATGCACTAAATATTTATTTGAATTGATTGGATGAGGAATCACAAAGGTTTTACCTGCGGTTGTATTATACATAACTTCAAATGAAGTGGTATTATAAAGTAATACATTTCCGGTATTTGCAGTAGATCGTAATGGTTGAATATAAGTTGAACTTACTGCTTGAGTCAAAAGATTAAATCCAGTTGAATTCAATCCAATTGAATTTGCGTGTTGGTTTGTAAACATTCTTCCAAGTGCAATTGCATATTGACCTTGTGTATAATATGCAGCTCCAGGTGTAAAAGCAATTGCATATGTTCCTTGTCCATATATAGCACATTGATGTCCAAAACTAATTGCATCTAATTGTTGTGAATCATAACCACTACCAACTCCAATCGCAATTGCATTTGGTTTTTGATTAATACTACCTGCTTGATAACCAATCCCAATAGCATATGTTCCTTGACCAGTTTTAGCTGTTTCCATAAAACCAATGCCAATTGCATATTGTCCTTGAATATTATATCCAGGAACATTTTCATTCGAACCCGCACCAATCGCAATTGCATATTGACCTTGTGAATTCCTACCAGCATCCCGCCCAATGGAAATTGCATATGTTCCTTGTGAATTTTGACCAGCATTCGTACCAATTCCAATCCCATATGTTCCTTGTTTTACAAAACCGGCAGTAATACCAATTGCAATAGCATAATCTCTTTGGTCATAACCTCCATTAGCACCAATTCCAATCGCATATTGACCTTGTGTATTTTGACCAGCACTTTGACCAATTCCAATCCCATATTGACCTTGTGAATTATAACCAGCACGATATCCCAATCCAATTGCATATTGACCCTGTGTAAATATACCAGATTCTGCTCCAATTGCAATTGAATATTGACCTTGTAATGAATTACCCGCATTTGTACCAATCGCAATTGCATAGGATCCTTGATTTGTATAACCTGCTCGATATCCCAACCCAATTGCATAGGAACCTTGATTTGTATAACCGGCTTGATATCCCATTGCAATTGAATAGGTTCCTTGATTTGTATTACCTGCCTGAAATCCCACTGCAATTGCATTTGTGTTTTGATTTAAATATCCGGCCTGATACCCTAACGGCAATGTATTGTTAAAATATGCATTGGTACAATTTGTAGTTAAATCTGCATCCAAATTAAACTGTGGATTTGGTACAGTAATCCCCACATTTCCACTATTCATTATTTGTATTCTAAGTTTACTATTTGTATATAAATTTATATTTCCAGTATTAGTTGAAAAATTCAAAAATTGATTCGAAATATCAATAAAGGCACTACAATTACTATTGGAAATATCAATTCTGGGATTATTGGTACCAAAATTGGGATTTACATTAATACCACTCATTTTAAATACTCATATATTTTATTTTCCCTTTTTTTACCCTATATGAATGTATGTCATAAACATATATTCATATTTCATTTTCGATAAATACGTAAAAAATCCCATCATTACTCGGAATTAACCCATTCTGGTATCTTGCTAATAATCAGGTTTATTACATAAGTATCGTCTCCTCCCCAATTGGAATATTCATCGCCAGTAATGGTATAGGCCACTTGTTTTCGAATAACGCCAGTATCATCATTTAAAGATATACGGATAGTAGAACTGGTAAAGAGTATTAAATCAATAAATTGATAAGTAAAAGAAACGATATTGTAATCTATTTTCATTACAACGGGATTTGGTAAAATCGTGGACATTATAAATATTATATATTATATATATTTATATAGTTAAAAACAAATATTACTAAACTACTATAAACTATATGGTACTAATAAATAATTTACAATATGATGTTCTTAAAGATGAGTTTCCAATAGTAAAACACGAGATTTATTTCCGATTACAAGTAGTTAAAAACCTGGGATACTACGAACGTATCGTATCTTTATTAAATTCTATTTCAAAATTGGGCGTCAAAGAGGCCGTTTTTTACAATATGTCCCATGGTGGATTTATACCAATCGAATGTATCCCATTTTTCACAAAAATAAATATTACAAAAACCGATATAACCCATCATAAAAATATAATTCAAAACATAGAGAGACATAACCAAAATGAAAAAACCGATATACAATTATCGCCGTCGTATGATGAATATAATGGCAATTCGATTCTTTTCTCTGAAACCGCGTCATACATATCAAATTCCTCGTCTGTTCTTGCCCTTTCCCCTGCCCCCTTTTTATTAACTTCGTATTCGAAAAAATTATCAATGTCATACAGGTATATTTTTCAATTGTCAAACACGGACTTGTATTTGTATGTTCCAGAATCATTTTATGATGTCTGGTATCAAGATTTCCATTATTATTTACAGCATCAAAGTAATGGTCAGACCATTCTTGAATATGATAATCTAATGAATCTCTGTATTATGGTGAAAAACGGCGGTGCACAATTTGAAGATATGTTAAAAGCGAATTTGCCGATAATCGACGAATGGACCATATTGGATACGGGTAGCACCGATGATACGGTTGATATTATAAAACGTGTTTTAGTGGATAAAAAGAAGGGGAAATTGTATCAAGAACCTTTCACCAACTTTCGGGATAGTCGCAATCGATTATTAGAACTTGCGGGCGAATCGTGTAAATACACCATAATGTTGGACGATACGTATGTCATACAGGGTGATTTGCGCAATTTCTTTAATCTTGTTCGAGGAGACCAATTTGCAACATCATATTCTCTTTATGTCAAAAGTTATGATATGGAATATATATCGAATCGCATATTAAAAACAAAGAACAAGTTGCGATATTTATATAAGATTCATGAAGTCATACAGGATTATGACAATGTAAATGTCAATATTCCAATGAACGAATCCCATATTTTGGACCGAAATTTCGAATATATGGAGGAAAGAACAATGGCGCGTAAAATTTTGGATTTAAAATTGCTATTTGAAGAACTGGAAGAAGACCCGAATAATTCAAGAACACATTATTATCTTGGACAAACCTATAGTTTATTAAATGAATATGAGAAGGCGTTCCATTATTTTTTGGAAAGAATGAATCATCCAAATGAAGGATTTTTGCAAGAACGAATCGACGCAATATTTGAAGCTGCGCGATTAGCCAATTACAAATTAAATCGTCCTTGGTCCGAATGCGAGGCACTTTATCAAAAAGCATACGAATTAGATAAATCACGACCGGATTCCATTTATTTTATGGCGGTGCATTATATGAATTGTGACCCCCAAAAAGCCTACGAGTATTTTAAGTTGGGGTTTGAAATCGGGTATCCATTGCATTGTCAATATGGTTTGAAACCGACATTGAGTTTTCATTTTTTGCCGGTTTTATTGGCACCACTTTGTTATCAATATCAAAATTACGAACTGGGTGAAAAATGTGCGCGATTATTTTTGGATAATAATGTGCCTCATTCCAATATGTATCAAGTAATGGATTCATGGCATAAACTATTCGCGTTTATAAATACTTATTTACGAACGGGTATTTCAACTTATAATTTCGAAATTAACAATACGAATAACAAACCCATATTATGTTTTGTAGCAGACGGCGGGTTCAATAAATGGTCGGGTAGTAATATATTGACACACGGGGTGGGTGGGTCCGAAACATATATCATCGAAATGTCCCGACATATCCAAGCCCAGGGTCATTTCAAAGTGATTGTATTTTGTAATTGTGAAAAACCGGAATTATTCGAAGGTGTCCAATATTACCATTTAAAATTGTATTTTGAATTTATAAAACGGATACACGTTCATACATGTATAATCAGTCGATATTCCGAATATTACCCCCCGACCATATTGAGTTCGGTGGATAACATATATATGGTTGCACACGATTTGACATTAAATGGCATTGTCATTCCAACACATCAAAAATTACGGAAAATATTCTGTTTAACCGAATGGCACGTATCACATTTTGAAGAAATGTTTCCAACATTAAAAGGTTATTTTGTTCCATTATATTACGGTGTAAATTCACTGTTTGATATAGGAGCGTCGGATCATACAGGTGATAGAAAGGTCAAAAACCGGTTTATCTATTCGTCATTTCCAGACCGCGGATTATTAGAATTATTAATGATGTGGCCGCGGATAATAGATGCGCATCCAGATGCAACATTACATATATATACAGATGTCGAAAATGAATGGGTGAATCGGGTTCAACCCGAATTGATTCAATTGGTCAAACAGAAATTATTGGAATTGAAAAATGGGAAATACGGGGTTACTTATTGCGGATGGGTAACAAAAACGGCTCTGGCAGATGCGTGGAAACAAACGGAATATTGGTTTTATCCGTGTACATTTAAAGAAACATTCTGTTTGACTGCATTGGAAGCCGCTATTTCAAAAACGGTTGTCATTACGAATGATTTGGCCGCGTTGCAAAATACAGTGGGAGACCGCGGATTAATAATACCGGGTGATGCATCTACTGTGGAATGGCAAACAACCGCGATTAAAAAATTATTGGAATTAATGGGGGGAAGAGGAGGAGGGGGAGAAGCGGTGGAAAATGCCAAAGAAAAATACATACAACGGAACTATGAATGGGCGTCCAAATTATCTTGGAAGAATCAGGCAATGCAATTATTAGACTATTTTACAATGCGAAAAAGTGTAAAAAATGGATTGGAATATATGGATATGTATAATTGGACAAATGATATTCCTTTGGGACATAAGAAACGGTTTGAAGATGCAATTCAACATTTTAATTCGAATAACCAAAACCAAAATGCAAATCCTCAAGTCTTAGAGGTCGGAACATATACGGGTACATCTCTGATTGGAATCGTTTCCAAAATACCGAATTCAAATGGGATTGGTATAGATAAATGGGAAGATTATAATGAAGAAGATAATCCAATATTAAAATCCATTCAATCGAATAAAATCGAAGAAAGATTTCAAACAAATATAAAGGCGGTTGGAATGGAAGATAGAATCAAAGGAATCAAGGGAAATTCCACAGATGTTTTGATGGAATTTATAAGAACGGGGAAAATGTTTGATTTTATTTATGTAGATGGAAGTCATAAATGTTTCGATGTATGTATTGATTTATTTCTTTCGTGGCAAATATTGAATAAAAATGGAATTCTCGCCATTGATGATTATTTATTTTATGCGGATAGAGTGAAAGAACTGCCGTATGAATATCCATTTGAAGCAGTCAATGATTTTCTAAAAAAACGAGAATCCGAATATATACTATTGGATAAAGATTATCGAGTGTTTATTAAAAAAATAGTATAAAACACGGTAAAAAACATAAAAAACACACAGACATTATATATGATTTATAATGTTCAAATAAATGATGGGAATCGTTCTTCTGTCATAAATTATATAAATCGTAAAAAAAACGATGAAACTTTTAAAGTAATTGATGTTGGAGGAAGTATGGTGGGATGGTCCGCGCCATATATTGACGCAATTATCGATTTGAATGTGATGTCCGACCGTCATAAAGGGATTCTGCATTTTTCGTTTGATATTACACACCCCAGCAGTTGGGATGTAGTTTTACATTATGTAAAGGAGAATGGGAAATTCGATTTTTGTATTTGTACACATACATTAGAAGATATTATGAATCCGGGGTTTGTATGTGAACAAATGAGTAAAATTGCCAAAAGTGGATACATTGCGTTTCCAAGTAAATACCGCGAATTATCTCGATATATAGATAATTCCATTTTTCATTATAGAGGATATATTCACCATCGTTGGATTTTTATGATAAACAAACAAAAATTAATGGCATTTCCTAAAATTAATTATTTGGATCATGACCCAAAATTTGATACAATTGCAAATCCGTCGAATTCGATGTGTGATTTGAATTTTTATTGGAAAGATTCGATCGAATTTGAATATATAAATAATAATTTTTTAGGTCCAAATGTAAAAACGGCTATAGAACTATATGATATGTTATTATGCGATACATAAAATATACAATACATACATGGTACAGGGTATATGAGGGTATATCAAACAGGTTATTTTTTATTTGTTTGTTTGAAAATATTATGTATACAATAATATTTTCCTAAATGGGAATGATGAATTTTATACGGTTTCGCTGGTAGTGTCAATTGTTCCTGTAGGACCCGTTTCTTCTATTGAAGATGGTGATATAGGTGGAACCGGGGGTGAAATTGTTCCAAGAACAAAAACAGTGCCAGGTGTATCCACAAAATAATTAACATTGGCGATAATCAAATTGATAATATAATTATCATCTCCCGCCCAAGGGGTATAGTAATCGCCCTGTATTGTCAATTTCAATTGTTTTTGAGTATTTCCGAATTCATCTACCAAGGTAATAAAGATATCGGCGGATGTAAAAAGCACAACTTGCAAGATATTATAATTAAAATACGTAATATTATACACCTTTGTAATTTGTACGGGGGTTGGTAATGGTGCACTCATATACAATAAACAATTATAATAATTACCGGATTTTAAATATTTTTAAAGTAGTATATCCATAATAATAATAAAAATAACAAACAGCAGTATTAAATGGGGTTGATGGACAATAGTAATATATTTGTTGACCGGTTTGTAAAAAATATGTATTTGAAAATGTATAACTCGTATCAGTAGGTTGATTTTGTTGATTAAACATTAAATATTGTCCACTATCATATGTATAACCACTTGGAACACCATTTCCTCGAATTTGCAAACGTCTTCCTGTAAGATTGGCTGAATTGTCAAATATATTTAATTCAAATAAATACAATCCATTTTCAGGTGCAGTAAAAGTGGCTGTAGTTGTATTAAAATCCGTATTTGTAGTTGGATTTACATCATTGTAAAAAACAGTAGCAAATCCACCTCCACCTGCAGTAGATCCCAATATAGTTCCAGGAGATGTGGTATAATTATTTGGTGTTGCATTTGTAATATACCATCTTCTTGGTGCCGATACAGTGATCGGATTCGTGCCATTACATACAAATGGTCCAGTAGTTAGACTGCTTGATATACTTCCATTTCCACTTACATCTAAATGTGCCGAAGTTGAATTTGTATTTATACCTACACTATTTACCAATGTGCTTGTATTTGAATATATATTTGCGGCGTCGGAATCAGAGAGCACGCGATTATATATACGGAAATCGTCAATCCTGCCATTAAAATATGGATTTGACCAGTTATTTTTACCAATATAATTATTTGTTCTTGTTCCGATGGCTGGATATGTTGCATTTGAAGTAACTGTAGTGTTAAGAACACCATTGATATAAATTTTATATACACCAGTTGGATTCAATGTCCAAACGACATGAAACCAAGTTGTATTATTATTTAAGTTAGCATTTGTATATATACTCATATCATTATTTCCAGATAGATTTCCCCATACACTAATCATCAAATTATTATTTAAAAAAAACATCAAAACATTATAAAGACCAGCACCATTGGCAAAATCAAATATTGATGAATTATTTCCAGAACCATTTGATTTAAACCAACACGCAAATGATAATCCAGCCGAAGTCACTGTAAACGAACCAGACGATACTTGAGTATATTGTGTAGATAATGCATATGTATTTCCATTTGTCAAAGATAAAGAACCGCCACCCACTTGAAAATCACTTGCATTACATACAGCACCACCATTTAGTGTGCAATTTGAAACCTGATATCCCGATGAATAATCGTTTGCATTTGTATCAAATGGATAATAATTCGCCAATCCTTTATTATTATAAATACTATAAAATGAAATACAAGGTAAGTTAGAACTGGATATCGAGTAATTCCAATTAAAAAATCCCAAATTAGCAGTAAACGTTCCATTATAAATATTTCCAATTTGCCAAACGTGTCCATTACCAACCAATCCCATAAATGGACACGTCTGTGTATTTTTCTGGGTAATACTTACCGTTGCAAATGTATTATTCAACAATGAATCCCCTATATTATCGCTTACAGACAACGCATTTGTATTGCTCGAAATTATTTTAGTAATATTTTTAAATTGCAAAATACCACTAACATCTAATGTAGCGACGGGCGTTGCAGTTCCTATACCAATATTTCCGTTTACGTTAATTGTCATTGCAAGTGTTCCCGATAAAGAACTGACAGAATTTGTATAAAAATCATATCCATATTTTGAATTCAATTGTAAACCATTGGTACTTCGAAATAATGCCCAGTTAAACGATGCGTTTGTAGAATTTTTACATATTAATCCAATATTTCCAGCAGTACCACCAAAAAGCAAAGCGGTATCATCTGATGCAGCAATCGATACATTTTTATTTATATAAACAATATCATTTGTCATATTTGTTCCCGGATTTGTTGATGTGGTAGGATAACCGGAAGTTGCAATACTGGTACCAGATTCTTGGACCACTACAAATTTTCCATTTCCGTAACATATACACTTAATATAATTTGCAGTTATTCCATTAATCACACTACTTTTCCATACATTATTTGAAACATCATTTGAATAGATTACAGTATTACCAAAGACAATTACAAAATAGCCATTTCCATAACAAACTGTTCCATATTGATTTGTACCTGAATAAACATATGTATTTGAGGATTTTAATGTCCATACATTATTTGAAATGTCATTGGATATCCATATATTATGAAAATCATTTGTATTATCTTTACCAATTGCTACAAAATATCCATTTCCATAACAACAACTATTGTAATAAAAAATGGTTTTGGATGAACGTACAACAGGTGTCCAATTCACACCATTTGTTGAATGCATCATATTATTTGCGGGACTTCCTCCAACATTAACTGCAACAAATCGTCCAGAACCATTACTATACCCATAACAAACAGATGACCATTGACAATTACTAATATCCGTATTGGGACTTAAAGTCCAAACAATGCCATCATATGAATAAATAGCATTTGTAACTCCAGTTGATGCTGAAACCGCAACATACATATTATTTCCATAACATACAGACCACCATGATTGATTTTTTCCTGTAAAATTTGGACTTGCAGTCCAAATAATTGCATCGGTTGAATAATATATAATATTTGTTCCAACTGTAACAAATAATCCATTTCCATAACATACCGAAGTTAAATTACTAATATTAAGAGATGAATTTATCCAATTAATACCATCAGTAGAATATATTATATAATTAACTAACCTGGGCACTGTAACAAATATCCCATTTCCATAACATACTGAATACGAAGAAATCCCAGAAGTCGAACTCCAATTAACACCCGCAGTAATTAAATTTCCTACCAAATTTCCTTGACAAACTAAATCACCAGTAAATCCTCCAGTTCCACTTACATCCAATATATATAATGGATTCGTAGTGCCAATTCCTACATTGCCATTATTGATAATCGAAAGTCGATTTGTATTATTTGTCAAAAGATTTATATTCCCCGTAAATGTCCCAAACTCGAAATTATTGTTCGAAATGTCGATAAAACTACTGGTTACATTATTTGAAAAATCAATTCTTGGATTATTAGTAGAGGAATTCGGATTGATAACAACTTTACTCATTTAAATAATATATATAATGATAATAATAATCTTTACTAAATTACACCAACCCAATTATTAAGCAATTTTTATAATTTGCAAATTCGTATAATTTTTCCCAAATGTATAATTATTGGTGATTCCTTCAGTTCCATAATATATGGTTTGGTTTGTTGTCATATACCAGGTATTTGTAATTGTAAATGCACCAAATGTACTATTATATATTTGCTTAAACATTGAATATTGTATATTATTTCCTGTAATACAATTACCTCGCATTGTTAAATTTCTTGAATTACTAACAACTGTATTCATATACACATTTAATTGAAATATATATACTCCATTATATGGAGCAGTAAATGTTGCAGTGGTGGTATTCCAAGCGGTGGCTAATCCAGTGGTGCTGGATACAGTGCTTCCGTTCACATACACATTTCCAAAACCATTACTTGTGGCTCCAACATTGCCTGAAAAACTGATATTTGCAGAAACATCGCGTGTAATATACCACCGAATAATATTCGGAATGTATAAACTACTACACGTTAGATTTCCCGAAGTTAAATTGCCAGATATATTTACGGTTCCGCTTACATCTAAATTATATACCGGTGTATTCATATTTATTCCTACATTGTTTACATTTCCGACACTATTGCCATACATGGAAAGACAGGGCATAGCAGTTGGTTGAGACTGGAATCTTCCACCTGGACCAAATATTCCAAATGTGTTTGTATATGTTCCATTATTAATGTATCCCATTTGCCAATATTCATTTGTGGTGGTAGTCGTATTATATTGGGTTAGCGATAAATGTGCGCGATTTAGATCATTGGGTCTTACAATATTCACAATTCCATTTGATAACATAGACAATGTGTTTATACTTGCATCCGTCAATGAATCACCTACTGTCAATGCATACGTATTCGTGCTTGGATCAACAGTTGAATAACTTTGATTGGGAGAAAAAATACTATATGTCCTTGAATATAGAGTTCCGCTGACATCTAAATTATAATTTGCGGACAATTTTCCAATTCCAACATTTCCATTGCTATTTGAATACAATGCAGTATTTCCACTTGCATACAATGAATTTACACAATTCGTTTTAAATATATGACCGGCAAATGCACTGAACGCCAAATAGTTACTGTTTGACACCATACTCCAAACATGCACGCCTTGAGAAGCACTTTGTAATCCAGAATTACCAATATATGTACTGTTGTCATAAATATTAATTTGTTTGTTTATATAAAGTATATCATACCGAATATTTGTTCCTGGACTTGTAGTTATGGTAGGATAACCGGATACAGAGAGTAAAGCTAATTGTTGAGCACCATTATAAGTTCTTGATATAATAAACATTCCATTTCCATAGCAGATTGAATTATATTGCTCATAATATCCATCCGTTATAAGTGGTAATAAAGTCCAATTTACGGCATCTCTTGATATCATTTTTCGATAATTTCCTCCTGTTGCGGCCGCTACATATAATCCATTTCCATAACAGATTGTACTCCAAGTTTCTGTGGTTTCTCCAGTTGATACGAACGTCCAATTACTGGATCCATCTGTGGTCATTACTCTATTTGAACCAGTATTTCCAACCGCTACAAATTTCCCATTTCCATAACATATCGAATTCCAACCATTATCTGCAGTAGTTGTTTTTAATGTCCAAGTATACCCATCTATGGATGTCATAGAACGATTTGAAGTATTATTACCTCCCGGTGCAACTGCAATAAACTTTCCACCCCCATAACAAACCGAATTCCAACT
>Ga0164294_10004544_pt1 | contig 12100 bp, 9 predicted proteins | sample GEODES005metaG_FD_111479 | JGI IMG/M metagenome (GOLD analysis project Ga0164294, IMG submission 111479) | Oligotrophic lake water microbial communities from Sparkling Lake, Wisconsin, USA - GEODES005 metaG | ecosystem: Environmental > Aquatic > Freshwater > Lake | place: USA: Sparkling Lake... | reverse complement strand
TCGAGATCTCGGCCGCGCTGTGCGGGTGGCATCGGCTGTTCGCACAGGCGTGATGTCGGTCAACACCAATCGGAGCGTTCGTTATGAGCTGCCGTTCGGTGGTTTCAAACGATCCGGCATCGGTCGGGAACTAGGCCAATCGGCGCTGGATCACTACACCGAGCAGAAGACAGTCTTCTACAGCGCTGAGTGAGCTCGCGCTGAATGAGCTGCTTAGTTCGCCCGGGCCGTTGCAGCGGCGAATGCCAGAGTTTCCTCGGTGACAGCAGTTGCCCACACGTCCTGGCCGGCAGGGACGGTCATCGACCGAACGAACGATCCCCATTGCCCCTGAGTCCAGTCGGTGACCACAGTGTCGCTAGGGCCGGAGTGGGTGAGGGGTGCTTTGGTCGTTTCTATGGCTTGAGCCCATTGAGGTGCCACGGCATCAGCGACGGCGACGAGATCAGTGGGATTCGAAACATTCGCTCCGAGGTTTGTTGGAACGCTCAGGAGCGAGACTGGCGAGTCGAGAACGCATGGCTGCGGAAGAAACGCCTCGCCAACAGATACGACTGATGCATAGATGGTGGGTCGAATGCATCCAAGCGCACCGGCAAGTCGGCCACCGACTCCGGATCCGACCAGATGAACTCGGCGAAGGTCGATGCAACGTGAGGCAATGACATTGTCAGTCACGGCAAGCGCATAGGCGATGTCGTCAGGGCGTTGGACATCTTGATCAATGTTGATCGTGCGAAACGGTGGCACCGGCTCCAAGGTGGCGACCGCTACTGGTGCGGCCTCAAGGTTGTTGACCTCGGCGAAATCAGCGGCGCTTTGACCGGCCGGAGGGATTGCGATGATGAGCGTTGCTGGTGAGCGGGATTCCCCAACCTTGGCCGGCTGATTTGGCAACGAGAGCCGGTATTGCCGGTTGCTGCCGTTTACCTTGACCGTGGGGTTCGACACCCCGAAAAATTCATCCGACAAGCCGCAGCCGGCTGAGGGCAACACCGGAACGTCTCTGCCTACATGCTCGGACTTAGTCGACAGAGGTTTGCCAACGGTGGTTGCCCGTTGACCGGGGAACAACGTTGTCACTGTGATTCCGGCTCCAACTGTTGCCAGCATGACCACGACTGCCATCCCTGACAATGACCACTTTCTTCGTGGGCGTTTGGAGTTGGGCTCATCTGGTTGCGAGCTATCTGAGTCGGTCGTTCTCTGCTGAGAAGAGTCCGTCGAGATGCTGCTCGCGGGCAACGGTCGGGTCAGCGTTTGAGCTTGGCCAAGTTCGCGGAAATCCCAAGATGGATCGAAGAGCAGAACCTCTCGGCGGATCTCCTCAACTGGGCGACCCAAAAGTGCGGCCGTGTCGGTTGCCGGGTATCCCGCAAGGTGGTGAACCACCGGGGCGGTCCACAACGCTGGCTCCACTAATGCCAAGCGTCGACGGAGTTCGCGGCGTTTCGGCGCAAGTTCCGGATGGTCACTGGTTCCCGCAACGTCTAGGACGAGTGAGCGCTCCACCGCCACAACAGCAAGGACGGTCATCCAACGAGGGTCGGCGGCCCATGAACCTGGTCCGGACGCGGAAAGTTGCTGCGTTTGGGTAACGGCATCTCCGGCCGCTCGCTCAGAGATCGCTATGTCGCCGAGCAGACGGAACGTGATGGCGCGAGCGTTGGCCCACAGCGTGAGATCGGGATCGGGCGGTGGACCCCCAGTGGGTGCCGCGCCGAATGAGGCGGCGGCACTTGTAACTGGCTGGGTTGAGCCGGTGGCAGGGGAGGGATCATTCATAGTTCTTGCCCATACGCTACGGCGGTTGCCTCTGTAATTCTCCTGCAGCTTGGATTCTGCACCGTAGGTGATCTCCCTAGCGGAGTTCACAACCGCTGTAATCGAGGACACTCAGTCTGTTGAGCAGATTCATGCGGTGCCACGAAAGTAGATGCCGCGCCGGTCAGACTTCAACGGTGGACGACACTCGACCTCCAGCGAAGGGACCGCAGCGGCAGTTCTATGTCCCAGCGCCGGGTGCGAAGTCTGCGTCGACCGACTCTGCTGCACCGTCTGCCCCGTCTGCACCGGCTGCTCCGTTAGGCAGCGCCGTTGATCACCCGGTCATCAATCCCGCAGCGTTAGCGGCCGGGGCCGTCGTCGGGGGCGCAACGCCGTCAGCGCCGCGTCAGAACCCTCGGTCTGTTTCGCAATCTGCCTCAAGCGCTCAAGGGTCTCGTCCCCTAGCCCGACGGAATTCCTCGCCGAAGCCGACCCCAGCGCCTTCAAATCGTGGGAAGGATCCAACTCCGAGGCCCCGACGTCGCCGGTTGCCGATTCGATTGCCGAAGTTGCGATGGTTGGTGATCACGGCACCGCTGCTGCTGGCTCTAGTTCTCGCCGCGTGTGGAGTGTGGGCGTACCGGTCGTTTTCCACCGTGGGGCGCGTGGATCTGAGTGGAGTACTGAGTCCGGTCAGCGGAGATTCGTTGAATTACCTGCTGGTTGGGTCCGATTCGCGTGAGGGGCTGGACCCGGATGCGGCCGTCGGAGCACCGCCATCGGTCACAGGTAAGCGAAGCGACACCATCATCGTTATGAGGGTCACGCCGGCTGGAACGGCGATGATGTCGATTCCTCGTGACCTCGTGATTACCGATGCAGCAACCGGGCGGAAAGGGCGAATCAACGGCTCTTACAACGCTGGCCCGGCCAATCTGGTTCGTACCGTTCAACAGAATCTGAATATCCCGGTCCACCATTACATGGAGGTTGGGTTCGATTCATTCGCCGGACTCGTTGATGCAGTGGGCGGTGTCACGATTGACGTCCCGAATCCTGCCTTCGATAAGAAGTCGGGACTCCGTCTTGAACAAGCAGGCCCGAACACTCTGGATGGCCGACAAGCGCTCGCTTACGTGCGGTCACGTACCTATACGGAAATCATCAATGGGCAGCCAAGAACCGATCCAACTGCTGACCTCGGCCGACAACAACGTCAGCAGCAGTTTCTGCGCACAGCACTCAGCGAGGTCGGTGCGACCCGTAATCCATTTGTGTTGGCACGAGCTGCAAATGCCATGACGAGTGGACTCACCCTTGATAACGAGTTGGGATTCATTACCGCTGCTCGGTTGGGCCGGAAGCTCTCGGGAGCGAACCCATTGAGCGTGGTGCTGCCAACGGTCCCAAGTCGGCTGGGCAGCGCCCAAGTGCTGGTGCTGAATCAGCCATCCGCAGACCAAATTCTTGGCGGTTTTAAGTAGGAACGGCTCGAGCGGCGGTTTCCAAAGGCTCCCAACTCCAAGCGACGATGGGCGCTAACGTCGGATTCCCGTGGTGTCGGACCCCCCGTCCGGACGACAGCGAAAGGACTCGCACCGTGCCAGCTCTCCCGAATTCAGATGGATCAAGTCCCCGTCAGACCAGTTTCGATGGGGAATTTCCCATGGCGCTTGCTGAAGGATCGACCTACGAAGCGACCATCGTGACGAATCACGGCACGATGGTGGCCTTCTTGTACCCGGAGCGTGCCCCTCGCACCGTGAACAACTTTGTGTGCCTCGCTCGCTACCACTACTTCGATGGTCTTTCGTTCCATCGGATCATCACCGATTTTGTAATTCAGGGCGGATGCCCAATCGGCAACGGAACTGGAAATCCGGGTTACAAGTTTGCTGACGAACTTCCAGAGCGTGGCAAGTACGAGGTGGGGTCATTGGCCATGGCCAACTCCGGTCCCAACACCAACGGGAGCCAATTCTTTGTCATCTCCGGTGGTCATGGAATGCAGCTGCCGCCCCAGTACTCACTGTTCGGCAAGTTGATTGATGGTTTGGGTGTGCTCGATGAGATTCAGCGCACCCCGACTGACTCGCGAGATAAGCCGGTTGACCCGGTCATCATCGAGTCAGTCACCATCGCTGAGACGCCTGCAAGCCCAGCCAACTGACCTTGATGGGTCAGTAGTGAACCAGCAAACTCGGCGGCGACTTAGCGCTGCAGGGGTGATCGGGGCGGCGCTTGTTGCGGGTGGAGTTGCTGTACAACGCCGATACCGGAAGTCGTCGTCTACGGGCGCGAGCCCAGTGGGCGCTCATGGGCGAGCAGCAAGGAACGTCACCATTGCGAAACTGGGCGCCGCCCGGGGTGCCGATTGGGTCGGGACATCGGTCCGCTCGGTAACCGCGTCACCCGAGCGTCGTACGGAGTTGCGCGCCGAGTTTGAGTTGCGTTCGGCTGAGGATGTGGCCGCGACCCTCGGCAATATGAAGGGCGCGCTCATGAAGCTCGGCCAGATGGCGAGCTATCTGGATCAGGGACTGCCAGAGCCCCTCCGAATTGCGCTCGCCGATCTGCAATCTGGCGCACCTCCGATGTCATCGGAGCTTGCAGCAGGCGTGATTTTGGCGGAGTTGGGTGGGGAACCTCACTCAGTGTTTTCTGAATGGGATCCGGTGCCGCTGGCATCGGCGTCGATCGGGCAGGTGCATCGGGCCGTGACCCTTGATGGTCGAGATGTGGCCGTCAAAGTTCAATACCCAGGGGTCGATTCCGCAGTTGCAGCCGACCTCGACAACACCGACTTGATCTTCAATGCGATCGGATTTTTGTTTCCCGGTCTTGACCCTCAGCCAGTGGTGGAGGAGTTGAGAGCGCGGTTGGTAGAAGAACTTGATTACCGACTTGAGGCTCAGAATCAGCAACTCTTTGCCGACGCGTTTCGGGGGCATCCGTTCATCTCGGTGCCGGAGGTCTTCCATGAGTTGTCGACCTCACGTGTGCTCACCACTGAGCTCGCAACCGGGGCAGCGTTTTCTGAAGTGGTCACATGGCCAGAAGAGCAACGCCAGTTAGCCGCAGAGACGTTGTATCGCTTTGCATTCGGTGGGATCTACCGCATCGGTGCGTTCAACGGCGACCCGCATCCCGGCAACTATTTGTTCGGTAGAGATGGCCAGGTCACCTTCTTGGACTTCGGGTTGTGCAAACGCTTCACCTCAGAAGAAGTAACGACGTTCGAGAAGTTGATTCAGGCGATAGTCATCGACAAAGACCTCGATCGGTTCCGTGCTCTTGTCCACGATGTGGGAATCCTCCCGGCCGATTCGGTCGTGCCTGACGAAGCGTTGCTGGAGTATTTCGGGCACTTTTACGAATTCGTGATGGAGGACGAAGTGATGGAGGTTTCTCCTGAATACTCCTCGGCCTCGGTGCGGCGATATTTCGATTTGAGCGGTCCCTATGCCGACATCATGAAACAAGCCAACCTTCCGCCTTCGATGGTGATCATTCAGCGAATCAACCTCGGTTTGTACGCACTCTTTGGAGATCTCGGGGCTCGCGGTAACTGGCGAAGGATCGCTGAAGAGCTCTGGCCGTTTGTTGATGGCCCGCCGTCAACCCCAATGGGTGAGGCGATCGCGGCCTGGGAAGCATTGGCTACCGAGTAGTTGGTGGGTCACATGGACTCGCACCTGACCGGCATCAGCACAGCCGCTGGCTGCCTTGTTGCCCGGCCGTAGAGCGCAAACTCGCTACTCAACTTTGCTATTCAACTTTGCTATTCAACAAGCCGGACGGGGTTACCCAGAATTGATGCCGACCATGTGGTGGCGTCATTGACCACGGCACCGGAAGGGTACGACGCCTGGATTCGCATCCAGCAACCTGTGGCTGAGTTCGAACTACACGTGTAGTTGACCGGAATCGGCACATCGATGGTGAGCAGTCGACCGTTATAGCCCCCGCTCGACAACACGTTGTTGAGCTGGCACAAACTTGGCGTGGTGCTGAGCGATGCATTGTCATCACGGGTGATGACGCAACCACTCAAGGTTCCCGTGTACTCCGTCGGACCAAGGATTCGTAGCGTTCCGGCCTGTGAGGATTCGCCCATGTCGTAAAGATTGATGCGCAGGGTTCTGCCTGCGTCATAGGGCAAGACCCGAGCTACATAGAACTGAGTGTTCGCTCCTGCAGCGTTGGCGAAGATTGGCAGGCGACCTCGAGCAGAAATCGTTACGCCGGATCCGTCGACTGCGGCAAGCCCTGAGGTACCAAACCCGACTCGCACCGACATGTGGTTCGCCCCTTCAGTGGTGACTCCAGCGCTGTAGACGGTGGGGGCGGCAGAGGTCGCGTTGGTGCGAATCTGCAGGATGTAGCGGCCGGTTTCAACAGAGCCGGATGGAATCGTGCAGACGGTTGCGAACCGGTGAAACATCTCGGCGAAGGTCAACGTTCCATCGGAGGCATTGATGACGCCGCTCGCTGCACCGGTCAGCTGTGTGTAGATATCGGTGGCCGTGGTGGGATTCAGTGAACCAGCGGTTACCGGCGCGCAGCTCGCGTTGGAGATGATGGGGTTGTCGGTGTCCGACCATTCCGTGGAGTCCGGCGATCGCACGATGAACGAAGTTTGGACGTTGGCGTTATTGGAACTCGCGTAGCTGGCGTCTCCCGGACAGTATTTTGCCGAACCTGCGGTAGCAGCTGGCGCTCCGAATCGATTCACTGCGTCGGGATACTTGGCAAGCAACGCTGTCCATTGAGCACTGGTGAGCGAGGCCTGTGTGGGCATGATGGTCTTGGAACTTGCAGTTCGATCGCAGGTGGAACCGGTGTTCACAAAGATCGGGTCATAGACCTGGATGCTGAGTGGCTGGCCTGCCGTAACGCTGGTGACGTCGATGGCATAGAGGTAGCCGTTGGTGTCGTACTCGGTGCTGGCGGAACTAGAGCAGCCGTATTCCTTTGGCGTGGAGTTGCACAACTTTGAACCGAACCGTTCGCCCTGCTGCTTGCCGGTTTGTGGTCCGGCTGCATTCAGCCACAACTGGGTTCCCGGGTCGGTCCCTTCAGGGTCGTTTCCGAGCTTGTTCTGTGGCGATCCCATTGGAACTGGGGCGACATATTCGGCGACGCCGGTTTGCGAGATCGTCGTGGTCCGGACACCGAGCATCCCGAGGAAGAAGTTGGTAGTTGTGCTCGACACGGTGACCCGGAGGCGGTTCGGATTTGGTTCCTGTGCGACGGTGATGGTGGAGCCAGCTGCACCCGTGCCGCCCGTTGAGAATCCGTTCCGGCTCACCAGCGACAATGCAGTGGACCGCGCCGTGGTGATGTCCGATGGCAAGAAGACCACGCCTGCGTGAGCGCCAGCATCGGCTGCTCGTTGGATGCGTTCAGCCTGAAGCCACCAGTTCGTGAGGTCCACGGCAAACCCGGCAAACCCGAGCATCACGAGCATCATGAGGCCCATCCACACCAGCGCAACGCCCCGTTCATCACGGGAACGGCCAGATGCTTCAGAAGGGGAGTCTGCTGATTCGGTTCCGTCGCAGCGCATCGCTGAGTCGAGGACAGACTCGGCGGAGAATTTGCCCGGAAGTGACGCGGTGGGATTCACACGCATTGGTCCGTTGAAAGGGGTTCCAAGCGCATCACTGTGCGTCCAGATACCGTTCGGGTGCTGCCAATGAGTCCAGTGATGTAGTTGTGCCGCACCTGTACGTAGACCCCGATGGAGTCAATCGTCGCGCCACACGCGTCGGCGTCAGGCCATGTGCCACTCGAGTAGGTGAGCGAGCCGTTGGTCCACAAGTACTTCATGCACCGATCGGTGCATCCTCCGGTGAGATTGTTTCCGGGAAATCCGCCTACCGGCGCACCAGTTGTGGACGTTGGATCAACTTTGTACAACACAAAACCGATTGGCGTTGAGTTGTTGAGGGCTCGCAGGTCTGCAGCAATTGCGGCTGCGGCAGCATCAGCAGCAACGCGCTGGGCCGCAGCGGTCGTGCCAGCAGCGGCGTACTGAACCGCTGATATGCGGGCGCCGCTCCGACTTGCTGCAGTTGTGGTCGAGGTGGATGCAAAGACCAAACCGAACTCCATAATGCCGAGCACAAGTACCACCAGCACTGGAATCACAAAGGCTGCCTCGATGAGCGCTGTTGCTCGTTCATCAGTGCCTCTGGGTCGTTTCACGATTCGTCTAATAGTCACCGCAGGGTTCATCGGTCCATCGGCGGCTGCCCTTTAGTCCTTATGGCCCATCGTGACGCCACACCTATGAAGAAGGCTGATTCGGCCCAAAGGGCTCTGAAAGCGGCGGCACTCATCGGTGTACGTTTTTCCAATGGCCGTACCTGTCGACATGCCCGTTAGTAGTGATTCCAGTGGAAGCAGCGCATCCAATGGAAGCAGCACATCCAATGAACCGCGCGTGATCGAAACCACCGATCCCCGAACAGGGGCACCGCTGGCGGTGGTGCCAGACCATGACGAGCGGGGTGTGGCGCTAGCGATTGGTCGAGCACGTGGCGCATTCCCCACCTGGAGCGCGTTGACCTACAAAGAGCGAACTCGGCATCTCCTTTCGGTTCGCGATCGGCTTTTGGATCGCGCTGAGGATCTTGTTGATGTGATTTGTGCCGAGACCGGTAAGCAGCGGTCCGAGGCAGTGACGACCGAACTCATGGCGGTATGCGAGACCATCGATTGGTATGCCAAAAATGGCGAACGGGCATTGCGGAGCCAGCAGGTGGCGCCCGGCGCTATGGCGCATAAGAAGGCATGGATCCGCTATGAGCCGTTGGGCGTAATTGGCGTCATCAGCCCATGGAACTATCCGTTTACTCTTTCGATGACACCGGTCATTACGGCGTTGTTCGCCGGCAACACGGTGGTGCTGAAGCCATCTGAGGTGACTCCGACCGTGGGTCTGGCAATCGGGGAACTCTTTGCAGAGGGTCCGTGGGGAGACATCGTTCAGGTGGTTACAGGTGCAGGTGGTACCGGTGAGGCGGTTGTGCGCGGCGGCGTCAACAAAGTCGTATTCACTGGATCGGTCCGGACGGGTAAGCGGGTCATGGCCGCAGCGGCAGACACCTTGACTCCAGTTCTGCTTGAGCTCGGCGGCAAGGACCCGATGGTGGTGTGCGCCGATGCCAACGTGGAGCGCGCGGCGAGAGGCGCGGTGTGGGGTGCATTTCAGAACTCAGGCCAAACCTGTATGTCGGTGGAGCGGGTCTATGTAGAACGTGCCATTTATGACGACTTTGTGGACAAGGTCGTTTCGGCCACTGCCGAAATTCGTCAGGACACAGATGGCGGCGATATCGGGTCAATGACCTTTGGTCCACAAGTAGATACCGTGGAGCGACACATCGCTGATGCCGTGTCGAAGGGAGCCAAGGTTCTGGCAGGAGGCTCGCGAGTCAAGCGCTCGGGTCTCTGGTTTGAACCCACCGTGCTCGTAGGCGTGGACCACACCATGGAGGTCATGCGCGAGGAAACCTTTGGGCCAGTGCTGCCCATCATGGCGGTTGATTCAGTAGACGAAGCAGTCGAGCTCGCCAACGATTCGCCCTACGGACTGAACAGTTCTGTTTGGACCGCAGATGATGATCTCGGCACCACGGTCGCCAATCGTTTGCAGGCAGGAAACGTGTGCATCAACGACTGCATCGTGTCGTATGCCGTCACTGGTTTGCCGTTCGGCGGAGTGAAAGAGTCCGGCATCGGGCGGGTTCACGGTGCTCAAGGTTTGCGCGAGTTCTGCGCAACAAAGTCGGTCATGGCCTCTCGCTTCACTACTCGGCGAGAGGTGTGGTGGTTCCCAGTTCCGGCTTCGTTGGACAAGTTGGGTATTCGGTCGATGCGGCTGCGGTTCGGTAGTTCTATGGGAACGCGATTTCGCCGATCACGTCGGTGAGTGTCGCAGCGATGAGTTGAGTAACCGAAGCAGTCGGCGGTGCTTGACCCCCGCTGAGCGGGTCCACGGTGCAGAAGACTTCTGTGGTCCCGTTGGAGCGGCCTTGCATCGACATCAGCACCGATGACGTAGGTGCTTCAACAAACTCCACAATCACTTCCAAAAGTCCCGCTGAGGGGTCGAGGTAGATGACCTCGCCCAAGTTGTGAGCGGCCTCAAGGAGCATGAGGAGAGTGGTGTCAGCTGGCGCAGATACGGCGATGGTGTCGTCATCGGTCATGACCACCGTTGTCGGTGCAGCATCCCATTGGGTGTGGTCTGCTCTGGCCTCGGTTGACGTTGAAGTTGCTCGTCGGGTCGGCTCGGTCGGTTTCGCTTCGCTGAACGCTGTGGCATCTGAGCCTTGAGTCGAGTTCCGGAGTAACGCATAGGCCTCGGTCAGCTCAACGGTCTTCTCGGCAGCATCGACAGCGGTTGAAACATCTGGGTGAACTCTGCTGACGGCTCGCCGGAATGCACGACGCAATTCGGTCCCGTCGACGTCGGGCTCGACCCCGAGCAACGACCGGGCGCTCACCTGATCCACGACTACAACGCCTTGGTTGCGTCGCTACGACGCCGAAGCATCGGTTCGGATCTCTTCGAGGAACTGAGCGACCGCTTCGGTGAAGAGATCGTTTCGATCGCCGGCGACCATGTGTCCGGCATCAGAGACATCGACAAATTTTGCCGCCGGTTGGATTTCAAGAAAATGACGGGCGGTGTCTTCACTGACCAAGTCCGAGAGTCGGCCGCGCACCAACATCGCAGGCACAGTCAGCGCTGCCGCAGCTGTGTCATACCGTCCGGGCTGTTGCCCGTCGCCAATAGGCAACGGACCCGTGAAAAGCGCTGGGTCCCAATGCCACCGCCACCGGCCGTCTGGGCCTTCCTTGAGATTCTTCGCCAACCCGGAGGTGTCGGGACGACGTTTCCGATGTGGCTGGTACGCGGCGACGGCGTCGGCTGCCTCGTCGAGCGACTCGTAGCCAAGCTCGACACGTTCGAGCATGAAACCGACGATTCGGTCAACACCTGAACGTTCCATGCGAGGAGTCACGTCCACGAGAACAATCGCCGAGACCGTGCCCGGGTTCAGAAGGCCCTCGGCGAGCAATCCAGCGAGACCCCCCAACGATGCTCCGACGACCACCGGTTGGTGCCCAGAGCCAACGCTGAGTTGGTCGCACACGTCGATGAGATCGTCAGCGAATCGATCGGCCCGGTAGTCAAGGTCCTCTGGTCGGCCCGAGTCGCCGTGGCCGCGTTGATCATAGGCAACGGCATACCAACCGCTCGTGGCGAGCGCTTCAGCGGTTCCGCCCCAACTATGTCGGGTTTGCCCACCGCCATGAACGAGGACAACCGCCCTCCTGCTGGGATCACCCCAGGTGTCTGCCGCTATGACGAGTCCAGTTCGGGTAACGAACTCGCGTGGGAGTGGTTCGCTCATCGGAGTTGGCGCAGCAATTCCCATGTGCGGTCGTAATCCTCTGCGTTGGTCGTCGCAATGACCGCAGCGAGATCGGTCACGCCAGAATCAGCGAGACGAGTAACCGCGGCCGCAACGTGGTCCTCGTCGCCGAGAATCCCGACGTCGGCAGGTCCTTCAACGCCCTCCATGTCGAGCATCGCTCGGTACGACGGAAGGCCACCGTAAATCACCAGCATCTCGGCGATGCTCGCTCGGGTGCCTTCTGGGTCGGCGGTAACCGCAATGGGGAGTCCGGCCACAATTCGCGGCGATCCGTGACCAGCTGCCTGAGCGGCGGCTGTCAGCCGGGGCACCACGTGGGTGGCGAGCACCTTTTCTCCGGTGCACCAAGTGATGGTCCCGCAGCCACGCTCACCGGTGATTTTGAGCATCTGTGCTCCCAGTGCGGCAACGAGAACGTCCGGAGCGGACGCGTGCTCGACCTCAACGCCGCCATGGCAATAGATGTCGTCCCCGGTCATGGCGACTTGTTCGCCTTTGAGCATCGGAAGCAGGGCATCTAGGTACTCGCGCATGTGACGAACGGGCTTCTCCCATGAATAACCCCACATGTGCTCCACGACGATCTGATGCGATAGTCCAATGCCCAAGGCAAGACGTCCCTCAGATGCTGCCTGAGTGGTGAGGGCTTGGCCTGCCAGCATCATCGGGTGGCGAGGGAAAGTAGGCACAACCGCTGTGCCGAGTTCGATTCTGGGGACCTCTCGTCCGGCGATCGCCAACGCGGTGAGCGCATCGACTCCGAAGATCTGAGCAATCCAGAACGAATCAAAGCCAGCGGCCTCAGCCTTGTGGGCTGCTTCGACTACGTCGTTCAGATTGTTGAGGTTTCCGGCGCCGTTGATGCCAATACGCATGCC
>Ga0164294_10004543_pt1 | contig 12101 bp, 11 predicted proteins | sample GEODES005metaG_FD_111479 | JGI IMG/M metagenome (GOLD analysis project Ga0164294, IMG submission 111479) | Oligotrophic lake water microbial communities from Sparkling Lake, Wisconsin, USA - GEODES005 metaG | ecosystem: Environmental > Aquatic > Freshwater > Lake | place: USA: Sparkling Lake... | reverse complement strand
GGTCGCACCCCTGCTGCCCGAGATTGCCACCCGCTGGCTGGAAAGCGGCACCATGGAGGGCCTGATTGCCCAGCAACGCCAGATGACCACCCAGCGCCTGGAGCGCGCCCGCGCCGTGTTGCAAGGCCTGGACTTCAAGACCGACCCCGATTTCCCGCTGATCTGGCTGCCCTTGCCCGAGCCCTGGCGCGCCGGCCAGTTTGCCGCCGCCTTGCGCCAAGCCGGCGTGCTGGTGCGCACCGCCGACCACTTTGCCGTAGGCCGATCCCCCGCGCCGCACGCGATTCGCATCAGCCTGAACGCCCCGGCGTCGGTGGAGCAGTTGGAGGGTGGCTTGCAGATTTTGAAAGCGCTGATTGATAGCCCGCCTTCGGCGGCGATGGATCCGTGAAAAGTATGCGCGATCGTTTCAACACGTCAGTGTCTATCACTTAGCGCCCCACCCAACCACCGCACACCGGAAACACCTGCCCCACAAAGCAATTGGCAGCGTCGCTGCAGAGATAGGCGGCGAATTCGGCGTCTTCCCGTGCGCCTACCAGTCGCCCCAGCGGCACCTCCCGCTGCAGACGCTCCTGAAAGCGCGGGTTGGCCTGCACCTCGGGTGGGAAGTAGGTGGGGTTGTCAACAAAATTTTGTGCTATGGCGTTGACCTGCACATTGTTAGGTGCCACCTCCACGCCCAAGGCTTGCACATAGGCCAGTTGCGCGCCCCGTGCGGCGCTGTAGGTGGAGGCGCGCTTCATGCCGCGCAGCGCCGAGGCGCTGCCCATGAGCAAAATTTTCCCCGCGCGTCGCTCCAGCATGGCGGGCAGGGCGGCGCGGCACAGCCGGGGCAAGGGGTGGACGAGCGCGGCAAATGTGTCGTCCCACTCTTGTTCGGACACCGCAGCAGCGGGCGTGGTGGGCGCCGCAATGGCCAGGTTGACCACCAAAATATCCACCTGCCCGGCCGCCGCCACGGCCGCTGCGGGTGCGTCGTGCTCTCGCAGCGGGTCGGTATCGGCGATCACAGTGGCACCATGTTCGGCAAACACCCGGCAAAGCTCGGGCCCCATGAACTGGTCGGCGTGGGTGATCAACACCCGTTTGCCAAGGAGATTGTGGTGGTGCATTGCATTTCCTTTGGTAGGAAGGTGGGGGACGGCTGGCACTATTTCACAAAAAGCAAACTTGTGCCTGACAGCTGGGCGACAAGGGCTGAGGCGGCGGGCCAATTGCGCCTGCGCTTAGCCCTGCTATCCTCAAAGCCCATTTTCCGAAAGGTGCAGTATGCAAACCACCCCCAAGATAGCCCTCGTTACCGGCGCAGGCACCGGTATAGGCCGCGCCGTCGCGCTGGCGTTGCTGGGCGATGGCTACACCGTGGTGCTGGCCGGTCGGCGCTTGGGGCCGCTCGAAGAGGTAGCCCAGACGGCTGCCACCGACCGCGCCCACACTTTTAGCGCCGACGTGGGCCAGCCCGAGGCGGTGGACCGCCTGTTTGCGATGGTTAAGGAACGCTTTGGTCGGCTGGACCTGCTGTTCAACAACGCCGGGGTTTTCACCCCACCGGTGAACATCGAAGACCTGACATTTGAGCAATGGCAAGCCGCGCTCAGCGTCAACCTGACGGGCTCGTTTTTGTGCGCCCAGGGCGCTATCCGGTTGATGAAAGACCAGGCGCCCCAGGGCGGGCGCATCATCAACAACGGCTCGATTTCAGCCCATGCCCCCCGGCCCAACTCGGCTCCTTACACCACGACCAAGCACGCCATTACCGGCCTGACCAAGTCGATTTCGCTGGATGGGCGCAAGTACAACATCGCTTGTGGCCAGATCGATATCGGCAATGCCATGACCGAACTTGCCGCCCCCATGGCGCGCGGTGTGCCACAGGCGCATGGCGGCATTGCCATCGAGCCGATGATGGACGTACGCGAGGTGGGCGACGCGGTGCTGCATATGGCCAACTTGCCCTTGTCCGCCAACGTCCAGTTCATGACCTTGATGGCCACCAAAATGCCCTATGTCGGGCGCGGCTAGGCGCGCTGGCGCTACGTTCGCAACCTATGCCTGACGCGCTTGAGGCGCCGCCTGCGCCACAGGCGATCCAGGCTCCCCAGGGGTTCCAGGATCAGTCACCACCCCACGCCGTGTCTCGGCTGCGCACCGCGCGTCTGGCGCGCAGTTCCAAGCCTTTTTTGGCGCGCGGCGGCATCAAAGGCGTTCGCTGCCCAGGCTGCCGCCTGATTCCCAGCCACTGCCTGTGCGGCCTGGGTTTGTTGCAAAGCACGCACGCGGGCGTGTGCCTGTTGATGGCGGATATTGAGCCGCTCAAACCCAGCAACACCGGCTGGCTGGTGGCCGACGTGGTGGCTGACACTTTTGCCTTTGGCTGGGCGCGCACCGAAACCGACGCGGCGCTGCTAGCCCTGCTGACTGACCCGCAGTGGCAGCCCTATGTGGTGTTTCCGGGCGAGTTTGTACTGCCTGCGCGGGTGGTGCACACGGTGGAATTTGCGCTGTCGGTGGAGGAGGGCGCGCTGTCGGCAAAGCGTCCTTTGTTTATTCTGCTCGACGCCACCTGGGCCGAGGCGCGCAAGATGTTTCGCAAAAGCCCTTACCTGGATGCGCTGCCGGTGCTGAGCCTGCAACCCGAACACATCTCACGCTACCAGCTGCGGCGCTCGCGCCGCGACGACCACTTTTGCACCAGCGAAGTGGCCGCCCTGTGTCTGGAGCTCTCGGGCGACGCAGCCGCCGCGCATGTGCTGGAGGCCTACCTGGACGTTTACACCCACCACTACCAGCAGGCCAAGCAGCAGTTACCGCCAGACCGGGAGGGAGACCCGCGTAAGCGCTTGCGTGTGGCGATGTTGCCCCGGGCAGCCGGGTAACCCGCAAGGGTTTTAAGCACCCACCTCGGCAATCATCTCAATCTCCACACACGCGCCCATGGGGATTTGCGCCACGCCAAAGGCGCTGCGGGCGTGGGCGCCTTTAGCACCAAAGATTTCGCCAATCAGTTCACTCGCGCCGTTGGTGACCAGATGCTGCTCGGTAAAGCTGCCGGTGGAATTGACCAGGGACATGAGTTTGACGATACGTGTAACGCGGTTGAGGTCGCCCACGGCGGCGTGCAGCGTGCCCAAGAGGTCAATTGCGATGGCACGGGCGGCGAGCTTGCCCTCGGCAGTGTCCATGGTGGCGCCGAACTGGCCGACCCAGGCCTTGCCGTCTTTTTTGGCAATGTGACCGCTCAAAAAGACCAGGTTACCCGTTTGCACAAAAGGCACGTAGGCGGCGGCTGGCGTGGCAACGGGGGGCAAGGTGATGTTCAGGGCGGCGAGGGTGTCGTAGATGTTCATGGTGTTTTCAAAGTGTTGTGGTGCGTGGACCGCCCGGGCTGCGGTTGCGCTATTTTCACCCAGCATCGCAGTGGCTCAAGGGCGTGCGCCTTGTTGGCGGGCAGTGCGGCGCTAACCAGGTTGGCCGTACGACGGCAGGCCGTTGTGCGGCGGCAACTTTACTAACCGTCGTTGTTGCTTTGAAGGATGCGCCCTACGACCCGGGTTTCAAAACGCAATGTCTACGCCGAGACGTCAAAAAAGCGACCCGTAAAGCCACCCACAAAGCCGGTTTTTGCCGGAACTTTGGTACCGTTATCGGATGCGCGCGTGGGCAGGCCAAAGCCTTTGAAAGCCTTGGGATTGTCGGCCTGCATCTCGATCGCCAGGCGCAAGGCCAGGGCTAGGTTGCTGCTTTGCAGTGCCGCCCCGATGCGACCCAGACTGGCGTTGTGGGCCAGGTCGGCATCGCTGGAAATCAAGGCGGTAAAGGCCAGGCGTGCTGCGTCAATGGGGCCGGTTTGCAGGGCGCTGAACAAGGCACGCATGCGTAACTCCCGCCGGTGCCGGCGTTCGTCGCTGCCATCGCTGCGTCCGCCCGACTGGGTTTCCCAGTGCAGGGCCGTGATTTCGAAGTCATGTGCCATGTCTGCTTCTCCTCGTGTTGGGACGCATCTCGCAGCGCCCTTGATAGCCGCACGGGCAAGGCAAGTCTTTGTGTGCCCAGCGCGGCAACCGCAACCCGTGTCAAAGCGTTGACGGTTGCCCTGGCGCAAGCACAGACCGTGCCATTTGATTTTTGATGGATCCCACGACCTAACGCCTCACCTGTACGGCGCGCCCTGGAACGTGCAAAATCGGTCCATGAACCCCCAAGACCACGCCCCAAATTTGCCAGCAGACGACGTGCTGCGCGTCCCATTGCACAACGAGGTTCACGCGCGACCCCCGGCAAGTTTGCAGCTGCCCACCCTGGTGGTTTTTGTGGCTGTGCTCAATGCCAACGTATCGCGTCAGCAGGAGTGGGAGCACCTGTGCGACCTGCCGGGCCAAAGCGAACTTGCGCTGGAAAGCTTGAATGACAATTTTTTGCGCCTGCGCCTCGACGGCTGTACGGTGAAGTGGGAGCGCCACACCGAGTTCACCCGCTACTCCATCGTGCAGTTGCTCAGCGCATCGGACGCGGTACGCCGTACAGCCAACCTGGCAGCCGATCTGGCCGTGCCCGCACAGTGGCTGCGCGCAATCCCGGGCCACACAGTTGCCGCAGTGCAACTGGCCCTGGTGCACGGGGATTTGGACAACATTGCTGCCTGCATGGAGCAAGCCCAAGACTGGTTGGGCGGGACTGAGGTGGTGGCCTCTATGCTGGGCAACGGTCATTCGTGTGCTTTTACTGAGTTTCGTATCGGAGCCGACGGCTTTGAGCGCATCCTCGTAGTGGCGCCCTTAGGCACCAGCGCTGCGCGCGCCGGGCGCATATCGCAGCGCCTGCTTGAACTCGAAACTTACCGTTTAATGGCTTTGCGCGGCCTGCCGGTGGCCAAGCAGCTCAGCCCTCTGCTGGCGCAGGCCGAAGGCGCGCTCGCGGGCATTACCGCGCGACTGGAAGGAAAGTCCGCGTCTGACCAAGAGTTGCTCGACGATTTGGTGTCCTTAGCCGCACGGGTCGAGCGCAGCATCGCCGAGCACAGCTACCGGTTTTCTGCCACCCAGGCGTATTACACGCTGGTGGGCCAACGCATTGCTGAGCTGCGCGAAAAAGTGGTGCCCGGCAGCCCCACGATTGGCGAGTTCATGCAGCGCCGTCTCTCGCCGGCCATTGCCACCGTGGCGGCCACCGGCCAGCGGCTTTCCACCCTGTCGGAGCGCGTGTCTCGCACCAGCGCACTCTTGCGAACCCGTGTAGACATTGCTACCGAGCAGCAAAACCAGCAGCTGCTGGAAAAGCTCACGCGTGGGCAAGAAATGCAACTGCGCCTGCAAACCACGGTGGAAGGCTTGTCGATTGCGGCCATCTCGTACTACGTGGTCACCCTCTTGTACTACGGCGCCAAGGCGCTAAGGGCGGCGGGTTTAGAGGTCAACCCCGATATTGCCACCGGGCTGTTGATGCCGCTGGTGCTTTGGGGCGTGTGGCGCATGACGCGGCGCATCCACGCGGCATTGCGTTCCAAGTAGCGGCGGGATATTTCCCCGTCAGCGCGCGCCGTAGCCCATGGTCTGCGGCAACCACAGCACGATTTGCGGAAAAAACGTCATGGCCAGCAGCAGGGCCAGCAGCATGAGCAAAAAGGGCCAGCCCTCGCGCATCATCTCGCCAATCGGAATGCCGGTGAGCGCCTTGGTGACAAACAGCAGCATGCCAAAAGGCGGGTGAATCAGGCCGATCATCATGTTCAAGACCACCAGCACGCCAAAGTGCACCAGGTCCACGCCCAGCAGGCGCGCTGCAGGCAACAGCATGGGCACAAACACCAGCAGCAGCACCGACACGTCCAAAAAGCAGCCCAGCACCAAGAAAAGCAGGTTGACCAGCAGCAAAAACTGAATTTGCGAAAGCTGCATGCCCGCCACCCACTGCGCCATGGCCTGCGGCACGCCCTCGGCGGTGAGCGCGTAATTGAGCATGAACGAGCCGGCCAAGATCAGCGTGATGACCGCGCTACCGCGTGTCGACTCCAGCACCACGGTCCAAAAACTGCGCCAACTCAACGCCCGAAACACCAGGGTTGACAGCACCAGCGCATGCAGCGCGGCCACGGCGGCAGCCTCGGTGGGCGTGAAGGCGCCCGAATAAATGCCGCCCAGCAACACAATCGGCATGGACAAGGGCAGGGCGCCGCGAAAGGCCAGAGAAGCCCATTCGGAGCGCGGCACCGGCGCCTCGCGCGGCATATTGCGCCGCACCGCAATCCAATGCACCACCAGCATCATCAAACCCGCCATCAAAATGCCCGGCACCACGCCGCCCAAAAACAACGCACCCACCGAGATGCCCGAGACCATGGCGTAAATCACCATGGGGATAGACGGCGGGATGATGGGCCCCAGCGTGGCGCTGGCCACCACCACCGCCCCGGCAAAGCCGGGTGAATAGCCGGGCTTTTTCAGCATTTGCCGGATGGTGACCAGGCCAGGGCCAGCGGCGTCGGCAATGGCGCTGCCGCTCATGCCGGAGAAGATGACGCTGACCACGATGTCGACCTGCGCCAGCCCGCCGCGCATGCGACCGACCAAGATGCGGCAAAAGTCAAAAATGCGTTCGCTGACCGTGCCCGCGTTCATCAGGTTGGCGGCAAACACAAACAGGGGCACGGCCAGCAGCACGTAGCTGTTGTACAGACCGTTGCTCACCTGCTCGGCCACCAGCCCCAGGTCTTGGCGCGTGGCTAGCAGGTAGCCAATGCCTGCAGCCAGCATGCCAAAGCCAATAGGCATGCGCAGCAAAAGCGCAGCCACCAGCACGCCCACTAGCACGAGCTGGCCCGAGCTCATGGCGCGGACCTCACAGGCGCAACTCCGAGTCCAGGCCGCGCCCCCGCACTGCCTCTTTAATGGCCCAGGCGCAGCGCAGTACCAGGGCCAGCAGCAGCATCACAAAGGGCAGGTAAATCCACATGAATGACACGCCAAGTACGGGCGAGCCTTCGCGGCCCATGAAATGCACATAGTCCCAGCTCGCGGGCAGCGCCACGGCGGCCAGTCCGCCCACCAGCACATTGCCCACAATGCGCATGGCCTGGCGGCTGCGGCGGCTGGCACGGTTCCACAGCAGATCAAACACCACGTGCTCGCGCTCCGGCACCACCCAGGCGGCGGTCCACAGAATCACCCAAAGGTAGAGGATGACGGCCGCCTCATCGGTCCAGGCTAGCGGCTTGTTGAAGCCAAAGCGGGCGGTGATCTGCACGATGAACACGCCAAACAAGGCCAGAAACAGCAGGCCTGAAATGGTTTGGGTGCCTGCGCGCCAGGCCTGGGTCAGGCGCTGGCGCCAGGGCTTGGACTGCACCACTTCGGCGCTGGGCGCTGGCATGCGGTGTCAGCGCACAGCGTTGATGCGCTCGACCAGACCAGGGGGCCAGGCTTTGGCGTAGTCTGAGTTTTGGTAGCGCTGCTGCACCGCCTTGTGAAAGGCATCCAGGTCGGGTGTGGTGACTTGGAGGCCCTCCTTGCGGAAGAAGTCCAGCATTTGCGACTCTTCTTTGAGGCGGTTTTCGTTGTTGTACTGGGCTGCGGCCTGGGCGGCTGCGGTGACCTTTTGGCGCTGCGCCGACGTCAGGGCGGCCAGGCTTTTGTTGGAAATAGCGATAAACAGGCTGTCGACCAGGTGGCTGGTGAGCACGATTTGCTTGGTCACCTCGTAAAACTTGGCCGCACGCACCGAAGGCAGGGGATTGTCCTGGCCGTCGATGGTGCCGGTTTTCAAACCCAGATAGACCTCGCCAAAGGCCAGCGGCGTGGCCGTGGCACCGAGGGCCTCGCCCAAAAAAAGCCATTCTTTGGAGCCCGGCATGCGCAGCTTCACGCCTTTGAGGTCGGCGGGTGTTTGGACCTTGCGCACCTCGCGCAGATTAAGCTGGCGCGTGCCCAGGTAAGCGGTGGCCAAGGGGGTGACGTCCATCTTGTCTGCCACGGCCTTGAACATTTCCGCGCCAATGGGGCCTTGGAAGATTTTTTGCTGCTGCGCCGGGTCGCGCACCATGTAGCCGGCGGTAAACACCGAGAACTCGGGCACGAACTTGGCGATATCAAAGGCCGACAGCGTGGCCAGCTCCAGGTTGCCGCGCGCCATGGCCGCCGACTCGGCGCCTTGTTTGAACAGCGTGGCGTTGAGGTTGATCTGCACGTCAAATTCGCCGGGCGCGCTTTTCTCCAGGCTGTCCTTGAAGACCGTCCACATTTTGGCGTGCCAGTCGTCGGGCACCGCCGGGCTGGAGATGCGCAGCACGGTTTTGCCTTGTGCCAGCGCGCTCAGGCTGCTCGCACCCAGTGCGGCACAAGCGCCTAACAGGCGGCGTCGGCTCAGGGTGGATGGGCTGGCGCGGAATTTCATGCGGTGTCTCCGGTGCGGTGGTGGCTTGCTTGGGGCGCCACTATTGTGTCAGGACGCCAACGATTCCAGCAGCTCGGTTTCGATGTCAATCTGTGTCTTGTTGTGCTGAAGCTGGGCGCCGTGGATCAAAAACGTGTCTTCCACCCGTTCGCCCAGCGTGGTGACCTTGGCCAGTTGCACTTCGATGCAGTGGCGCGCCAGCACCCGTGCCACCGAATACAGCAGGCCCGGACGATCGCTGGCAGAGATATTGAGCAGCCAGTTTTGCGCCTTTTCATCGGGCCGCAGGGTTACGCGCGGCGCAATGGGAAAGCTCTTGACCCGCCGCGAGATACGTCCCTTGGACGGCTCGGGCAAGGGCTTCGCGCTGGCAATCGTCAAGGCCAGCTCGGTCTCTAGCATGCTGGTTAGTGCCTGGTAGTGTTCTTCCATGCCCGCGGAGGTAACCACCTCAAATGTGTCAAGCGCATATCCGCGCCGGGTGGTGTGTACGCGGGCGTCCACGATGCTGAAGGAGGCTTGGTCAAAGTAGCCGCAAATGCGGGCAAACAAGTCCGGCTGGTCCGGGGTGTAGACCAGTACCTGCAAGCCTTCGCCAAGGTTGGAGCGGCGTGCGCGAACCACAGGCGTCGTAGTTTGTACATGGCGTGACAGTTGTTTGGCGTGCCAGGCAAGGTCAGCAGCGTCGTGGCGCATGAAGTAACTCACATCCAGCGTGTCCCACAGCGCCTTGTGCGCTTCAAACGGCAGGCTGTACAAGGCCAGGTTGACCAGCGCTTCGCGTTTGCGCGCCTCCACGTCGGCGTCGGCGTCGGGCGCCCGACCGCCCAGCACCTGCATGGTGTAGCGGTACAGGTCTTCGAGCAACTTGCCCTTCCAGGCGTTCCAGACTTTGGGCGAGGTGCCGCGTATGTCGGCCACCGTAAGCAGGTAAAGCGCTGTCAGCTTGCGCTCATTGACCACGCGCAGGGCAAATTTGGCAATCACCGCGCTGTCGCTGAGGTCCGACTTTTGCGCAATCCGACTCATGGTCAGGTGCTCAGCTACCAAGAACTCGATGAGCGCCGTGTCGTCGGCGTCGATATTGTGTTGTTTGCAAAAGCGCCGCGCCTCCACGCAACCCAGCTCGGAGTGGTCGCCGCCGCGCCCCTTGGCAATATCGTGAAACAGCGCGGCCACGTACAGCAGCCAGGGCTTGTCCCAGCCCGAAGCCAGTTGCGAGCAAAACGGGTATTCGTGTGCGTGCTCCACAATAAAAAAGCGCCGCACATTGCGCAGCACCGTCAGGATGTGCTGGTCCACCGTGTACACATGGAACAGGTCGTGTTGCATCTGGCCGACGATGCGCCTAAACACCCACAGGTAGCGCCCCAGTACCGAGGTCTGGTTCATCAGCCGTATGGCGTGGGTGATGCCGCCAGGCTGCATCAGAATGGCGCGAAAAGTCGCGCGGTTCACCGGGTCGCGGCGAAAGGCGGCGTCCATCAGGCCGCGCGCGTTGTAAAGCGCACGCAGTGTGCGGGCGGAGAGGCCCTTGACGCCTACCGTGGTTTGGTAGACCAAAAACGTTGCCAAAACAGCGTGCGGCTGGCGCTGGTACACGTCGTCGCTGGCCACGTCGAGCATGCCGGCTTTATCGTTGAAATGTTCGTTGATAGGGCGCAGCTTGTGCGTGGAGGGGTTGAGCCGCTCCTCGATATTCATTAGCAAAATCTGGTTCAGCTGCGTCACCGCCTTGGCTGCCCAGTAGTAGCGCTTCATCAGGCGCTCACTGGCGCGTACCAAAGCCCGTGCGCCAGTGGGTGCGGTGTAGCCAAAGGCCTCTGCTATGGGCGTCTGCAGGTCAAACACCAGCCGGTCTTCACGCCGCTTGGCGATCAGATGTAATCGGGCACGAATCAAAAAAAGCAGCGACTCATTGCGCCGGATTTTTGCAATCTCGAAGTCGGTGGCCAGTCCGTTATGTGCCAGCTCGGTCCAATTCCAGCCCAAATGCGCCGCCCGGGCCACCCACAAAACCGCTTGAAGGTCCCGGATGCCGCCTGGCGACTCCTTGCAATTGGGCTCGAGCGAATAGGGGGTGTCCTCGAACTTGGTGTGGCGCTGGCGCAGCTCTAGTGTCTTGGCAACAAAGAAGGCTTGGGGGTCCAGTGCGGCAAAAAACTCAGTTTTAAAGCGCTTGACCAGTGCGGCGTCGCCCGTCAGAAAGCGGCACTCCAAGAGCGCGGTTTGCACGGTCACGTCCTTGCTGGCTTCGCTCACGCATTCTTGAACGGTGCGCACACTCGAGCCGATTTCAAGCCCGGCATCCCAGCAGTTGCCAATAAATTGCTCGATGCGCTTGGGCAGACCGGGGTCGCTGTCCAGTTGGTCTGGAAGGAGCAGCAACACGTCGACGTCGGAGTAGGGGAAAAGTTCTGCGCGGCCGTAGCCGCCGACGGCGATCAAGGCGCACGGGGCATCGAGCTGCGCTTGCTCCCATAGGGTGGCCAATAAGGCATCGGTCAGGGCCGAGAGCTCGCGCAACAACTTGTGGACGCCGCCGGGCCTAAATCCCGGCGCCAGCAAACCTTGCAGGAGCTGCGCCTTTTGCGCCCGGTAGGCGGTGCGCAGCACCTGGAGTTCGGTCATGTAGGCGGGTGCGGGCGCAAGGGTTTAGGGGCTGGGGGTCACGAACGCAGGGGTTGGTGGGCTGCCCGCCGATAGCGTGAGCACCTCATAACCGGTGGGGGTGACGAGCACGGTGTGCTCCCACTGCGCGGACAGGGAGCGATCCTGGGTGACGATGGTCCAGCCGTCTTTTTCCGGCCCTTCCTTGATTTCTTTGCGTCCGGCGTTAACCATGGGCTCAATAGTGAAGGTCATGCCCTCAACCAGCATTTCCAGCGTACCGGGCCGGCCATAGTGCAGCACCTGGGGCTCTTCGTGGAAGACCTGGCCGATGCCGTGGCCGCAAAACTCGCGCACCACGCTAAAGCCCTGGCTTTCGGCAAACTTTTGAATCGCAAAACCTATATCACCCAAATGAATGCCGGGCCGCACCAACTGGATGCCGTGCCACATGGCCTCGTAGGTGATCGCGCACAGGCGTTTGGCGGCAATCGATGCGTCGCCAAGCAGGAACATGCGGCTGGTGTCGCCGTGCCAACCGTCCTTGATGACGGTGATGTCGATGTTGACGATATCGCCCTTTTTGAGCACCTTGTCGTTGGGAATGCCGTGGCAAACCTGGTGATTGACCGAGGTGCAGATCGACTTTGGGTATGCAATCTTGCCCCCGCCGGTGTAGTTCAGCGGCGCCGGAATACCACCCTGCACGTCCACGATGTAGTCGTGGGCCAGTTTGTCTAGGGCGTTGGTGGTCACGCCGGGTACGACAAAGGGTGTCAGGTAGTCTAGCACCTCGGAGGCCAGTTTGCCTGCCACCCGCATGCCGGCAACACCATGGGCGTCTTTGTAAGTAATAGTCATAGGGGCGCGATTATCCCAGTGGGTGTGGCCGCCCCGCAGCGCACGCCCCGGGGCTTATTCCTGCTCTAAAAAGCGCTGAGCGTCCAGCGCCGCCATGCAGCCGGTGCCCGCGCTGGTGATGGCCTGTCGGTAGACATGGTCTTGCACGTCGCCTGCCGCGAATACGCCAGGCACGCTGGTTTGGGTGGCAAAGCCTTTGAGTCCGCTCTGGGTGACGATGTAGCCGTTCTCCATGGCGAGTT
>Ga0164294_10004542_pt1 | contig 12103 bp, 11 predicted proteins | sample GEODES005metaG_FD_111479 | JGI IMG/M metagenome (GOLD analysis project Ga0164294, IMG submission 111479) | Oligotrophic lake water microbial communities from Sparkling Lake, Wisconsin, USA - GEODES005 metaG | ecosystem: Environmental > Aquatic > Freshwater > Lake | place: USA: Sparkling Lake... | reverse complement strand
TGAACTGTAATCTGATACTTGATTGCCTATTGCTGCAAATTTTGCATATTTCTCGTAATCTTTTCCATTTTTACTCACTTCAACTAAATAACTACTTTGTAGGTCATCGTTTAACGTTGACCATCGTAGTAAAATATTTTTTGAATCTTTAGTAAGTTGAATATTGCTGAATAAGTTAGGCAAAAGAATTTTACCACATACATAGTAGATAAGTTTGAATTTTGCACTTACCACTGTGGAAATATTCATTGCATAGTTGTTAGAACCTTGTACAACCGTTGCTGAGCCCGTATTGCTGTATACAAACTGAACATTTCCACTTATCCCTTGATAAGGAACAACATTGCTGGTAACCGCAGATAAAATGGTATTGTTAAAAGGTGTGTCTGGGCCAATTAAAATGGTAGAATCCGCCGATAAACCAGGATTACCTGCTAATGCAAATGGTCCAAAAGATTGATCCCAAAATGCTGATTTACTAATGCCAGGACCGGTTATTTTTGTTGTTCTGGCGAAATCGATTTGATAGTCTGGAACTTCAATCAATTCTCTATTGGTAAATCTTAGCGATTGAATTGTATTTACCGTTCCTGTTAATGACACACACACTAATGTTCCAACACCAGGATCTAATTTTGGGAAATAAATAGAGGTACTTGGCCCCGAAAGATTAGGTACATTTGCAGTATAGGTAACTGTATCGGGTACGGCTCCACTAGCACAAGAACATTGTGCCCATACAAATGCAGGGAATAACAAAACACTCACGCAAAGTGCTGTAAATTTCATTTTCATAAGAATTAGGATGTACGGATTAGTGGGACTATAGATATAAACGTAAATAGTTTGTTTAAATTATTTATTGATTAAAATAAAATAATAATTTGAACAATAAATGATATAATTATATGACAATCATACACATAAAAAAAGTGGAAAGTTATTAACTTTCCACTTTTTTTATGTGTATGAATATGATTTAGTGCGTAGTGTCTACACTGTCATACGTTTTTTGATATGCATCCAGTTTGGCTTTATCTTTTTTCACCGTGTAACAGTACATCAATAAGTTGCAAGCAGATTTAAGATTTGATTTATCATGTGTTTTCAATTTGCCTAGTTTATCATAGTTGTTGTACACTTTTTCTAGGGGTACTGTTGTTTTGTCTACAATTTCAAGCAATTTTGCATTAAGATCTGCTTTTTTCTTTACATCATCTGGTTTTGCTCCTCTGATTCTACTTGCCTCATCTTCTACTAAAACAGCTTGATTGTAAAAATGTTTACCAAGAGACAATAAAACATCATAGTTATCTGGTTTTGCGGCAATTGCGAGTAAATAAATTTTTTCAATTTTTAAGCAATTTTCGGCATAATTGGCGGGTTTTTTAGTTGCGTCAGAAACGTGTGTATCAGAAAACAATTCATTACCGTATTCAAACAATACGTCAAAATTAGTGGGATTAAATTGTGTAAACTCTTCAAATTTTTTGTAAAGTGCAACTTTGTCTCCTTTTCCCCTTACCATATCTAATTCTAATAATGGCAAATAATCATCTTTAGGATACAATTCCAATCCAATTTGCACATATTTCACCAAATTTGCGTCATCCTTTTTATCAGAATAATATTTTGCCAAATAGCGGTAGATGGTAACTTGTTCAGGTAATCTTCCCACTTTAGCATCGGCTAATTTTGCGAAATATTTGATGGCTTCATCTAAATTTTTGGAATTTGTAGCAGAAAGTGCTGTATAATATAACAATGTTGTATCTAATTTAGAAATAGAAGACCAACCCTGGTTGAAAAGAAAGTCACCATAAATAGCAGTAGCTTTAAATTCGATAAAAGCTTCTGCATAGTTTTCTTTATTATACAATGCAGCAGCATCATCAAAATTGTTGGTATACAAAGCAATAACAGGTTGGTATTGGTCTAAAGTTAGTTGGATATTAATGATGTTTTTATCCAATTCCATCCCTTTTTGGAATGCTTCTAAAGCAATCGCTCTTGGGTTGGTTACTAAACCCTTTAATGCCGGCGTAGCTGCTATATTTACATATATTTTACCTTTTATGTAAAGGGCTTCCACCATTTCTTCCTTTTTAAGTTTAGGATTGGCGATGGTGAGGTCTATACTTTCTTTTGCTTTATCCCAGGTTTTTGCATTGACTAACTCTTTGGTTTTTTTTATCGTTTGTGTATTTCCCTGGAAAGATAAAAAACCGAGCAACGTTATAATCAGAACTTGTTTCATTCGCTTTCTTTTTATATTGAAAATTTGTTAACGTGGAAATTATTCGGTGGGTTCAATTGGTTCGTTTGTTTCAGTTGATTCTGGAGATACATTTTTTTCACCAGTTTCTGTAGAATCAGATGTTGATGTAGATTCAGTAGTATCTTCAGCTACTGTTTCAATGATTTCACCATCTTCAATGATTTCAACTTTTTCTGGTTCTTCTTCATCCAATTTAGTAATGGCTGCTATTTCATCTCCTTCATCCAATCTAATCAATTTAACACCTTGTGTTGCCCTACCCAATTCACTGATGGCACCAACAGACATTCTTATGGTAATGCCTGATGTACAGGTTATCATTAAGTCTTCTTTTGGTAATACATCTAAAATTCCAACTAATTTACCTGTTTTTTCTGTAACATTAATAGTTTTAACACCTTTTCCTCCCCTATTGGTGATTCGGTATTCATCCACAGCAGTTCTTTTACCGTAGCCCTTTTCTGAAACTACTAAAACTGTTCTTTCTGTATCCGTTTCATTTACACAAATCATTCCTACTACTTCGTCTGTTTCGTCGTCCACATTAATTCCAGTAACACCAATAGCGCCTCTACCCGTTGGTCTTACTTTTGCCTCAGGGAAACGAATGGCTCTACCAGATTTTATCGCCATAATAATTTCAGAATGACCGTCTGTCATTTTGGCTTCGAGCAGTTGATCACCTTCCACAATGGTAATGGCATTAACACCGGTAGATCTTCTTCTGCTAAAATCTTCCAATAGCGTTTTTTTAATTACTCCACGTTTGGTACACAAAACTATGTAATGACTGGTAATAAATTCTTTGTCTTCAAGATTTTTAACATCTATGATGGTTCTGATTTTATCATCTGGAGGCAATTGAATTAAATTTTGGATTGCTCTACCCTTACCTTGCTTTTCCCCATCAGGAATTTCGTACACTTTTAACCAATAACACCTTCCTTTTTCGGTAAAGAACAACAATGTATGGTGAGAAGAACAAACGAAGATATGTTCGATATAATCTTCTGCTCTTGTTTTACCACCCATGGAGCCTCTTCCACCTCTTTTTTGGATCCTAAATTCTACTGCAGATGTCCGTTTGATGTATCCAAGGTGGGAAACGGTAATAACCACATCTTCCAATTTGATTAAATCTTCGATGCGCATTTCATTTTCCAGGTATACAATTTCACTTCTTCTGGCATCCCCAAACTTCTCTTTAACCTCGTATAATTCTTTTTTAATCAAATCAAATCGTAATCCGGCATCACCCAACAATGCTTTTAAGGAGCCGATGAGCTTCATGATTTCATCATATTCCTCTTTAATTTTGTCTCTTTCCATGCCGGTAAGGCGTTGCAACCTAAGTTCCAATACCGCCCTAGCCTGAATTTCAGACATCTCAAATTTTGTCATTAAACCCGTTCTGGCCTCTTCCGGATTTAAACTTGCTCTAATCAATTTAATTACTTCATCCAAATGATCTAAAGCAATTAAGTACCCTTCTAATATATGTGCTTTTTTCTCTGCTTCTTTCAGTTGGAAATTAGCTCTTCTAATAACAACTTCGTGCCTAAAATCAACAAATTCTACAATTAAATCCCTTAAATTCAATGTTTTAGGTCTTCCTCTAACCAACGCCACATTATTGATTCCAAAAGATGTTTGTAGCTCAGTAAATTTGTATAATTGATTTACAATTAAGTTGGCAACGGCGTCTTTTCTCAAATCAATCACCAATCTTGTACCCTCTTTTTCGTTGGATTCATTGTTTACATTGGTGATGCCATCAATGACTTTATCGTGTACAAGTTGTCCAATTCGTGCTGTCAAAACGTCACGACTCACTTGATAGGGTACAGCAGTGATGATGATTTGTTCACGACCGTTGGCTTTTGTTTCAATTTGTACTTTTCCGCGCAGCACTACCCTACCCCTTCCAGTCATTAGGCCGGCTTTTACACCTTCCATACCATATATGATTCCGCCTGTAGGAAAATCTGGGGCTTTAACAAATTCCATTAATTCCTCAATAGTAATATCACGGTTATCGATAAATGCAATACAACCATCTACTACTTCCGATAAATTATGGGGCATCATACTAGTGGCCATACCTACGGCAATACCACTAGATCCGTTGATTAACAATTGTGGAATACGTGTAGGCAACACGGTTGGTTCTTCCAAAGAATCATCAAAGTTCAATTGAAAATCTACGGTATCCTTATCTATATCTTCCAATAAAAATGCAGTAATCTTTTGCATGCGCGCTTCTGTATATCGCATGGCAGCCGGACCTTCTCCATCAGGTGAACCAAAGTTTCCTTGTTTGTCGATTAAGGTATATCTGATGTTCCACTCTTGCGCCATACGTACCAAAGCATCATATACGGCAGTATCACCATGGGGATGGTATTTACCCAATACTTCCCCTACAATACGTGCACACTTACGGGTGGGTTTATTGAAATCCATGCCCAATTCATTCATCGCAAACAGAATACGCCTGTGTACAGGCTTTAATCCATCGCGAACATCGGGCAATGCTCTACCTACAATTACACTCATCGAGTAATCGATATAGGCCGATTTCATCTGCTCTTCAATGTTTATTGGGATAATTTTATCATTATCTCTGGTTATTTCCGGCTCGTTTAACTCCTCCATAATTTTATCCTTGAATAATTTCTAATTCACAGTCTGCAAATTTACCGTATTTTAAGGTGAAATCCTTAGGTAATACAGTACTTTTTCTCTATTTTTAATAGTGTTTTGCTTATAATGTATATTTTTTTTTAAATTTCTAGCTTATTTTGTTATTGTAAACTGCAAAACATTATGAGTTCGACTTAACTTCATCTTTTTAGTGTAATAATTTTTGGAAATGAAAGTAATCTTAATTTTAGGTGCCGGCAAATCTGCTACTGTACTTATCGATTATCTGCTTTCACAAGCACCAATAAACGATTGGGAAATTTGTATAACAGACCAAGATATTTCTTTAGCTGAAGCGAAAGCTGGAAACAATCCAAGAGCTAAGGTTTTAAACGTTTCGATTACAGATGTAGATGCATTGAGCAATAGTATCGTTGCAGCTGATTTGGTAATTTCCATGCTTCCGCCATTTTTTCATTTAAATGTGGCAAAAATTTGTTTGCAATTGCGTAAACATTTGTTGCATGCATCTTATATTAGTGAAGAATTTCAACAGTTACATCAAGAAGTGGCTACTGCTGGATTAAGTTTTATTGGTGAAATGGGACTAGATCCTGGGATAGATCATATGAGTGCCATGGAAATGATCGATGCCATTAAGTTAAATGGTGGTAAAATCACTAGTTTTAAATCCCATTGCGGCGGGTTAATTGCACCTGAATCTGACAACAATCCTTGGCATTACAAAATCAGTTGGAACCCGAAAAACATCGTGCTAGCAGGTAAAGATGGTGCATTATACTTAGAAAATAATCACGTAAAGTCAATACAGTATAACCAAATATTTGATGAACCTAAAAGGATAACAATTCCTGCATTGGGTGATTTAGCATGGTATCCCAATCGAGATTCTATTTCCTATATACAAAAATATCATCTTGAAGGCATTGAAACGTTTATCAGAACCACCCTTCGGCATCCTGATTTTTGTAAGGGATGGAATCTTATTGTTAATGCTGAATTAACCAATGATCTACAATTCATACCAACTAAAGAACTTACCACTAAAAAGTTCTTTCATACCATTCAAGCAACATTACTTGCTAAATATCCAACAGATGAAAACTTGCAAAGCATGTTTAACTTTTTAGGAATGAATGATGATGAACTTATTCCAAATGATCAGGCAACTTCTGCAATGATTTTACAACGTATCATGGAAAATAAATTAGCATTATCCTCAACTGATAGAGATATGATTGTGATGATGCATGAATTGGAATATCTTCTTGACGGAAAAAAGCAGAAAAAAACAGCATCACTGGTGGTAAAAGGCATTGATTCAGCACATACTGCAATGGCTACTACCGTTGGATTACCTTTAGCAATTGCAGCAACACATATTTTAAACGGTAAAATAACAAGAAAAGGTGTGTATATACCTATTTTTGAAGATGTGTACAAACCTATTATGCAGGATTTATCTAAAATGGGTATACGTTTTACCGAGACAACTTCAGATTATTGATAGCCGGTTTACTTGAAAATTATTAAATATATTTTCCTAATAATAATTGTTGAACATCAACCATGCCTTCTGTTGCTGGTTTATTGATGGTGATATATGTATCGTTTATTTGATGGGATGGTATCACTTTGTCTACAATAATGCAAGTTGTATTTGCTGATACATTAGAACCCAAGCTGGCAGCAGGATACACCAATAAAGAAGTACCTACAATTAAAAAAATATCAGCCCCAAAAACCAATTCTTCAGCAATATCCATCATGGGCACAGCTTCTCCAAACCAAACAATATTGGGTCTTAATTGAGCATTATCAGATGCCCAATCCCCCAAATGAATATCTCCTCTAATTTCGCTAACGAGGGTCGGATTTCTTTCGCTGCGCATAGTGAGAATTTCTCCGTGCAAGTGCAGTATTTTTGATGATTTTGCTCTTTCGTGCAAATCGTCTACGTTTTGAGTGATGATTTGCACATCAAAATATTGTTCCAAAGAAGCCAAAATGAGATGGGCTTGATTGGGTTGCGCTTCCAATACATTTCTTCTTCTTTTATTGTAAAAATCTAACACCAAAGCGGGGTTTTCACTCCATGCTTCTGGTGTAGCAACAGATTCAATGCGGTGATTTTCCCACAATCCATCACTATCTCTAAAAGTTTTGATTCCACTTTCCGCACTTATCCCGGCACCAGTTAACACAACCAACTTTTTTTTATGCATACAAGTCAAGTTTCGAAAGGTTATTGATTAGATAATTCTAGAATAATATCCCATTCCTGAGGATGAATTGACTGTACGGATAACCTGCTAAATTTGATCAATGATATATTTTGCAACCTTGGATCTGCTTTTATTTGGGCTAGTTGAACTGATTTCGTTAGTTTTTGGACGGGTGCTAAATCTACAACAACCCAAGCTTCTTCAAATGTGGTAGGATCTTGGTATGACTCGTTTACCACTTTTGCAATACCTACAATTTCTAAGCCTTCATTGCTATGATAATAAAAGACCAAATCGTCTTTCGCCATTGCCCTAAGGTTATTGCGTGCGGCATAGTTTCTTACGCCATCCCAATAGGTTTGCTTGTCTGCAACAAATTGATCCCAAGAATATTTAAAAGGTTCAGATTTCACCAACCAATATGCCATAAAAAGTAATTATTCAATGCAATTATAAGCCTTTTACCAGAACATCTGCAAGATGCAAGCACTTAATGGGAAGATTTTCCTTTTCTGCATACGCTTTGATATGCATTAAACAGCTAACGTCTGTGGATATGATATATTCTGCACCAACGGCCATTGCGTTATGTACTTTTTGACTGGCCATTGCAGTTGAAATGGCTTCAAATTTCACTGCAAATGTTCCTCCAAACCCACAACAAGTTTCCACATCGTTCATTTCAATTAATTCTAAGCCTTTAACATTTGATAAGAGGGTTCTTGGTTCAGCTTTAATTTTACATTCGCGTAGTGCAGCACAAGAATCGTGGTAAGTTGCTTTTGCCGAAAAAATCACATTAAATTGAGTAAACTTAAGCACGTTAACTAAAAAATCACTCAATTCGAACATTCTGGAGGAAATTGTTTTCTCCACAGTATTTGAAGCTGATGAATGTACAAGCGTATTGGCGTAATTTTTTATAAATCCCGCACATGATGCACTTGGGGTAACAATATAATCTTCCCCACTAAAATCGTGTAAAAATTTATTGCAAACAATTGCAGCATCTTCTTGAAAACCAGCATTAAAAGCTGGTTGACCACAACAGGTTTGTTGAATATTATATACGACTTCACAACCGGCAATTTCCAATAGTTGTACAACGTTAAAAGCTGTTTCAGGGAAAAGCTGGTCAATAAAACAGGGTATAAATAATTGAACGCGCAAAGTTTATGCTTTAAATGATTTAACCAATTGAATCATTTTGATGGCTGCAATGGCTGCTTCTTTGCCCTTATGGCCATGAATGCCGCCTAGTCTTTCATCGGCTTGCTCTTGGGTATTGACAGTAAGCACACCAAAAATTACAGGAACAGGAAGCGATGTGTTCAGCTGGGTTATACCTTGTGTTACTGATTGACATACATATTCAAAATGAGGTGTATCACCTTTAATAACACAACCAAGAGCTATGAACACACAAGGTTTGTTATCCTTGTACTGGTATGCATTCCAATACGCTTTAATGGCAAAGGGTATTTCTACAGCGCCAGGAACTGTTATCGTAGTGATTTTCTCCACATTATATTGGGTTAAAATGTCACGGCAACCATTTTCAAGTTCATCAATTACTAAAGCGTTCCATTCTGTTTTAACAATAACAACACAGGCACTCTGATAAATCGAAGTGCCTGCGCTGTTATCAAACAATTGTTGATTCCCAATTGTAGCCATAAATAACATGAATTATTTTACAGTTCCCAATCTTGCCAAATATTTATCGATGCTGTATCCACGTTCTGTACGAGGAAATTTATCTTTGATTTGTTGATACAATTGAACGGCATCTGCTGTTTTGTTTTCCATCTCAAGAAGCATTCCTGCTCTAAACAAATATTCAGAAGACATATTTGCATCAGATTCAAAAGTTGTACCTGCGTTACGATAATGAGGTATTGCCTTATCATTTTGTTTTGATTCAGCATACGCATCACCTAATAAACCTTCCACTTTTGCTTCTACTTGTTTTGCCCCACCAGCACTAAAAGATTCCAATTGCGCAATAGCATTTTTGAAATCACCCAATTGAAGGTAACATTCACCTGCATATAGTTTGGCAAGATTTCCTGAAGGTGTACCACCATAATTTTTAATGACTTTTAAAAACCCTGGTGTACCATTGTTTCCATCAAGTGCCAAGCGAAGAGAATCATTTCTAAAATTTATTTCCGCTTTATAAATTTCTTCTTGTGCCTTCTTATTAGTGGGAATTTGAATAAAATTCTTATACCCTAAATAACCGCCAACCAACAATATTAATCCTATGGAAACATAGGTAATGTTTTTACTATTTTTATCCCAAAATCCTTTCGCCTTATCCAGTAATTCAACTGATTCAGTTGTTGTAGAGGGTTGTTCTGTATTTTTTGACATGGTTGTTTTTATATTGCTTTTTTTATATGATTTTTAAACTCAATCTTTAAGAAAAGGATAATCTTTCTGAATGTACACATCTTTATACAATTCATCATCATCAGGCCATGGACTTTCCTCTGCAAATTGAACAGATTCTTCTACGTCTAACTTAACCCTCTCATTGATTTGTTCAATCTCTTCATCTGGAACATTGAAATATTCCACCAATTTAAGTCTGGCTATTTCAATAGGATCTTTCTCTTTATAGATTTCAACTTCCTCTTTGGTTCTATATTTCTGCGGATCACTCATAGAATGTCCACGATATCTATAGGTTTTCATTTCTAACAAAGTTGGTCCATCTCCTTCACGAGCTCTTTTTACGGCTCTTGCAACGGCATCATGCACGGCTTCCATATCCATTCCATCTACAGAATCACCAGGCATATCGTACGCATCCGCTAATTTGTAAATATCGGTAACATTTGAAGTTCTAGAAACAGATGTACCCATTGCATAATGGTTGTTTTCACATATAAAAACAACTGGCAACTTCCATGTCATTGCTAAGTTAAAAGTTTCATGCAACATTCCCTGACGTGCAGCACCATCACCAAAAAAAGTAAGGTTTACATTGTCTGTGCCATTATATTTTTCAGCAAAAGCCAAACCTGCACCAGTACCAATTTGAGCACCTACAATACCATGACCACCAAAAAATCTTTCTTTCACACCAAAAAAGTGCATACTGCCACCTTTTCCTTTAGAACAACCCGTTGCCTTACCATACAACTCAGCCATACACGCTTTTGGCGTAATGCCTTTAGCAATAGCCAATCCATGGTCGCGATAAGCAGTAATAAATGTATCATCAGCTTTTGTGGCTGTCATACAACCTGCCGCCAATGCTTCTTGTCCTATATACAAATGACAAAATCCCCTGATTTTTTGCATTCCGTATAATTGTCCCACTTTTTCTTCAAACCGACGCAATAATAGCATCAATTCATACCAATAGAGATACGTTTCTTTTGTAAACTTAGTTGCTACGACTGTATTTTTACCCACAATGACAGATTTTGAGACGCAAATATAAGGTGTTTACGTTAAAAATTCCGTTTATGTACTTTAGTAATTAATCCTAAAGGGATTTTTTTTAGATTTGCACCTATGCAAGCATTGCTTCATTTAGATTCTTTGTCCTTGGTACAATTTAAAAATTATGTGTCTAAGCCATTTTTATTTGCCGATAGAATAACAGGCATTTGCGGTTCCAATGGTGCTGGGAAAACCAATATCCTCGATGCCATTTATTATTTATGCCTTACCAAAAGCTATTTTAGTAAAACAGATTCATCCGCTGTATCCTTTGGCTATCAAGGATTTAGAATAGATGGACAGTTCAATATAAAAGGAAATACATTCCAAACTGTATGTGTATTGCGGGAAAATGGAAAAAAGGAAATTCAGGTGAATGGTACTGCCTATACCAAATTTTCCAGCCATATAGGGAGGTTCCCCGTGGTAATGATTGCACCCGATGATGTAGCATTAATTACGGGTGGAAGTGAAGATAGAAGGAAGTTTTTTGATACAATTATTGCACAAATAGACGCAGAATATCTGCAACAATTAATCATTTACAACAAACTATTACAGTCGCGAAACAGTTTGCTGAAACAGTTTGCCGAACAAGGAAAAAAAGACTACGCACTTTTAGAGGTATTAGAAAGCCAAATGGTAGCCCCTAACGCGCATATTTACACCAAACGAAAACACTTTTTAGAAACCTTTATCCATGTGGTAAAAGAAATGTATTCGATGATTGCCGAAAAAGATGAAGGCATCCAAATCGAATATAGTAGCCAACTGCATACCCAATCTTTACCCGAATTGTTTTTAAAAAATCGCGATAAAGACTTTTATAGCCAAAGAACAAATGGTGGTATTCATAAAGACGAATTAGAATTGAAGCTTGGAGCACATTTATGGCGACAAATTGCCTCACAAGGACAACGAAAAAGTTTGCTATTTGCACTAAAATTGGCAGAGTTCAATATGCTTCAATCCCACAATAGCTTTCCGCCTATCTTATTATTGGATGATATTTTTGAAAAATTAGATGAACAGCGAATGTATAATTTGTTGTCTTGGGCCTGTGTACAAAACCAAGGTCAAGTATTTTTAACAGACACACATTATGACCGTTTAAGTGATGCGTTAACAACTTTAGGGGTAGATTTTAACATCATTCCGCTTTAAATGCATTAATTTGCATGATATAATTTTTACCATTGGCAGAATATTCTTTATCCCAAGCATTAGACCAGTTTTTGAAAAAAAGCCGCATTCGGTTCAATATTCAATCGTACAAAATTGATGAAATATGGGCTGATATCATGGGCGAAACCATCTCAAAATACACTGATTCTATCAAACTGGTTAACAATACGCTATATATATCCACAAATACAGCGCCTCTTAAAAATGAGCTCATCTTCCAAAGAGAACTCATTATTAAAAGAGTTAATGAAGCGCTTGGTGAAAATTTGGTAAAAGAAGTGGTGATTAAATAGTT
>Ga0164294_10004540_pt1 | contig 12108 bp, 10 predicted proteins | sample GEODES005metaG_FD_111479 | JGI IMG/M metagenome (GOLD analysis project Ga0164294, IMG submission 111479) | Oligotrophic lake water microbial communities from Sparkling Lake, Wisconsin, USA - GEODES005 metaG | ecosystem: Environmental > Aquatic > Freshwater > Lake | place: USA: Sparkling Lake... | reverse complement strand
CAAGGCTGATCCGAGTAACCCCTCGCTGGCCTGATAGTATCCGGCCGGTGGGTTGTAGGCGGAATTCTGCGCGGGACAGACCGCCACGCCAGTTTCTAGAACCAGAAACACACACCAGCAGCTAGGATAGCTACGGATGAGCCTCATAAACTGTGACGTTAGCACGAAGAGGACAAACGCCGCATCGGTTTTTTCGATGCGGAGTTGAGCCGTCTGCTGACTCATCCTCACCTAAACTTAAATTAAACCAAACAGCGCTACGGCACAACCGCCTCAACCTTTAAAAATCCCCTGTCCGGTGCCGTCAACGTCGCCTCGTACTGTTCATACCCCGACGGCAAACCGGTTGTCGGTTGCGGACTGCTCTTCGACGGCGTCACCGTTCCGGTAAACCCAACCGCCAAATCGGTGGCCGACTTCACCGTATAAGTCACGCCGCTTCGTTGCAGATAAATGATTTTCATTCCACCCGTCACAACGGTTTGCGTCACCGCCTGACTGGATGCATCGATCGGACTCGTTCCAAACGCAAACTCTCCCGCATTGTTCAGCCCATCCCCGTCTGGATCGGCTGTCGTTGCTGCCGAAGCGCCACTCAGCGACGGGTATCCCGACACCCAGCTGTCGAAGGCCCCAACCGGCTGCTCTGGAATCACCGGTGTCGTTGCCACTCTGACATCCGTCATGCCAATCATGCGGGAGGATCCGCTACCAGCACCCCGATCAGAAGACCAAGTAATCACAATGGATTCACCTTGAGCGATGTTCAGCCCTGTTACTTGCGCGCTGAGCGAAGCGTTAGTCCCTCCTCCTGTAGAGTAGCTTAATCCTGCTACATTCGTGTTGTTACCCACCGCTACCGTAAAGGTCGGGAACCTCAGATTACTGGTGGGATTCAACGTGTTCACTTCGCCAGTATAGGAAACATAAAGGTTCGTGAGACTACTTCCCGTCCCGTTCACCAGTGTTAGTTTGTTCGTCAGAATTCCCGTGCTGCTGGTGTGCAGGTAGCCCAAAAGCCCCGGACTTCCCGCCCTGCCATAAAAACCGCCGGTACTGGCGTTGGTGTTTGTCCAGCTTCCGGAATAACCGTTCACGTTGCTGCTGGATAACGCTCTCCAGCCGGCTGGGATCAGCGTGCCGTTGGTCACATCCGCAAAATTCTGCGTATACACTCCGGTAAAGGTGGGAAAGGCGGCCAAGGTGCTGAAAGCTTGGGGTAAACTGTAGTTTGTGCCGGCACTATTGATCGCATAGGCCTTGATCGTATAGGCCGTGCCCGCCGTCAGGTTGGTCAGGTTATTCGTGAAGCTCCCTACCGCCGGCGTGCTCGTCACCGAAACAGCCCCCACCGTAGCCAGCGTCGGATCCGTACTCGTCGCTGTCGGCGTATATACAAAACCTTGTTGAGTTAACTCTGCTCCACCATTGGAAATAATACTCGAAATTACCGTAGCCTGAGTGGGAGCAAGCGACTGTTCTTCGACCGTCACACTCGTGAGTGAGGGCGGGACAGGAATCACCACATCGCTCGGTGGCGCTAGACTGAAGTTATCTAACGCTAATCCATGATCATTTCCAGTATCATTGTTTTCAATCCACCGCATCCAAAGCGTGGTGCCATTTGCCCAAGTTAAATTCGATAAGGTACCGCCAAAGCCTTGTATTCTACCTGCAACATTTCCATCCACGGCTGCAGCTGTGCTAGCCGCAACGGGCGATGCGAAATTAAAGGCACTTCCAGCCGGAGTCCAAGTCGTGACAGACGAAAAAGTGGTGCCAAATCCGTATTCGAATACCATCGTTTGCTGTGCTGTATTTCCACCATTTCTCCATTGCTCCCCATCATACTTAATTGCGACGGAACTAATTGTCCCTCCTGAGTTGTTCGCAAAAGAAACTGCGATCCATCCCGCAACGGCACCACCACTTGGGCTACCGAAATATGTCCCTCCAGAAGCGGCTCCCCCAAGAGCACGATCTGTAGATGCTGCGGTCCCGTAGCTATAAAAAGAGCCGGTATTACTTCCGCCGTTGTCAACGTTAATGGTAGCAATCGCAGCACCACCCTTATTGAAAAGATGCCAGCCTGCGAGTGTTGTATTGTTGGCCCAACTGTTAGTCACACCTGTGTTTGGTAAAGAATCAAAACTCTGCGTGTAATTGTAATTAGACCAATTTGTGATTGAGATTTGCCCCCACCCAGTCGCTCCAAACATCCCCCCCGCGGCAATCAGCGCAACGCACCACTTGGTGAATCCAAAGTTTGAGTTACCGAGGATGGTTTTCATTTTTTATCTCCTGGGACAAGGCGTCCGAACCACAGGATTGGCAAACGCAACCCGCACAGTACACACGCTCTGTCTTTGCTGAGGCACACTCATAACTTCCTCCCATTTCAAAAAAACGCTAGGTCTTCATTGTGACACTTTAGTGACAATTTACATAACCTGCGAATATCGCAAACCGCTGATTGAAAGCCTTTTGCTTAATCAGTTTTTCTAATTCAAACTTCCCTTGCTACGGACGTCCCAAGATGCCCTGACAAGTCGGGGTCATCACTACCTCAACCTAAACTTAAACCTCAACCAACTTCCCCGACCGCCTGCACCTCGATCCCAAAACGAAACTGTCCCACGTTCGTCCCTCTCCATTCCAGCTCCGTCTTCACGTTCCCCCTCCACACTTTCTCCTCCTCGCTCCACTCCAGCAAAACCCTTGGACTTTCCGGATCCGCCTCCCCCTTCTCGCCCTTGGGCAACAACACCAACACTCCCTCCATCGAAAACAGCGAAAACCTCCCTTCGGAAATTTCTGCCAGCAACGCACTCAGCGAAGGCCCCGCCTTCCGCAAATACGGTCCCACTTCAGCCACCAGTCGTTTCCCCTGCTTATCACTTCCTCCCTCCAGCAACCCCTCCACCAGTTCCACCCCGGCCGAGGCCACACCCGTCAGCCCGCCTAACTCGGGCCGATCCGCATGGAGGGAGAAAGAAAGGGTCAACGGCAGGGTGTGGCGGTCGGACTTCAACTTCGGCGCCACCGCCTGAAACAGCTCGGCCTTCTCCCACGTCAACACCTCGCCCGCCTTGGCCAACCATGTCTCATAGCGGAACCTTCCGATTCCGCTCGCCGCCTCACACCCGAACCACTGCATCCTCGCGAGATATTCGCCGGAACGGACCGGACTCAGCCCCGCATCGGGCCGGCTCATCCAGCCTGCCTTTTTTCCGCGGACCGATCCCTTCCGCACTCCGATCTCCACATCCTGCAACAGAATCTCCGGCCGGGAAATCCGCACGCTGAATCCCCCTGCCGAATTCACCGGCTCACCCAAATCCTCCACCTCCATTTCGACTGCAAACACCTCCTTCCCCTTCCGCTTAAACTCCACGATCCATCGGTCTCCATCCGCCACTCCCTTCTCCACCGTTCCAAAGAAACGGGCCTCCTCATCGTCGTCCACTCCGCCCCGTAGAAATTTCAGCACCGCCGCCACCAGACCGAATGCCGGCGCAATCGGCCCGAGCCATAGTCCCCAGGGAGTTCCTTTTCCGGGGATGGCGCCGGACAGCGCCTCGGCCACGCCGGCCGCCTTGTCCAACGCCCGGCGCGATTCCTCGTCCGACTCGGTCACACCGACGGAAATCCCCAGCCCACCGGGATTTCTGCCCAAATACGCCAGCCTCCGCAGATATTTTTGGTTTACCGGGCCCGAGCCGCTGAACGGCAACACGGTGGCCTGCCCGGCGACGGTGAGCTCGACTACCCCTTCCCGGTTCGGGCCGAGATCGCGCGAGAGGAAGGTTCTCGGATCTACCCGGACCTCTTTGAGGAAAACGGCCAGAAGATGGGAAGCGGGAATCGGTGTGCCCGCGCCACGCACGATGCGGAGACCGGCTCCGGCGGTGAAGAGGATTCTCTCCATTCCGGTTTTTTGGCCGGATTTTTTAAAAAATCAACGCCTGGTTTTGATGGGTGGTTTACTTCAGATCGGTGCTGAAAACGTCGTTCTTTTTCCCTGACTGGGTATCTTTCGTGCCGTCACTGCCATAACTCACGGCAAGAACCGAAACTCTTAGATTCACGGCCGTCCCGGCATTCGTGTAGGTGATGCCGCCAGTCTCTCCCGTATCCACGATGACGATGTACTGGTTGCCCCACGGATCGGGCAATCCGCTGGTGCCGCCTTTCGAGCCCTCGAGAAAGCGGACGCCTTTGGGATTCGCCGCCTGCGAATTGTCCAAACTGGTCGTGCTGTCGCCGTTCAGAACCTTGATCAGATTTTGAACCGTGGCTGTGGAGTTGCTGCTAAACGTGACGTTGGACTGGGTCACATCTCCGGGGAAACGTCCATACTCCTGCTTGTAGGCTTTTACTGCCGCGACAATCGCCGTCGCCTCGCCCTTGGCCTTGGCCTTCATTCCCGCATCCATCGCCCGGGGAATTCCCGCCGCCAGCAGTCCCACCAAAAGCCCAATGATGGAGACAACAACCAGCAACTCCACCAGGGTGAAGGCCGACGTCGGACCGGTGTTACGAAAAGTCGGTCGCTTCATTTGAAGGTCCCCACGGCCTTGGTGTTGGTGTCCCGATCGGTCACCCAAACCGCCACGCTGCTCGGCACATTTGTATTCGTCACGGTACTTCCGATCGCCTTGCTGGGGTTGAGGAAACCAACATTCCCGGTATCCATCAGAATGAAAAAGTTACTCTGGACAGTACCCTTGTAAAATCCCTTGGGCGTGCAGATCCCGAGCGTGGAGTTGGTGAATTTCGGCGGCACCTCTAAAAAGGCGATGCCCCGATAATTCCCCCCCGTGGTGTTAGTCGTCGTCATCAAGGTCAAAAAAGTTGTGTCGGTTTTGCCGGTATTCGTGGGGTAGGCGGAGTATTCCGCATAAAAGGCGTTCACGGCCGTCTTGATCGATTCCGCCATCGCCGCCACCTCCGCCTTTTTCCCCGCCTTCATCGCCCCGTTCACGGCAGGGAATCCCAACCCTGCCAGAAGCCCGATGATCGATATGACGACCAAGAGCTCCACCAAGGTGAAAGACGATGCTTTTCGGTTTGGAAAATTTTCCCGCAGGGATAAGTTCATGATTATGACTAAACCCGCCCAGACCCCTTTCCACCAGCATAAAAACGATTCCCGCCCGGCTCACTTCCCGCCTCAAGATAACCCTAAACCTCAACTCACCCCAGCCTTCACCTTGGTCGAACTTCTTGGGGTGATCACAATCATCGGAATCCTGGCCGGTCTCACCCTCGGGGGAGCGGGTGCCATCCGCCGACACGGAGCTACCTCGCAGGCGAAATCGGAAGTCGCCGCCCTTCAGGCTGCCTGCGACCGCTACTATGCCGATTACAATACCTACCCCGCCAACAGCTCTGTGGATCCATCTTCCAGCGTTGCCCCCACGGGGTACACGGGTGCCGGCCAAACTCTCTTCACTAACTTGGTTGGCTCATCCACACTGAGCGGAGCGTTGATCTCCAAACGTTACTTCGAACCCAAACCCACCATGGTTTACACCACCGGATCCCCCAACTATTTCATCGATCCCTGGGGATATGCATATGGATACAATTCCGATGGCACTAATCCCCCGCTGATCTGGTCGACAGCCGGCCAAACAACCGCATCCGGCACAAACAAATGGATCACCAGCTGGCCTAAATTGTAAATAATTAATATAGAAAAGTTTATAGCTTTAGTTTGGGTGTATTGACATTGTAAATCAAAGTCGTATTTAACGTAGGTGGTTTTAATGCCTTTTTATCTTTCCGCGATCGCGAAGAAATCCCGGCATCTTTGGAATCAGTCCCGCATCCTTCTTCACACCCAATCATCCCTGAACCCCTTAATCCCAGAATCTCTTACTCGCTTAACCCCTCGGCGCTTCCCGTCCGCGTTCACTCTCGTCGAGCTCATGGCCGTCGTTGGCATCATGGGACTTCTGGCCGCCGTTGCAGTTCCCGCCCTCAAAGGCCTCTCGGGTAGTGGCGGCCGAAAAATGGCACTCAACCAGGTCCTCAGTGCGCTGGAGATCGCCCGAAACAATGCCATTTCGTCCGGCACCAACGCCGCCGTGATCTTTCCCGATAATTCGTTCTCTCAAGGCGAAGCCTACAAATACCGCTCGATGGCAGTGATCACTTGGAACGCCACCAATGCCGCGACCAACACCATGTCCGGCTCGTGGATCACGCTTCCTCAGGGAATTTATTTCGTTCCAAACTCGATCGCCAATCTTTCCACGCTTAGCACTAATATTTATGTCCGCATTTTGACAAAAACCGCCACGTTGAACCCGGTCAAGGCAATCGTCTTCCAGTCGGACGGCGCCTTGGCGGAAGCCTTTTATAACACCAACCTCACATCCAAGGGCGTCTCCTATTTTGAAGGCACGGTTTCGGGTACCTCCACCTCCCCAACACTTACGTCGACCAACAAAGTCGAGACCGTCCGGATCACACATTACACCGGACGGGCTTCCGCCACCCTCGCTCCACCCCCATGAAATCTTTTTTTGCTCTTCATCTTCCCCTTCCGCCTCAACTTCGGCCTAAACCCAAACCCTCTTTGCGTATGCAAAGAGCCGCGGCATTCAGCCTAACCGAAGTCGTCATCGCCATGGGCGTGGCCGCCGTGGCGTTCACTTCGATCATCGCGCTCTTTCCCCTCGGCCTGAACATGAGTAAGGAAAGCTACGAATCCACCCAAGCGGCCCTTCTCGTCCAAAGCCTGATGGCCGATATCAAAGATCAGCAAACGGGCAGCGGCAACAAACGGACTCCAAGCGATCCATTTTGCTACAAGCTCATTCAAATCGCCGAGAATTCAGATCCTGTCAATGTTGCCTCAAACTACACAACCGTTCGCATGAATATGCTTACTAATCAGTTTGTTTATCTTGCCTATAACCAACTCCCCCGAAACAGCAGTGACACCGACCCGGCCAAGTCGATTATGCTCCGCCCGGTCGCCTATGGTTCCAACCTCGCCAGCGCCCCTTGGTACACCAACGGTAGCAATGGTTTTTTTGCCGTTGTAAAAATTACGGTGTCTCCTACCTACCGCATCGGCACGGTCACGAGCACCAGCACCCCCGTGCGATTTGATTTCTCCGTTGAAACACCAGGAAGCGCAAATATCAGCAACCGGACTTGCCACCTGTTCACGGGAGTCGCCCGACCATGAAAAAGAGCCCGTCTTTTACTTTGATCGAACTCATGGCCGCCACCACGGTGCTTTCCGTTATTCTCCTCATGATGGTGGGGATGCAGGACCAGATGTCGAAGGCATGGTCCAACGCCAACCGCCGGACGGATGCCACCCGCGAAGCCAGCGCCGCCTGCCGCCTGATGGCGGAAGAACTATCCTGCTTGGTCTACCGGGAACAGGCGATCGACGACCGGAAAGCCATCCCAAGCTCCCTGACAAATCAAGGGGTCCCTTTTTTGTATTCCAGCAATGGATCAGGCCCGATCACGATCCCTAACGCACAGTCGGGTGCATCCTACTTTTTTGCCGTCGCTGCACGCAAGCCGTCCGGTTCTGGCCTCGAGGACCTGGCTCTTGTGGGTTACTACATCGCATCCGCACCCCGCACCAACGTCAACGGGTTCGCCACCACAAACTACAACCTCTACCGGTACTATGTCTCGGCCAGCAATGCCATGAACAATCTGAATACATGGTTTTCCGCCTCGAAGAGTGCCCGCACCGCCTCAATGCTGTTTGCCCCAAATCCCGGGACGGACGATATTCTGGCCCGCAACACCTGCAATCTCCGGATCACCGCCTACAATCGCCCTGACGGAACAACCGGAGGCTTGTCGAATCGCGTGCAGAACGGCCTCAACTATCAGTTTGTTTCCGCAGGAAGCACCTCGTACTACTCTGGCAGCAAGCTCCAGGTTGAACTATCGGTCTATCCGGAGGACTATGCTCAAAAAATCCCCTACACCAGTTGGAGCAATTCCGCCAATATCCAGAAATACGCCCGCTCCTACGAATTCAGGATTGATATTCCTCGCGATTAAAATGAACCGTCCCTTCCCTCATTCACGTTTTTCCTCCTCCCCCAGCTTCGCACTGATTAGCGTCCTCGCCCTTGTTTCCTTGGCTGCCCTTACCGCCACGGCTTTTCTCGCCTCGGCCCGTCTGGAGCGCCAGGCCACCATGTCCCTTCCGGCAGCCACCCGCCTCGACATGGCGATGCATGCCGCCGCCTGCGGCGCGGCGGAAATGCTGGATTATGCACCCTCCAAACACTTTAATTTTGTGACTACCTACTGGCGGGGCACCAACTCCACCGATTGGACAAACGAACTTGGGTATCTCCTAAGTGGCGCGGTTCAACTCACGAATAGTAAGACCTCCACCATTTACAACTACGTTGCCTGCTTTAGCACGGCCACCTTGACCAACCTCGGCACAAACCCCAGCGCCCTTGTTGTTGTCACCAATACCGTCAGCAACCAGGCAACTTTCCCGACCCAAATAGGCACCTTTATGGCAAAAATGACGAATTTTGCCCCCGGGCAATCCACCAACATTCCATTGCTGGGCGACAGCCCGGCCAACCGCTACCTGTCTCCACCGGTCGGCTGGGTCTATATCAATCAGGATGTGCGGACAAAGGCCGGGTCGACCAACACTGCCAATATCCCTGTCATCCGGTTTGCTTTTTATGTGCAGGACCTTTCCAGCTTGATCGATGCAACAAGAATGGGATCCGCGACCAACTATCGGACCTCCACAAACCTTCCTTCAAACTATGTTCTCGGCACCAACCCGGCGGAAATTTCCCTCACCAATGCCACGGGGACATCCCTCACCAATTCGTCCAAGTTTTTAAATTTCGTTCTCGATCAAAACCGGGCCAAATACCTCACGCCCGGAACGCTGACCCTCTCCACAGCAGGCGGACTTTCCAACAATGATCTCCGGTATGTCACCACCGGACTACGCCACTGGACCAACGCCTATGCCCGTATTCCCATCGGGCTTGGGTACGGAAATTCCTGGGATCTAAAAGCTGTGCTCTCTTCGAATTTCATCTCTTCGGCTTCCTCCGCCTCGACCATCGCCTTTTTAATAACAAATAATTTAACCAATTTTACCAGTCGGGCGGGGGCTATGAATTCCAACGCCTACGTGACTAATATCGCCGCTAACATCGTCGATTACGCTGACATCAACTCCACCCCGACAACAGACAGCGTCAACAATCCAACCTACCTCGGGATTGAAAACATCCCTTGGCCCAACGAGCTTTTTGACTCCTTACAAATAAAGAATTATGTAAACAACACAGCTCCTGCACTTCCCGAACTTCGCCTTCAGCTAAAAGATTTTGTGGAGGTATGGAATATGGGGAACAAGACCATCCCAAGAGGAACGACGATCTCAATTTATAATAATTATGATATGGAGATAGTCCTTACCAACACCCTTCTTAAAGTAACAAACGGAGCGCCACCGCCTTTCTTCAGAATAAATCTAAAGAACACTACGGAATGGGACGGCACTAACCGCATAGCCAATTGGACCCGTTATCGCGATTTTACAACGCTTACAAACATTCCTCCAAACGGCTATGCTGTTCTGGAAGATACAGTTCCAGGCCAAGCACATTTTATCCTTTGCGCAACTATTACAAATACTAACTGGGTCGTTGGAGGGAAATCTCCGGCACAAAATCCTACAAATTTGGCTTGGTGCGTATATTCACCAACAAATTACCGAACTACCAACATGACCTACATAGCCCGATTGGGAAGTGGTTCGACAGGTCAGGTAATTCAGGCCTCTCTCGGAGGTCGTTCTATTCACCAGCTCGCTGCCGCCGACAAAAAATCTATGACGAATGATTTTATCTTTTGCAATAACATTGGCTTCGCATCACAAACTGGGATTAACGGCACTCCCGCTCATTCGGGTGGAGATCCGCGTGCTCAACTATTCCTTTCCGGAACTCTTTATGATCAGAACTACACAAATCAATATGCCACTCCAGGAGGCAGAAACCGAACTCTCTACTTCCTGCCAGGAGGCAAGAGTCCGACCAAATATCCTGAAAGCGAAGTAAATCCCGCTACGTTATGGCCGGATAACGGCCATATCCCCAACGGCACCAACAGCGACGTGGGTGGAAATCCTACAAACTTCACTTCACCCCTTACTTATAACACGAATTTCGGCGTTACGAGCCCCATAGTGAACAACTATGTCATGGTAAGAAATGACTCGGGTGGTTTCACCAATATTTTCGAACTCGGCAACATCTACGATCCCATGCAGTGGTCGGATTCATCCACCTCAGTTGCTAGTCAGCCGGGACTTTGGACGAACCTAACCTTTGCAGCCACCCCCGATTCACGTTTTGGCGGTCGAAATACTCTTCGTATTGGTCGCCCGGAATTTACCCGCTTTGCCTTCACCAATCTTCCCGGGGCGCCGTTTGCAACCCCCAATATGATGACCTCCGCAGCCGCCCTCCTCGATCTCTTTTGCACCACCAACGCGCAGAAATATGATGAAAGTGGTCTGGTCAACCTGAACACCGCCCCTGCGCCGGTTTTGCGGGCTCTCGCAGCCAGCGTCGGCTGGAACAAGGATCCGGCCCAACTCCCAACTACAGTTCGCGCTTTGCCCAACGGGATGGCCGAGGCCTTCGCCCAAGGCGTCATGCGCTTCCGCGCTAAATATCCGTTTTACTCTCCCAGTCAGCTCGCGTTCATCGGAACCGATCCCACCTGGCCCAATACCACAAACTGGCCCAACAATGCGGTCTTTGGAAATACCAACAAAATCTCTCTCGTGACCAATTCGGTCAACTCGTTGACAAACACCTCGCTCGGCGTCACCGAGTGGAACGATCAGGCCGCGGAAGAATGGTTTTCAAAAATCTATGGCTTGTCGACGACCCAGAGTCGCAATTTCCGTTGCTACGTCATCGCCCAACTCGTGAATTCGAACAAGATTCCCGTCGGCCCTCTCGTCCGGAAATATTACGATATAGTAATCCGCATAAGTACCAGTAAAACGAATTCGACATCCGTTCCCCCAGTTGACGGATCAACCTTTAATATTTACGAGGCCCCCTATTAGCCCTCGGTTTAAGCGGAGCGCTGGAGTGATTTGCGGTGGCCAAAAAACGTGAGTTTTGCCATCGACACAGGCTTCCTCGTGAAGAGTGATTTCGTAATGAAAAATGTATTCAAAACTGCTCAAATAGGCCTCTTTTCCCTGATCCGGAGAACCATTCCCCTTCTTCTCCTCCTCGCTTCCAGTCTTGCACCCGCTCAGGAATTTCCAAAAAGCGCCTTGGGGGTTCTGAATCTGGTCCCACGCCCGACGATCATCAAAATATCCCTCGGAAGCAATCTCCTCACACCGGGCGACGAGGAAATCAATCCGGGCTTCTACACCGGCATGATGCCCCTTTGCGCCCGGCAAATGAAACCCTCAAGGCCGAAGCGGCCGGCTACCAGTCTGCCGAACTCAAGCCGTTCCTAAAGGCACCCGAAACACCCGTGATCATCCTTCAGGAAAATCCGCCAAAAACACTGAAACTGACCGTCGTTCCCAACGCCAAGGAAAGAAGCCCTGCCTTTTTTGATGCCGTCAATCTCACCTCCCAGGAATCCCTGCAGATTCAGGCAAATGGAAAGCCGGCCTCTCTCCCGAACAACAAAAGGACCCGGCTGACCAAGGATAAAAAGTTCTCTTTCACCATCGCCGGCAAACCCGAAAAAACAATCGATCCAGAAGATCCGAGCGGCTTTTTGCTCATTTTTTACACCCGCCCTGACGGAACGGTGGACTGCGCCGTTACGCTCGACAATTTATTATAAAAGCAGTTTGGCCGTTTGTGCCAAAGATTGGGCGCCATAGACTTCCGTCTCTCGGTGACCGCCTAAAATCAGGTTGATGCCCAGTTCCTTGGCCTTCACCTCCGTCGGATAGTCCCCCTCCCCCGTGATCAGCGTGTCCAAGCCCTCCTTCACGACCTGATCCAAATCCCCAAATCCCCCCGTCACAATTCCAATCCTCCGACAAACTTCCGGACCATGGCCTAACACCACCGCTTTTCT
>Ga0164294_10004539_pt1 | contig 12110 bp, 10 predicted proteins | sample GEODES005metaG_FD_111479 | JGI IMG/M metagenome (GOLD analysis project Ga0164294, IMG submission 111479) | Oligotrophic lake water microbial communities from Sparkling Lake, Wisconsin, USA - GEODES005 metaG | ecosystem: Environmental > Aquatic > Freshwater > Lake | place: USA: Sparkling Lake... | reverse complement strand
GTATGCTAATAATTTAAACACGTCCCCTGGATATGGTACTCATATTACGGGTTCAGTAACTGGCGCTAATGGTTTTGATGCGCAACAATCTGGTGCCCCGTCAATGTTTAATTATAATAATAACACTCAAGCTTGGTCATCTATTACAAACACTGATGTTAATACACTTGTAGCTGGTGAACCTTTCAGAATTATGATTAGGGGAAGTCGTGCTGTAGATTTAAATAATAATGCGGCAACTCCTTCAGTAACAACTTTAAGAACTACAGGAACTTTAAAAATTGGTTATTACACTAATTCTTCATTAAGCCAAGTAACTGGCGGTTATAATTTTATTGGTAATCCATATCAATCTCCGGTGGATATGCGTGACGTATTAACAAATAGTACAAATTTAAATAGCAATTTTTATTATGTTTGGGATCCAAAAGTAGGAGGAGCAAACGGAAGAGGAGCTTATGTAACCTATACTTTTTCAAACGATGAAAATAATGTTAATGGTTCATATGTAAATCAATATTTACAACCTATGCAAGCTTGTTTTGTAACAACCGATTTAAACGGAGCAGCAAGTATATCATTTAATGAAAATAATAAATATACTGATGCAACCAATGAAAATGTATATAGAACTAATCATACCCAATCTAACGCAAATTTAGGTTCTTTACGTCTTACTTTGTATGAAGGATCTAGTTTTAACCAACAGCCAACTTCTTTAGATGGTGCTCTTTTATATTTTGGAACTACCAATTCAAATTCAGTTGATTCTAATGATGCAAAAAAATTAACTAATCTTGACGAAAATATTTCTGTGTTTGTTGATAATACAAAATTGAGTATAGCAAGTTTCCCATCACCACAAATTACTACAATTTACCCTTTAAACTTTACCTCATATCGTTATTCAAATTACACTTTAGTTGCAAAACTGAACAATTATAATGGGATAACACCCTATATACACGATAAATTCACTCAAACATTTACTGAAGTAAACCCAATTGTTAATTACAATTTTTCTGTTGATCTTGCTAATTCCGCTTCTACTGCCTACGGTCGATTTGAAATTGTGTATAATACAGAAGTATTAAACACTGATGATTTTAATATTGATTCCGTTAATTTATTTCCTAATCCAACATCTAGTAATTATTTTAATTTACAATTGCCATTAGATGCTTCCAACTATACTATAAAAATGTACAATTCATTAGGGCAATTACTTGATGTGGAACTAATTGCAACTGACACTAATGTAATAAATTGTAAAGTCTCTTCAAGTTTGTCAACAGGGATTTACCAAATAGTAATTAGTAAGGACTCAAAAAATATTGTGAAAAAATGGATAAAAAATTAATTCTTAGAAAACATAAATTAATATGTTTTTTGTTTTTGTTCAATACAATAAATTTGTTCGGACAACCAGGTTTTGATGATGATGTAGAAGACATGCCAATTAATAACTACATACCAATTATTATTATTTTTACAATTGTAATTGTTTATTTATTTTCAAAAAGAAAAAAAGTTAAAATAAACAGTTAAAATTTAATCATAAAATTAAGAATTAAACTACTAAAATAAATTAGCCGTTTTTTATTGGCATATACTTTCAAATGTATTATTAATTTATTGTGAATGTTGCAATTTTACGATTTTTAATTTCTTTTCAAGCTTTAAAATCTTTTCATTAAAACCGTGTCGGTATAGAAATTCGTATTAAAAATAGTATTTTTGCATAAAATTAATACTCATGAGTTTCGAAAAAGAAATTGCCCGAAGAAGAACTTTTGGAATCATCTCGCATCCAGATGCTGGTAAAACTACCTTAACAGAAAAGTTACTTCTTTTTGGGGGTGCCATTCAAGAAGCGGGAGCCGTAAAAAGTAATAAAATAAAAAAAGGCGCTACATCTGATTTCATGGAAATTGAACGTCAGCGTGGAATTTCGGTTTCTACTTCCGTATTAGCATTCAATTACAAAGAAAAAAAAATAAATATTTTAGATACCCCTGGTCACAAGGATTTTGCGGAAGACACATTTAGAACGCTAACTGCTGTGGATAGCGTTATTGTTGTTGTTGACGTTGCAAAAGGCGTTGAAGAGCAAACAGAAAAATTGGTGGAAGTATGTAGAATGAGAAGCATTCCTATGATTGTTTTCATTAACAAACTGGATCGTGAAGGTAAAGACGCTTTTGACTTAATGGACGAAGTAGAACAAAAACTAGGTTTGCATGTAACGCCATTGAGTTTTCCAATTGGTATGGGGTATGATTTTCAAGGAATTTACAATATTTGGGAGAAAAATATTAATTTATTCGAAGGTGACAGTCGAAAAAATATTGAGGAAACCATTGCTTTTTCAGACATACAAAATCCTGAATTAGAAAAAATTATTGGTGAAAAACCAGCAAATAAGCTACGAGAAGAATTAGAACTTATTACAGAAGTATATCCTGCTTTTAATAGAGAAGAGTATTTATCAGGAAAATTACAACCTGTATTTTTTGGCTCAGCATTAAATAATTTCGGAGTTCGTGAATTACTAGATTGTTTTATTGCTATTGCTCCTACGCCACGACCAAAAGAGTCTGACACCAGATTAGTGCAACCGGATGAAAAAAAATTAAGCGGTTTTGTATTTAAAATTCATGCCAATATGGATCCTAAACATCGCGATAGATTGGCATTTATAAAAATTGTATCCGGAACTTTCGAAAGAAACAAACCTTACCTTCATGTTCGACAAGGAAAAAACATGAAATTTAGTAGTCCAAATGCATTTTTTGCCGAGAAAAAAGAAATTGTTGACATCTCCTATCCAGGTGATATTGTAGGTTTACACGATACTGGAAATTTTAAAATTGGCGACACCCTTACAGAAGGTGAAACCATGAATTTTAAAGGAATTCCGAGTTTTTCTCCAGAACACTTTAGATATATAAATAATGCCGACCCTTTAAAAGCGAAACAATTAGAAAAAGGTGTCGATCAATTAATGGATGAAGGTGTGGCGCAATTATTTACTATTGAAATGAATGGTAGAAAAGTAATTGGTACCGTAGGCGCGTTACAATATGAAGTAATTCAATACCGTTTAGAACACGAATACGGAGCAAAATGTACTTACGAAAACTTTCCTGCATACAAAGCGTGTTGGGTGCTTCCAGACGATCCGAAAAACGAAGAATTTAAAGAATTTAAACGTGTGAAACAGAAGTTTTTAGGACACGATAAACATGGACAATTGGTTTTTCTGGCAGATAGTGAATTTTCAATTCAAATGACCCATCAAAAATACCCAAGTGTGAAATTATATTATACTTCAGATTATCATAAAAACGAAAATTAATATTTCTGTTGGTAACAATATGAATATTAATACCTATTTTTGTAAATATGCTAGAAGTTGAAAAACATATCTTTGAAAGGACCGCTATTGTTGGGCTTATCACTCAAAATCAAAGTGAAGAAAAATTAAATGAATACTTAGACGAGTTAGAATTTTTAACCTTTACAGCTGGCGGTGAAGTAGTAAAACGATTTTGGCAAAAAACAGATAAACCCCATCCAAAAACATTTGTAGGAACTGGAAAACTTGAAGAAATTAAAACCTACATCAAAGAATATGATATCAATTCAGTAATTTTTGATGATGAATTAACGCCCTCACAACAAAAAAACATCACTAGAGAGTTAGATTGTAAAGTGTTAGATCGCACCAATTTAATTTTAGACATTTTTGCACAACGTGCCGAAACCTCTTATGCGAGAACACAAGTAGAATTAGCACAATGCCAATACTTATTACCTAGATTAACAGGAATGTGGACACATTTAGAACGTCAACGCGGTGGTATTGGTATGCGTGGTCCTGGGGAAACAGAAATTGAAACCGATAGGCGAATTGTAAGGGATAGAATTTCCTTGCTAAAAGAAAAAATAAAAATCATTGACAAACAAATGTCTACCCAAAGAGGTAATCGTGGCGCTATGGTACGCGTGGCTTTAGTGGGCTATACCAATGTTGGAAAATCTACATTAATGAATGCTGTTGGGAAAAGCGAAGTATTTGTAGAAAATAAACTTTTTGCTACACTAGACACCACCGTTAGAAAAACGGTAATTAAGAATTTACCCTTCTTACTTTCTGATACCGTTGGTTTTATTAGAAAACTACCTACTCAATTGGTAGATTCTTTTAAAAGTACGTTAGACGAAGTAAGAGAAGCTGATTTGCTTTTACATGTGGTAGACATTTCTCATCCTGAATTTGAAGATCATATTGCAGCTGTAAATAAAATTTTATTAGACATCAAAAGTGCCGATAAACCAACAATTATGGTTTTTAATAAAATTGACGCCTACAAATATGTAAAAATTGACGAAAGCGATGAAACCATTGAAAAAACGTCTAAAAATTTCTCGCTTCAAGATTGGGAACAAACATGGATGAGTAATTTAGGCGAAAACAACACCCTTTTTATTTCAGCAACCGAAAAAGAAAACTTTGAAGCTTTTAGAGAAAAAGTATATGAAGCGGTGCGAAGCATTCATATCAGTCGTTTTCCTTACAATAAATTTTTATATCCAGATTACAAAGATGTAATTGAGGAAGAAGAAAATTAGATTAAATTCATTTCTTTTTGTACAAAGGAACCGCAGAACACGCTTCTCCAAACATAATGCTTTTTGCTACTTTCATTAATTTTTGAATAGCCAAAGTGTACACTTCATTAGGGACTTCTTTTTTAGAACACCCTTTTAAAATAATCGGTTTTTCAAGATAATCTGTGTAGTCTATTTTGTTTAAAATATCTTGATACCAATCGATAATTGCCAATTCTTTAGTGCCCTGAATTACTTTTAAAGCAAATGGCGCCAAGTGAACAGCAATTAATGTGTATGCCCAAGCCGGTAATATTGCGTCTTCTGAACAATATAATGCCACGTATTTATTTTCGTAAACTGACCAATCAGTTGCTTTTAATTGCGCTCTAAATTCGGTTTCCTTCAAAATAGCACCACCAAACAACCATTGCGATACATCAACTGCTATCACATGATTATCCGGATAATAATCTTCTAAATCGAAAACCATTAAGGCGCTATTGGCCACTTTATTTACTATTTTAGTCATTTTAGTCAAAAAGTCGAATGTCAAAAGACGTAATGTCAAAAGTTATATTATATACTTTAAGACATTCAAACCTTTGACTTTCAGACTATTTATTAAAGCATTCCTAATTCTAATTTAGCTTCTTCGCTCATCAAATCTTTACTCCATGGTGGATCAAAAGTAATTTCTACTTCACAAGATTTAATTGTATCAATTTTTTCAACTTTTTCTTCCACTTCTTTTGGTAGCGACTCAGCAACTGGACAATTAGGCGAGGTTAACGTCATTAATATTTTAACTTCATTGTCTTCGTTAATCATTACGTCATAAATTAAACCTAATTCATAAATGTCCACAGGAATTTCAGGATCATAGATTCCTTTTAATGCAGTAACTACACTTTCGCCTAAGTTTATTTCGTCTTTAAATTCTTCCATTTTTTGGGATTTTATTATAACAAATAAGTCATATAAGTATTATTCAAATGATTCACTTGTGTGTTCAATTTTTAATTTCTTGCTTCAAATGCTAAAGCATACATTTTTATTTTTTTTATCATCGAAACCAAGCCGTTGGCTCGAGTGGCTGAAAGATGCTCTTTTAATCCAATTTCATCTACAAAATCAGTATTTGCTTCTAAAATTGCAGCCGGAGTTTGGTTTGAAAAAGCTCTAATTAGAATTGCAATTATGCCTTTAGTTAAAATGGCATCGCTATCAGCTGAAAAAAAGACTTTTCCGTTATTTTCTTCTGCATGAACCCAAACTTTAGATTGACAACCTTTAATGATATTGTCTTCTGTTTTGAAATGCTCTTCAATAATTGGCAATCCTTTTCCTAATTCGATAATGTATTCGTAACGTTCCATCCAATCATCGAACATAGAGAATTCGGAAACAATTTCGTTTTGTATTTCTTTAATATTCATTATTATTATTTTTCTGCTAGTTTTGTAATTATAGTTACTAATTTTTCTATTTCTGCAGGTGGAAAACCATGGTCGAAACCATTGGCTGAATATTTAATGCCTTTTGCTTCGAAAATAATATTAGCGTGTGCCGCACCATCATAATATCGCTTTTCTGTTGGCCAATTCAAGTCTTTTACTTTTGCTAAATCGACCGCTTTGGCTAATGTTGAAATTTCTGCCCATTCTTCCTCTGAAAGCACCAATTTATTTGAATATTCTTTAAAACCTCTCTCATTAGAAGTATAAAGTACTTGATTTTCAACTTTTATTGCAAGAAAAAAACCCCTAGTGCTTGCCTCATAATAAATTGTAGGTACGTTTTCTACAACGACACTTTTAGTTTCGCTACACGCATAATGAAATAGCATCGCGGTAAAAAGGATTAACAATCTATTCATAAATTGGAATTTTGTTACGTTAGCATCATTTTAGCTCTTTTCAAAGCCGTTACAAATATATCAATTTCTTCTTTGGTATTGTAAAAGGCAAAACTGGCTCTTATTGTGCCTGGAATTTTATAAAAGTCCATAATTGGTTGTGCACAATGATGGCCAGTTCGAACCGCTATACCTAATTTATCTATAATCGTGCCAATGTCATACGGATGAATGTTTTCAATATTGAAAGAAATTACAGATGCTTTTTTAAATAAATCTGTCGGTCCGTAAATGGTTAACCCTTCAATTTCTTGAAGTTTTTGAGTGCCATAAACTAGTAATTCGTGTTCATGTTTGGCAATATTATCAAATCCTATTTCGTTCATATAATCAATCGCAGAACCAAAAGCAATTCCACCGCAAACATTTGGCGTTCCGGCTTCAAATTTATGTGGCAAATCGGCATAGGTTGTTTTTTCGAAAGTCACGGTAGCAATCATTTCTCCGCCGCCTTTGTAAGGAGGTAATTTGCGCAACCATTCTTCTTTACCGTATAACATTCCAACGCCTGTTGGCCCACACATTTTATGAGCAGAGGTTACATAGAAATCAACATCCAACGCTTGCACATCGGGTTTAATATGTGGACAAGATTGTGCGCCATCAATTAAGACTGCTGCCCCAACGTCATGTGCTTTTTTTATAATTTCTTCAATTGGATTTAGCGTTCCTAAAGCATTTGAAATGTGATTGCAACAAACTAACTTGGTTTTTTTTGAGAGTAGCTTCTCGTATTCGGATAAAATTAATTCGCCATTAACATCCATTGGAATAACTTTTAAAATCGCCCCCGTATGTTCGCACAACATTTGCCAAGGCACAATATTACTATGATGTTCTAATGCCGAAATAATTATTTCATCATTTTTTTCTACTAAAGTGGCAAAACCATTGGCTATTAAATTAATACTTTCGGTTGTCCCTGATGTAAAAATAATTTCGTACGCCTGTTTCGCATTAAAATGCTTTTGAATTTTATTTCGAGCTTGTTCATAGGCATCGGTAGCTAGTTGACTCAACGTATGAACCCCTCTATGAATATTTGCATTGTAATTGGAATAATAATCTACAATACTGTCAATTACTACTTGAGGTTTTTGCGAAGTCGCTCCATTATCAAAATACACTAAGGGTTTTCCATTAACCGTTTGTGACAATATTGGAAACTGCGTTCTTATTTTCTGAATATCGAACATATCAAAACTATTTTAGACAAATTTACGATATGATTATTTAAAATAGGAATAAATAAAGATTAAAATAACAGAAAATTATGTTTTGTTTTTAGTTAAAACACCTTTTGTTGAATACAATTAAAATTCCAAATCCTGTAGAAATGGCTACATCGGCTACATTGAAAATGGCGTTGAAAAATGTAAATGGTCTTCCGCCAATAACTGGTATCCAGTCAGGCATTGGTAAATCTTTAATTATAGGAAAATAAAACATGTCTACCACCTCACCATGAAACCAGGTTCCGTAAGGGTTGTCAGAAAACATTGTAGCTACTTGACTATAACTATCATTAAAAACTACCCCATAAAAAACAGAATCGATGATGTTTCCAATAGCCCCAGCTAAAATTAAAGTGATGGCAAAAGTCAAATAACTTGATAACCCTTTCTTAATTGAATCATTCAACCACCAAGAGATACCTCCGACCGCAATAATTCTGAATAGGGTTAGAAATAATTTGCCATAATTACCTGGAATTTCAGCGCCCCATGCCATTCCTTCATTTTCCACAAAATATATTCTAAACCAATCAAACACTTTTACTTGTTCGTTAATATAAAAATTTGTTTTGATGTAAATTTTACTTGCTTGATCAACAAGTAAAATAAGAAATACAAATAAAGCGGCTTTTCTTAGGTTCATTTTTTTAATGTTTGTGCAAAAGTAGTAATTTTAACGAATAAAAAACGCCCCAAAAGGAGCGTTTCTATTTTTATTAACGTTTTTTAACGTTGTAAATTTTTAGCTTCAATGCTCATAGTAGCGTGAGGCACTATTTTTAATCGTTCTTTATTGATTAATTTTCCGGTTACTTTACACATCCCGTAGGTTTTGTTTTCAATTCGGATTAAAGCGTTTTTTAAGTCGCGAATGAATTTTTCCTGACGAATCGCCAGTTGCGAATTCGCTTCTTTACTCATGGTTTCGCTTCCTTCTTCAAATGCTTTGAATGTTGGAGAAGTATCTTCCGTTCCGTTGTTAGAATCGTTTAAATAGGCGCTCTTAATTAATTCTAAGTCGTTTCTAGCTTTATCTAACTTTAGATTAATTAATTCTTTGAATTCTTGTAATTCTGCATCTGAGAATCTTATTTGTTGATCTATCATAATTGACCTGTTTTTAAAATTTATAATTTCAATCCAATAACACCAAATGGTTTTATTATTTTGAAATTAGTATTATTGTTTTTAACTCATCAAACTCAACTTCCGTACCATTTGATATTTCTGATACAAAAATTAATTCATTGGTTAGTGTTTCTGATTTAATGTAAGATTCGTTTGCTATTACTGCTTGTTCAATACTATCATTTTTTAGTATTTGAACTTTAATTTTATCTGTAACTTCAAAACCAGAATCTTTACGAATATTTTGAATTCTATTGACTAACTCTCTGGCTATCCCTTCCTTACGTAATTCTTCAGAAATTGTGATGTCTAAAGCTACTGTAATTCCGTTTGAATTGGCCACTAACCAACCCGGAATATCCTGAGAAGAAATCTCCACATCTTCGACTGTTAAAGTAATACTTTTTTCAGAACTCGTAATAGTTAGTTCACCTGTTTTATCTAATTCATTAATTTGATCTTGCGAAAAAGACTGTATCTCTTTGGCAATCAAGCCCATATCTTTTCCAAAACGAGGTCCCAATGCTTTAAAATTAGGTTTAATTTGTTTGATTAATACCCCAGAAGCGTCTTCTAATAATTCTATTTCTTTTACGTTAACTTCCGCCTTGATCAAGTCTTCAATAGCTAAAATTTCAGCTTTAAAAGTAGCGTCAAGTACTGGAATCATTACTCTTTGTAAAGGTTGACGTACTTTTATCATTTCTTTTTTACGTAGTGATAAAACCAAAGAAGAAATAGTTTGTGCTTTCTGCATTCTACTTTCTAGTGATTTATCAACAAAGTTTTCAACCGAAATAGGAAAATTAGCTAAGTGAATACTTTCAAATTTTTCCTTATTAGTATTGGCATTCAGGTCTTTATAAAGTCTATCCATAAAGAAAGGCGCTACCGGCGCAGCTAATTTTGCAACCGTTTCTAAGCAGGTATAAAGCGTCTGATAGGCGGCAATTTTGTCTTGAGCATAGTCGCCTTTCCAAAATCTACGACGACATAAACGCACGTACCAATTGCTCAAATTCTCCTGAACAAAATCAGAAATTGCTCTTGTAGCACGAGTAGGTTCGTAATCTGCGTAAGCGACATCAACTACTTGAATAAGCGTATGTAATTCGGACAAAATCCAACGGTCAATTTCTGGTCTTTCTGCTAAAGGAACTTCAGCTTCACTGTAGTTAAAACCATCAATATTGGCGTATAGTACAAAGAAAGAATAGGTGTTATAAAGCGTTCCAAAGAATTTTCTTCGTACCTCAGCAATACCTTCTAAATCGAATTTTAAATTATCCCACGGATTAGCATTTGAAATCATATACCAACGCGTAGCATCTGGGCCAAATTCGGCTAAGGTATCAAAAGGGTCAGCAGCATTACCTAAACGTTTTGACATTTTTTGTCCGTTTTTGTCTAATACTAAACCATTTGACACTACATTTTTATACGCAATTTTATCAAAAACTAAAGTAGAAATAGCGTGTAAAGTATAAAACCAACCACGAGTTTGGTCTACTCCTTCTGCAATAAAATCGGCAGGGAAGTCTTTGTTTTCGTCAATTTTATCCTTGTTTTCGAAAGGATAATGCCATTGAGCATAAGGCATCGCCCCCGAATCGAACCAAACGTCAATTAAATCACTTTCTCGTTTCATTGGTTTTCCAGATGTCGAAACCAATACAATTTCGTCTACTACATTTTTGTGTAAATCGACTAAATCGTAATTTTCTTCAGACATATTTCCGATTTCAAATCCTTTGAATGGATTTTCAGTCATAAAGCCAGCGGCAATTGCTTTTTCAATTTCTTGAACTAATTCTGCTACCGAACCTACTAAAATTTCTTCTGTTCCTTCTTCATTTCTCCAAATTGGCAAAGGAATTCCCCAATATCTTGAACGTGATAAGTTCCAATCATTAGCGTTTTTTAACCAATTTCCAAAACGCCCTTCTCCAGTAGCCTTCGGCTTCCAGTTGATGGTTTCGTTTAAATCGAACATTCGGTCTTTAATTTCGGTTACTTTGATGAACCAAGAATCTAAAGGATAATATAAAATGGGTTTGTCTGTTCGCCAACAATGTGGGTAACTGTGCACGTATTTTTCTACCTTAAAGGCTTTGTTTTCTTCTTTTAATTGAATAGCAATTTCTACATCGGCGGAGCGCTCTGGCAATTCGCTTTCATTGTAGTATTCGTTTTTAACGTATTTTCCAGAATATTCGCCTAAATTTTGAATAAATCTACCTTGTAAATCTACCAAAGGTACTGCGTTTCCATTTTCATCTAAAACCAACATTGGTGGTACTTCTGGAGTGGCTTCTTTGGCTACTTTAGCATCATCTGCTCCAAAAGTAGGTGCGGTGTGTACAATCCCTGTTCCATCTTCGGTAGTTACAAAATCTCCTGCAATTACTCGAAACGCATTTTCAGGGTTTTGATAAGGTAATGCTAATGGCATCAATTGTTCATAACGAATTTCTACTAAATCTAACCCTTTGCATTCAGCCAAAATTTTGAATGGAATGTTTTTATCGCCAGCTTTAAAATTTTCAAAATCAGTAGTTTCAGCACTTACAAAAAATCCTTTTCCAAATTGTTTTCCAACTAAATTTTTAGCTAAAATAACATTTACAGGCTCAAAAGTATATTGATTAAATGTTTGTATTAAAACATAGTCAATTTTTGGGCCAACTGTTAAAGCGGTATTACTTGGTAACGTCCAAGGCGTGGTGGTCCAAGCTAAAATATGAATGGTTCCAAAACCCTGTAAAAAGTTTGGTAATGTGTCTTCTTTAGTTTTAAATTGCGCTACAACTGTCGTATCTGTAACATCGCGATATGAACCTGGCTGATTTACTTCGTGCGAAGATAATCCTGTACCCGCTTTTGGCGAATACGGTTGAATGGTGTACCCTTTGTATAGTAAATCTTTATTGTAAATTTGTTTTAGTAGCCACCAAACCGATTCCATATATTTGGATTTATAGGTCACATAGGGATCTTCCATATCTACCCAATAGCCCATTTTCTCGGTTAAATCGTTCCACACGTCTGTGTAACGCATTACTGTTTTCTTACACGCTTCGTTGTAATCTGAAACAGAAATGGTTTTTCCAATATCTTCTTTTGTGATTCCTAAAGCGGCTTCAGTACCTAACTCTACTGGTAATCCGTGCGTATCCCAACCTGCTTTTCGTTTTACTTGAAATCCTTTTTGAGTT
>Ga0164294_10004538_pt1 | contig 12110 bp, 7 predicted proteins | sample GEODES005metaG_FD_111479 | JGI IMG/M metagenome (GOLD analysis project Ga0164294, IMG submission 111479) | Oligotrophic lake water microbial communities from Sparkling Lake, Wisconsin, USA - GEODES005 metaG | ecosystem: Environmental > Aquatic > Freshwater > Lake | place: USA: Sparkling Lake... | reverse complement strand
TCTTTTAAAAAAGGAGCTAAATATAAACTAAATGCTAATATTAATATTAAAAATAGTATACTTCCTAACATGTGAAATTTATTCTTCATTATATATTATACTTTTATAAAACTTTTTATAAAAAACAAAATAAATTTTTTTATAAAAATTGACTTAAAATCTAATTAACAATAATATTATACATGGACAAATTTATTATGAATGTTACGAAAAGAAATGGTGAATTAGAAGAAATCGCATTTGATAAGATTTTAAATAGAATCAAAAAATTAGGTCAAGAAGCTAACATTCAAATTAATTATCAACAACTTGTAATGAAAGTTATTGATCAATTATATGATAAAATTCCTACAACTAAAATTGATGAACTAGCAGCAGAACAATGTGCCTCTTTATCTACTTTACATCCTGATTATGGAACATTAGCTGGTAGAATTATTGTTTCTAATCATCAAAAAAATACTGATTCACTTTTTTCTAATGTTATGATGGAATTATATAATTTTTCTGATATTCATGGGAATAACTATCCTCTAGTTAATCAACAATTATGGGATTTTATTCAAAAATATAAGGAGGAAATTGACTCTATGATTAATTATGATAGAGACTATCTTATTGATTATTTTGGCTTTAAAACATTAGAACGTTCTTACTTATTCAAAAAAAATGATAAAATCATTGAAAGACCTCAACATATGTGGATGCGTGTTTCTATTGGTATTCATGGACAAGAAATAAATGATAATTCATTGGCTCTTGTTAAAGAAACATATGATTTAATGTCTCAAAAATATTTTACCCATGCTACTCCTACTTTATTTAATGCTGGAACTCCTAGATCTCAATTATCTAGTTGTTATTTAATTGCTATGGAAGAAGATAGCATTGAAGGTATTTATAACACTTTAAAAGATTGTGCTTTAATATCAAAATATTCAGGAGGTATTGGTTTACATATTCATAATATTAGGGCCAAAGATTCTCACATTAAAGGAACTAATGGTAAAACAGATGGTCTAGTTCCCATGTTACGCGTTTTTAATAATACAGCTAGATATGTTAATCAATCTGGACGTCGTAATGGTTCGTTTGCTATTTATTTAGAACCTTGGCATGCCGATATTTTTGAATTTTTAGAGCTTAGAAAAAATCATGGTGATGAAGAATTAAAAGCACGTGATTTATTTTATGCTTTATGGATTTCTGATCTATTTATGGAAAGAGTCAAAGAACCAAATGGTAAATGGTCTTTATTTTGTCCTCATGAATGTCCTGGGTTATCTGATGTTTATGGTGATGATTTTGTAACACTATACGAAAAATATGAAAATGAAGGTAAATCTAGGAAAACTATAAATGCTCGTGATTTATGGTTTGCGATTTTAGATGCTCAAATGGAAACTGGAACACCATATATATTGTATAAAGATGCTTGTAATAAAAAATCTAATCAACAAAATATAGGAACTATTAAATCGTCAAATTTATGCAGTGAAGTAGTGCAGTACTCGGACGATAAAGAGACCGCTGTTTGTAACCTAGCATCAATCGCATTACCCGCATTTGTAAACGAAGAAACAAAACAATTTGATTACGATAAGCTTCATGAAATAACAAAGGTTGTTACCAACAATTTAAATCAAGTAATAGATATTAATTTTTATCCAACTGAAAAAACAAAGAGAAGTAATTTTAGACACAGACCTATTGGTATTGGAGTTCAAGGGTTAGCAGATACTTTTATTTTAATGGATATTCCATTTCATTCTGATCAAGCTAAAGAAGTAAACATCAATATTTTTGAAACGATTTATCATGCTGCTTTAGAAAAAAGCAATGAAATAGCTATACAAAGAAGTAAAATTATGAAAGAATTATTTGAGAAGAGTAAATTTTCTGTATTAGAATTTATTCCAGAAGAAGAATATGATAGTTTTTCTTTAAGAGAACAAAATAACAAACAAAAATTGTTTGGTGCTTACACTTCTTTTGAAGGTTCACCTGCTTCTAAAGGCATTCTTCAATTTGATATGTGGTCTAAAGAACCAAGTGACCGTTATGATTGGGCAAAGTTAAAACAATCTATTATTGAAAATGGAGTAAGAAATTCTTTACTTATAGCTCCAATGCCTACAGCATCTACATCTCAAATTTTAGGATATAATGAATGTTTTGAACCATTAACTAGTAATATTTATTCTAGGAGAACTTTAGCAGGAGAATTTGTTGTAGTTAATAAATATTTAATGAAAGAATTGATTAACTTGGGATTATGGAATGAACAAATTAAAAATAATATTATAGCTAATAAGGGTTCTGTTCAACAATTATCTAACATTCCAGACCATATTCGTGATAAATACAAAATAGTTTGGGAAATACCTATGAAACATTTAATTGATATGGCTGCTGATAGAGGTGCGTTTATTTGTCAAAGTCAGAGTATCAATTTATGGATGGAAGATCCAGTATATAATAAATTAACATCTATGCATTTCTATGCTTGGAGTAAAGGTTTAAAAACTGGTATATATTATTTAAGACGAAAGGCTAAACATCAAGCACAACAGTTTACAATTGAACCAGAAAATATAAAAAAACAAGAAGAAATTTGTGAAATGTGTTCTGCTTAGATTATTTATTTTTTGTTACGAGATTTCCTTGATTTCCTTGATTTTCTTTTTGACTTTTTTAAAGATTTTCTTTTTGAACCTGCTTTTTTTGGGGGGAAACTTACATATTTTATTCCAGTTATTCTTTTATATCTTCCTAATCTACTTTTTTCATTATTTTCAGTTTTTATTTCTTGAATACTTTTTCCTGTCATTTGCGATTCCAATAAATCATTATCTATTTGATCACATATTTTTAATCCTGTTTCACCTAAACCTTCAGGATTTATTCCATCAGGTGTAAATTCTTTTATAATTTTAACAATTGGATTTACAGGATTTAAATCCTTCAAAATAAAATATATATCTGGTTCTCCTATTCCACAAACTGGTACTTCTTGATTTTCATCAAAATGAAGTCCTTGAAACCATAAACGATAAAAAACTCTTAAGCACGCTACAACATCAATTAAAGCATTATGTAACGCTTCTTCTTTTGGAGCATAACCAAACATTCGGAAATATGCTTGGTTTAATCTAGGCATTTTATAAATGGGAGGATTTTTATTACAATTATATGTGTAGCAAATTTTTACACTATTAATTGCTTTACATGCAGTACAATAAAATTTATCTCTTGATGAAATGATCATATCAAAAAAATCTTTTTGTCCAGTTCTACCGCATTCAGCCAATAACATATTCATATCAAAAGCAACATTATGTCCTGTAACTACATCAGATTTATTAAAATAATCCATGAATTCATTTATAGCTATATCCATATTCAACCTTGCGTCCATATTTTGTAATCCAGCTTCAATAGCCGCCCTAGTAATTGGATGAGCTTGAGCCAAATATTCAGCAGTAGTAAATTTTTCAGGAAGATTTATATAAATATCTTTAACGATGGTTTCATTATTTTCTGTATCAAAAAAAATATAACTAAGTTGAACAATATAAGGCCATGAATCCTTATAATTCTGTAATAATTCAGGCTCTTTATCTATCATTTCTTTTTCTAATTTACTATCGTTTATTATTTCAGTTAAACGAGTGTTATATTCTGTCCATGTTTCCCATTTATTACCAGTTTTTATAGGGGAAAAGTTTTCTTCATTAACTTGAAATGGTGGTAACCCTGTTGTTTCAGTATCAAAAACTAATATTTTTACCATTTTATTTATATAATATATAAAGAAGTAAAAAAAAAATTATTATTATTATTATTATGTTTCAAAGATGTAAAATATTTTTTAAGCAAATTCTTTACATATGCCAAATGTTTTTCTATGCCATTTAGTAATTCCATATTGTTTAATACCATCCATATGTTTTTTTGACCCATAACCTTTATTTGAATCTATTCCATAACGTTCTATTAATTCAGGATTTTCTAAACAAAGTTCCTCAATATATTTATCTCTTTCAACTTTAGCTAATATAGAAGCTGCCGCAATAGATGTATATTTATTATCACCGCCTTCTATTAATTCATATTTTAAAGTTTCCATTTTTGTTTTTGTTTTATTTAGAGTTGTAAATGGTTTAAAATAATTACCATCAACTAACAAAAGTATAGCTTCATTATTTATAATTCTATTTAAATCTGTTAATTGTTTCAAAATATTCTTAATACATTTAGCAAATGCCGATTGTGTTGCTTGTAAAATATTAATTTCGTCAATTACTTTTTCATCTTCATATTCAACTGCCCATGCTATAGCATTTTCTTTAACATAATCGGCTACTTGTTCAATCTTCTTTTTACTATGAAATTTCTTACTATCTTTCATTAAAGAATGATCAAAACTATCATCTTTAGGTAAAATTACTGCTCCAGCATATACTCTTCCAAGCATAGGGCCTCTACCTGCTTCATCTAATCCTAATTCTATAATATTTTGATCTTCATTAAACCATTTACTTAAAACGGTGGAACCCTTTCTTAATGGTTTTTCTCTTTTTATTACTATGTTTTTTATTGGTTTTTTATCATCATCGTTATCTAAAATATCATCATATTCATCATCAATAATTACAGCTTTAACCCAGTTTTTTTTATTTTCCTTACTCTGTTGTAACATTTCTAATTATTATATTTATAATAAATATAAAAATTATAAATCAATTTTTTCCTTACTGTTGTAAGATATCTAAAGTAGATAAACTAATTAAACAAGTATATTATTTAGAAAATAGAAATGTATTTTGTTTCTATCTTTTTTACTTTGTTATAAAAAAGTTTTTTCACATTATAAATTATACAATGAAAGGTAAATTACTAATAGTTTTTGTTATTTTATTATTATGTTTTATTTTATTTTCCTTTTTAGGAGGTAATAAATTAATGGAAGGATTTTCAACTAATACATATGATTCAGACACATTTACTGCTCCCGATGGTTCAACAGCTGTAATTTCATCTGATTCTAATGGAAAGAGTGTAGCTACTGTTACTCCAACTAGTGGTTCTCCTTTAACATATAATGAAACTTCAACTAATGAAGGATCATTAGCAAATTCTATTTTATATAGTGGACCAAATGGTTCTACAGCAATGTTAATGGATGCTTCTAAAACTGGTGGTGTAGCTAATTTTCAAACAAAAGATGCTAATGGAAATCAAGTAATATATACGCAAAATGGTTCTACAACTTCTTCTAATTCTTCAAATACTTCTTCAAATACTTCTTCAAATACTTCTTCAAATACTTCTTCTGATTATGATAATTATAATCATTATAGTGGATCATCATATCCATCTCAATTTTATGGACCAGATGGCGGTACAGCAAGAATTGTTCAAACTCCTACCTCTAATACAATCGTCATAACTAACAAAAATGGTACAACTGATATTTATTATATTAATAACGGTAGTAATGGCAGTAACGGTTATAACGGTAATAACGGTTATAACGATAGTAACATGAATAATATGAATAACATGAATAATATGAATAATATGAATAATATGAATAACATGAATAGCAATATGTCAGTTCAATCATATTATGGTCCTAATGGTGGATCAGCTAAAATAATTACTTTACAAAATGGCAGTAAAGCAGTTCAAATTACTTTATCAAATGGTTCTAAAATTTTATATTATTCTAATAGTGCTGACGCTCAAACTAGCCAAGATTCAACAATTAATCAATACAGTCCTGATACTAATACAACTGGATCCGATTATAATAATGCTTTTTCTAATATTAATCCTTATGGTTCTTCATATAATAATCCTTATATAAATACTAACACAATTACTGGTCCCCAAGGAACTACATACTCTACTTATGATTCATCGGCATATACTAACTCTTTACCTCAAGGTATACCTAAAAGTATGATACCATCTGGTCAAGAAGATTTATATATTTTAAAGTCGCAAGTTGTACCTCCAGTTTGTCCCGCATGTCCTGAACCAATTGTTCAATGTCCTGATAACAATGATGTAACAAAATGTCCGCCTTGTGCACCGTGCTCGAGGTGTCCTGAACCTGCTTTTGATTGTAAAAAAGTACCAAATTACAACTCATTTAATCAAGATTATATGCCAGTACCAGTTTTGAATAGTTTTTCAAGTTTTGGAATGTAAATTAAATAAACTAGAACAATTAAGTAAAATATCAAAAAAATAATAATATATTTTATATTTATATATTAATGGGTAAATATAAAACAAGAAAAAATATTAAAAAAAAATACAGAAATAAAAATAAAAAACATTATTCTAAAAAGCAAAAAAAAGGTGGTATGTTAAGTAATTTTTTAAAAAGTAAAAGACGAAAAACTTCTCATTATGATTCTACTATATATGATACTACTATAAATCCTATTCATTCTGATTTTAAGCCTGATTTTGAGGTTGGTTTGGAAGCAAGAGGGGGACCTACCAATAGACAATTACAATTAAGACCGGAAGAAAGACCTACCAATAGACAATTACAATTAAGACCGGAAGAAAGACCTACCAATAGATTACAATTAATACCGGAAGAAATAAAATATAATGAAGAAAATGAAGAAAATGAAGAAATTGAAAAAATAATTGAAAAATATCATGATGTTCCAAACCCAAATTGTGATGCCTGGGTTTCAGTTTTAATTCAAGATAGCGGAGAAAATAATAATTGTGAAACAAAAGTATCGCCTTTTCAAAGTCCTACAAGAAATATACAACAAAATGAAACTAAAGTTAGATCACCACTTGGAGATTTTAATAAAATTATCAAAACTCCTGATACCAATGACGTTATTGTAGCAGTTTCTTTAATACAATTTCCTATCATAATAATAGAATACTTAAAAAAGTTAGAAAAAAATAGGCTAAATGGAAAAAATTTGCGAAAATATTTATATGATAAATTAGGTAGTCAATTTACAGAGATTCCTAGAGATCAAGAAATAAATCTAAATAATTATTATCAATATTTTTTATGTTTATTACAGGCTCGTGGTTTTAATATTTTTCAAAATAATGAAAATATTTTAGATAATTACTTTAAAACTAGTGTTTTTAATGATTCTAATCAGAAAGACTTTAATAGAAACGAATTTTTTGACTTTGCTTCAAACATTTTTCCATCTATTCAATTTAAGGAAAAATTAAAAAATAAATTGCGAATTGATTTTACAGGGGAAGCGTTAGCAAGTGTTACCGGACTAGGTACCAATTTTGGAAATCCGAATGATCAATATATTAGTAGTTTTGAAAAAAATACAGAGTCAGGAGTGAAGTGTGATTCTGAAGAAATAAAATGGATAAAAGAATGTATTCAAAATAGAAAAAATAATTATTTATATAAAAAAGATAGTAAACATAAATGGAAATTACAAACAGTTGAACAAGCAAAAGCTATTGGTGAAAAAATTAAAAATAATGTTTTTAAACAACAATGTGCTCAATGTTGGATTTGTAGTCAACCTATTTATCATTATTATTGGCAAAATGGTAAAGAAATAATATATTTAAATAGTAAATGTGGTGAAGATGAGCATGTTTTTCCACCAGGAGTGGGTGATATAATTGGAACCTTAAATAAAAGCGCAAAAATAATGAAAAAAACCATTTCTGAAAAAGGACCTGAAACTTTATATTTATATAGTTTACGACCTTCACATTCATTTTGTAACCAAGTAAAATCAGATTTCTTATTTTATTATTTAATGAAGCTTAACAACGAAATTGATGATAATAAATTAAATGAGGAATGGAAAAATTGTTGTAATAATTGGTTTAAAAAGTCAAGGTATCATAGTTTTGAGAATATAAAAGGTTATTTTAACAACAATTATATTCTATATTATAATCACACTATAACTACAATAAGAAAATATTTAAATGAAAATATAGCTATAAAATTAAAAGATCAATCTGAAAAAGGAGCTAGTAATATAGGAAATATGTTGAAATTAAAATTATTAATTTATATAGTTCAAATTGGAAAAGATATAATTGGTGATGAGTTTACCAAGAAATGGAATATAAAAATAAACTAAAAAATTGAATTATATGTTATCGGATTAGTTGATAACATATACTAATTTAAAAATGAATCAATCAATCAATTTAAGACCAAATCAAATCAAGGCTCTCCAAGTATCAATAGATAATGATTTTGAATCCGGTATTCATTTTCACGCGACAGGCACTGGTAAATCATGGATAGCAATGAATATAATTAAAAATTACAATGAAAAGTATCCTAATGGTAATATCCTATGGATATGTGAAAAAAAATCTATTCTTATTGAACAATTCAATATGAATAATATAAAAGAAAGAAATTTCTTGCCAATTATAAAAAAGTTCAATGTTCTTAACTTTTCAGATTTTAAACTAGATAATTGGTACAACAGTGTCAATTCGTCAAAATATTGGAATAAACCTTTGCTACTTATCATTAATCGTGCTTATCTAGTTTCAAGTGATAAATATAAAAAAATAAAAGTGCCTATTAATCTGATAATTCATGATGAATGTCATACAATTATAAATGAAACAACACGATTATTTTATGAGCACTTTTTAAATTCTTTAACAAATTCAGTACCTAAATGTATCGGATTCTCTGCCACACCCGAGATGTCATATAAACCATATGACAATATTTTATCACAATATTCCATTTATGATTCTTTTATGGACGATGTGATAGTCCCACCAAAAATAAAATGGTTTACATGCGAACAAATGATTGATCAAAATGAAATAATTTCTTTAACAAAACAATTAGTAGAAAAACCACATATTATTTATAAAAAAATAATTATATGGTGTGGTATGATTGAATTATGTACAGAATTAGCTAAAAAGTGGCAAGTATATTTTAGCGATTATCTTATTTGTATTGATACTAGTGAAAAAAATAATATACAAGATGTCATTGGTGATTATGATGCTTTTAAACAAGCTGAATCCAAGGCTATTCTATTTTGTGCTTGTAAACATAGAGAAGGTTCTGATATAAAAAATCTGGATTGTTGTGTATTCCTTGATAAAGTTGAAAATAGATCACCAAAAGTATTTGTTCAATCTATAGGCCGTGTTTTGAGACTTGATGCGAATAGATTAAAACAATTTGGATTAATTATTGATATAAAAGCTAAAAATTCTTATGCTATATGTAACAAATTAAATGATTATCTTAAATTACCAAATAATATATTTCCTTGGAAATATAGTTATATTACCGTTCCATTAAGTAATAATAAATTAATCAAAATTAATACGCTTACTATGACCAAATTGAAACCTATACCTATACAAGAATCTTTAACAAATCATTGTTCTAACTCAACATCTAGGTCTGACATTGAGAAATTATTTATTAGAACTTTTCCTTCTAATCTTCCTGTATATAGAGAACGATTAGAATATGAATTATGTTTACTTGAAAGAAAAAATCTATTTTATCATCTTATTCAAGCAATTCAAATTCTAAAAATTACAAAAAATATGCCACATGTTACTAGAGGTTCTTGTGGTTCTTCCTTGGTCTGTTATTTGTTAGGAATAAGTCATATTGACCCTATTTTAAATAATATAAAATTCTCAAGATTTCTGAATGAATATAGAAATAATTTACCAGATATAGATTTAGATTTTCCACACAATTTACGCGACGAAGTATTTTTAAAGATAGAATTACAATGGCCTGGGAAAGTAGCTAGAATTAGTAATCATGTACATTATCACGAAAAATCAGCATTAAGACAAGCAATAAGAAATGCTGGTATTCATAAATTTATTGCTAAAAATGATATTAATAAAGAAATAAGTTCAATGCCAAAAGAAACACAAAAGTTTATTAATGATGAGAAGAAGAAATTAGATAATACATTCAAATGTTATTCATTACATTGTGGAGGCATAGTATATTATCCTGATGGTGTTCCTGAAGACAATTTAATAAATAAAAACAGCTCATCTATAAAACAAGTTAAAATGAATAAACATGAAATAGCAAAGGAGAAAAATTTCAAGATTGATATATTATCTAGTCGTGGATTATCACAATTGTACGAAATACATAAATTTTCGGAAATTGATTTTGAGGAATTTAAATATGATAAAAAAACATTTGATATGTTACACAAAGGAGATAATTTAGGCATAACTCTAGCAGAATCTCCTCTAATGAGAATTGCGTTAATGAAATTCACACCAACTAATTTATATGATTTAGCTATTTGTTTATCTATTATCAGACCAGCTGCTAAAGATGCGAGAAATATAGACACCAATTTTACGAGTTTACAAGACTTAAAAGATGTTATTATATTTGATGATGATGCTATAGATATTTTTTCTAAAGTATGTAAAGTTTCAGAAGAAGATGCGGATAAATATAGAAGAGGGTTTGCGAAAGGTGACAAAGAATGTATATCAGAATTCAAAAGAGTCATTGACCAATTATCACAGGATAATGAATGGAAGAAAAATATTATGAGAAAGTTATCAAATCTATCTAGATATGGGTTTTGTAAAGCACATGCGTTTTCATATGCTCAACTTGTATGGAAATTAGCATACGTGAAAGCACATCATCCATATGAATTTTGGAAAGCAACATTAAATAATTGTGATTCTTCATATAAAAAATGGGTTCATTTATATGAAGCAAGAAGAGCTGGTATTGATGTTTATAAGAAATGTCTTAAAAAAGACGATGTTTCAATATATGCTGTAAACAGAAGAAAAAAAATAATAAATTATACTCCTATACAACAGTTAAAACTTTATGGATATTGGGATATGGTTAATGACGATTTCTTTCCGGGATGTTATTTGGATATAGATCTAATAAATGGTCTATATAAATTCAATGGAATAATTGCTTCAAGTCGTCTAAAAAAAACTTCTAACAAAGACAGTTTACTGATGTTATTTATTGGAGTCTACTCGCAAGGAAAAAAGTATATTCAAGTAAATATAAATAATTATAACAAAGTAAAAAAATATTTTGATAGTAAAATGGTAGGAATACGAGGTTCAGGTAAATGTATTTCACAATTAGATAAACAATGTGATATAGTTACTTGTGATACTTATACATTTTATTAAAAATTTCTATTTTTAATAGAAATTAATAATATATTTAAATACAATTGAATATATTATTAATAATATGACGATTATAGTTCCCCAACATATATCTAGATACGCATTTTTTACAATTCCCATTTTTTTACCAACTTATTTAGTTTATAAATCACTTGAATATGATTTTGCGGAAATTCTATTGATTCTTTTATTTACTTCACTTTATCATTGGAATAAAGTTTTAAAGATAAGTTTTATTAAGGTGTTAGACATTATTATTAGTACAACAACAATATTAATAATTACATTTTATAGTAGCAATCGTTTTAATTATCATTCATATATTGTATGGCAAATTACGGTTTGGGTTATGATTATTGGATTTTTAACCAATGAATTTTTATTTTATTATCAGGTATCAAAAGAATGTACAAAAGATAACTCAAAATGTTGTTATAACGATGTAAAAAAATTTAATTATTTTACATTAAAATGGACATCACCCGATACATCCGAACGTGAATGCGCATATTATAGAAGTGTATATACGCATATTCTAATTCTACATATAGTACCTGGAACAATTTCAATATATTGTGCTCTTCATTCTCACTATATACCAGAAGAAATATAAATTAAATATTATTACCTACTTTTGATACATTTTTTATCTATTTGCATAGTTTGACCTTTTTCTTCTTGTGGAACTATTTTCAGAATACATCTTGCTTTCTTTCCATATAATGGTTCAGTACAACCTTTTTCTTTATTTTTACGTGTTTTAACATCAGAAAACTTATATACTTTAGGTTTTTCATCAGTACATCGTGACCTAAAATGTTCATAACGTTCTCTTACATCGCAATAAGTTAAATTAGATGTCTTATGAAGCATTCTATTTACTAATTCATGTAAGTTATAAATATAACGCGAAAAGCTAT
>Ga0164294_10004535_pt1 | contig 12113 bp, 13 predicted proteins | sample GEODES005metaG_FD_111479 | JGI IMG/M metagenome (GOLD analysis project Ga0164294, IMG submission 111479) | Oligotrophic lake water microbial communities from Sparkling Lake, Wisconsin, USA - GEODES005 metaG | ecosystem: Environmental > Aquatic > Freshwater > Lake | place: USA: Sparkling Lake... | reverse complement strand
GGGCCCAGCCCGCCCATCTGCCACATCAGCCACGCGATCGTCTCCCAGCGCGCGGCAGGATCGGCGGGGATGAACTGGCCCGTCTTGTCGGCGAGGTAGAGCAGGATCGCGCCGCTTTCGAACAGGCCGATCGGTTGGCCGCCGGGTCCGTCCGGATCGATGATCGCCGGAATCTTGCCGTTGGGATTGAGGCTCAGGAATTCGGGCGATTTCTGATCGTCCTTGGCGAAATCGACCAGATGCACTTCGTAGGGCAAGCCGGTCTCTTCGAGCATGATCGACACCTTGACGCCGTTGGGCGTCGGCAGGCCGTAATATTGCAGAATGTCGGGGTCGGCCGCCGGCCATTTGCGCGTGATCGGAAAGCCCGAAAGGTCTGCCATCGTCCGTCTCCACATTCTGGTCGCGACCTAGATAGGCAAGGCCGGTTCCTCCCGCTATGGGCACCGGATGGAACCTAGCGATCTTCGCGTCGCGCTGTTTTCGGGCAACTACAATTACGTCCGTGACGGCGCGAACCAGGCTCTGAACAAGCTTGTCGGGCACTTGCTGTCGCGCGGGGTGACGGTGCGCGTCTATTCGCCGACGACGAAGACGCCCGCTTTTGTCCCGACCGGCGACCTGGTCAGCGTGCCTGGCCTGCCGGTCCCCGGCGGGCGGGAAGAATATAAGTTCGCCACCGGACTGCCGACCAAGACCCGAAAGGATCTGGAGGCGTTCGCTCCCAATGTCGTGCATCTGTCGGCGCCCGAATTCCTGAATCACGGGGCGTTGCGATGGGCCCGGAAACACGGCGTCGCGACCCTCGCTTCGTTTCACACCAGGTTCGAGACCTATCTCGCTTACTACCGTCTCGGTTTCCTCGAACGGTCACTGATCCGGCTGCTGGCGCGCTTCTACAATCGCACCGATCGCGTGGTGGTGCCCGCCCCGTCGTCGGGCGAATTGCTCCGGAGCTGGGGGGTCACGACGCCGATCTCGACCTGGTCGCGCGGGATCGACCATAACCGCTTCAAGCCGCAAGCGCGCAGCCTCGAATGGCGGCGTTCGCTGGGCATCGCGGACGACGAAGTGGCGATCGGGTTCCTCGGCCGGCTGGTGCTGGAAAAGGGCCTCGACATCTTCGCCGACGTGATGAACGAATTGACTCGCCGCGGCGTGCCGCATCGCGTGATGGTGATCGGCGAAGGCCCCGCGCGCGACTGGTTCGCGGAGCGCGTGCCGGAAGCGGCGTTCACCGGCTTCCAGTCGGGCGACGACCTCGGCCGCGCGGTTGCGTCGATGGACGTGTTCTTCAACCCCAGCGTCACCGAAACCTTCGGCAACGTGACGGCGGAGGCGATGGCGGCCGGCGTGCCGGTGGTCGCCGCGCGCGCGACCGGCGCGGTCGACCTGGTCGAAGACGGCGTGACCGGTTTCCTGGTGCCGCCACGTGACGTCAACGCTTACGCCGATGCGATCGAGCGGCTGGTGCGGGACGACGACCTGCGCCGCAGCGCCGGGCACGCCGGACACGAGGCGGCCAAGGTCTACGAATGGGATCCGGTCAACGAAGCGGTACTGACCGCCTATCTCGACTTGACGAACCGCCGCGGCGGCTGAGCCGGAGCGAGCCCGAGATCGCGACCCAGCGCCGCGACATCGGCCCCCACCGGCACGATCCGCCAGCGATCGGGATGTGCGGTATCGATCACCGTCACCGCATTCTTCGGGCAGAGGCCGAGGCATTTCACCTCGATCACGCCGGCGAGCGACTTGCGCCCCCTCTTCAGCCCGAACGCCTTGCGCAATGCCTTGGCCAGTGGCGTGCGCCGGTTCGGCCCGAACCCGCCGTCGAGTTTCCGGCTGCACTTCGCACAGACCAGGATCGCGCCCGACCAATGGCTGGGAACTACGCGGCCGAGGCCGCCGATCGGCGCTACGCGGTCGGCTTCCACGTGCGTTCTTCCTCGGCGACGCGCAGCACGTAATAGGCCGCCTGGATCGCCTGGAATCGCTTTGCCGCCTCGGCATCGCCGGGACGGACGTCGGGGTGGTTTTCCTTGGCCATCTTGCGCCACGCCGCGCGGACCTGGTCGAAACTGGCGTCGGGTTCGAGATCGAACAGGTCGAGCGCGCGCATTTCGTCGCGCGATCGGCTGCCGTCGCCGGGCCCCGCCCAGGCGTTGTGCTTCGACTGCGCATAACCGTTCGCGGTCCGCGTTTCGTCGGCCTCGCGCTCGGCGGCTTCCTCGGCAGTCAGCCCTTCGAAATAGTTCCAGCCGCGGTTGTATTCGCCCGCATGCTCCTGACAGAAATACCAGCGGTCGGGACTGTTCGGCGACTTGGGCGCGGGGCAATCGCCCTTTTCGGTGCAGCCGTGGCGGTCGCACAGCCGCACCTTGGTCGCCTCGCGCGACGAGCCATAGCCGCCCCAGCGGGGGAAACCCCAATTGTCGGATCGTGTCGCGCGCGCCATCGGGGGCACTTAGGGAGGTGCGGCGCGGAATGCCACCCGTTAGCGCATCAGCGCATCAATGCCGCGACGAATTCGTCGGGCGGCGCGAACTCGCCCCATTGCGGCACGTCGTCCGGGATCGTGACCCATTGCTGCTTGAAGTCGGTGAAGATGTGCGCCTTGCACACCAATTCTTCCGACCGGTCGAGCGTGCCCGCCCGCACCACCGCGATACCGGGCCGGCGCGTGTTGGTGTTGTAGATACGGGCGTAGCATTCGCCGCAATACCGCTGCACGGAGGTGCGATCCTCGGTCACAATCTCCCGCACGAAGACCGGGCCGGACACGGTCAGCGTGTTCTCGGGCACCAACGCCTGGACGCTGAACGCGCTGCCCGACACGCGCTGGCAGATGTGACAGTGACATGCGTATATGGGCGGCAGCGCATCGAGCGTCATCGCATAAGTAACCGCGCCGCACCGGCACTGCCCGGTGATCATATCAGCAACTCCACGCTACGGCGGTATGGCTGGTCGGCCAACGCCTCGAAGAACTTTCGGTCTGCGGTAAGCAGCAATGCGCGCTCGCGCAGGGCAAGCGCCAGATAAAGACAATCGTAGAAGGCGTGTCGCAGTTCGACCGACAATCGCATCGCTTCCTCGGCCAACGGCATGCTGGGCACGATGTCCGGCAAGATCGTCGGAAGCGCTAGCCAGCCCTCCTGCGCCAATGTCCACGGCAACCCGGCATAGCGGACTTTCTTCGACAGGGCATTCGCCACCTCGGCATAAAGCCAGTCGGGCGCGATCCGCTCCGGTTCCCGCGCTACTCGCTCTACCGCCAGGCCGGCTCCTGCTTCGCGAGTCAGTAGTTTGACGACGATACTGGCATCCAGCACGATCATCAGCGAGCGTCGCGATCCTCGCGGATCAGGTCGGTGCTGTCGATCGCTGCGGCGGATTCGGGCGTCATGGCATGCAGGCGAGCCGACAAGGCCCGCAATTCATCGCCGGAAAGTTGCCGTCTGGGTTTGCCACGTTCGATCGCATCGCGCAGTTCGGCTTCCAGCGAGCGGCCATGCTGCTGCGCGGCCTGTTTGTAGGCAGCGATCACTTCATCGCTCAGCTTGCGAATCAAGACCTGGCCCATGGACCAGCGATATCACTATGCTATCAGGGCCTCAAGCCGCCTTCTGAAGATGCCGCCGCCCGAGCAGTTCCGCGATCTGCACCGCGTTGAGCGCCGCGCCCTTGCGAAGATTGTCGCTGACGCACCATAGGCTCAGCCCGCTGTCGACCGTCGGATCCTCGCGGACACGGCTGACGAAGGTCGCATATTCGCCGACGCACTCGACCGGCGTGACGTAGCCGCCGTCCTCGTGCTTATCGACCAGCATCACGCCCGGCGCCTCGCGCAGGATGCGCTTGGCTTCGGCGGCGGAGATATCGTCCTCGAACTCGATGTTGATCGCTTCCGAATGGCCGACGAACACCGGCACGCGCACGCAGGTCGCGGATACCTTGATCTTGGGATCGAGGATCTTCTTGGTCTCGACCACCATCTTCCATTCTTCCTTGGTCGATCCGTCGTCGAGGAAGCTGTCGATGTGCGGGATCACGTTGAACGCGATCTGCTTCGTGAACTTCTTGGGCTCGGCCTGGTCGCCCACGAAGATGTTGCGCGATTGCTCGAACAACTCGTCCATCCCCGCCTTGCCCGCGCCCGACACCGACTGATAGGTCGCGACGACGACGCGCTTGATCGTTGCGGCATCGTGCAGCGGCTTCAGCGCGACGACCATCTGCGCGGTCGAGCAGTTCGGATTGGCGATGATGTTCTTGACCCGATAGCCCTCGATCGCTTCCGGATTCACCTCCGGCACGATCAGCGGCACGTCGGGGTCCATCCGGTACAGCGACGAATTGTCGATCACCGTGCAGCCGGCCGCGGCGAAGCGCGGGGCGTGGATCTTGGTCGCTTCCGACCCGATCGCGAACAGCGCCATGTCCCAGCCTTCGGGATCGAAATGCTCGATATTCTGGATCTTCAGCTGTTTGCCGGTCTCGCCGAAGTCGACCATGTCTCCGGTCGAGCGCGACGACGCGACGACGGCGATTTCGTCTGCCGGAAACTCGCGTTCCGCCAGGATATTGAGCATCTCGCGCCCGACATTGCCGGTGGCACCCGCCACCACGACCCGGTAACCCATGACTTTCTCCAACGCCTGCAGGCGAAGCGCGTCGCATAAGGCTGCGCCGGGGAATGTCCAGCGCAGCAAAACTATCGACGCGCTACCCGGCGGCTATTTCGCCCGGTTCTTCACGTTGCGGTCGAAGAAGGTCATGATCGTCCGCCACGCATGCACGCTGCCGCCCGCGGCATGGGTCTTGCCGGGGTAGAACATCATGTCGAACGGGCGGCCGGCAGCCTGGAGCTTCGCGGCGAGCGCGGTCGAATTCTCGAACACCACGTTATCGTCCGCCATTCCGTGCATCAGCAGCATGGGGTCGGCGATCTTCGTTGCGTCGCCCATCGCATTCGACGCCGCATAGGCTTTCGCGTCGATCTTCGGGTTGCCCATGTAGCGTTCGGTGTAATGGGTGTCGTAAAGCTCCCACTTGGTCACCGGCGCACCCGACACGCCGCCCGCATAGAAACCCGGGTTCGCCTCCAGCATCTTGAGCGTCATGTACCCGCCATAGGACCAGCCGTAGACACCGATCCGGTCGCCATCGACGTAGCTTTGCGTCTTCAGCCACTTCGCCCCGGCCAGCTGGTCCTCGACTTCGACCGTGCCCATCGCGCGATAGATATGATCCTCGAACGCCTTGCCGCGATAGGTCGAGCCGCGGTTGTCGATCTGGAAGAAGATGTAACCGCGGTCGGCGATATACTGCTTGAGCGGATTGCTCCACGCGCGCGTCACCTGCTGCGACGTGCCGGGGCCGCCATAATGCTGATAGAAGACGGGATAGCGCTTGCCCAGCTCCAGCGTCGGCGTGACCATCTCGTAATAAAGGACGGTCCCGTCCGCCGCCTTGAAGCTGCCGAAGGTCCGCGTCTTATGCTGCGCAAGATAGGGGTAATACGGATGCCCCGGCTTCACCGCATTCTCGTTGACCCAAGCGATGCGCTTGCCCGCGGGATCGGCGAGATAGGTCTGCGGCGGCTGGTCGGGGTTGGATCGCGTGACGATGACGCGCGTCGCCGCATCGTCCATCACCGCTTCCTTGTTCCACCAGCCGCGCTCGGTCAGCCGGGTAACTTGGTTCGGCTTGGCGAGGTCGACGGCATAGAGCTGCTGCTCCAGGAAATCGTCCTTGTTGCCCAGGAAATAGGCCCGACCCTTAGCCTGATCGACGCCGACCAGCTTGGCGACGATCCACGGCCCCTTGGTCAGTTGCGTCCACTTGCCCTTGGCGAACCGATAGAGGTGACCGAACCCGTCACGCTCCGACCACCAGATCAGGCTACCGTCGTCGAGCGCGCGATAATTGTCGGACAGATTGATCCAGCTCTTCGCTGCGGCCTTTTCGCTGAACCAGGTCTTCGCCTTGCCCGTCGCCGGATCGACCGCCAGCATGTCGAGCTCGGTTTGCGCGCGGTTCTCGCGCTGTACGAGCAACGTCTTGCCGTCGGGCGTCCAGTCGACGCGCGCGAGATAGGTGTCGGAGTCGCTGCCCAGGTCGACCTTGACCTTCGCGCCGGTCGCCGGGTCGACCACGTACAGCGCGACCGCGACGTTGGGCGTACCCGCCGCCGGATAGCGCTGGTCGTAGACCTTGGTCCCATCCGCGCCGATCGCCGCGCGCGTGACGACGCCGACCTTGGCTTCGTCGAACCGCTCGACCGCAACCAGCCGGTCGTTGGGCGACCACCAATAGCCGGTACGGCGATCCATTTCTTCCTGCGCGACGAATTCCGCCTCACCCCAATGCACGGTGCCCGTTCCGTCGCTGGTCAGCGCTTTGGCCGCACCGCCACCGAGCGGCTGGACGAACAGATTCTGGTCGCGGACGAAGCTGACATAGCCCCCCGCCGGGCTGATCGCCGGATTGAGCTCGCCGCCGGGCGAATTGGTGAGCCGCGTCACCTTACCGTCCAGCGTCGCGAGATAGAGATCGCCGTCCAACGGCACCAGGATCGACTTGCCGTCGGGTGCCCAGTCGTACGCGACGATGCCGATCTTGCCGGTCAGCGTGCGGTCGCGCTCGCGTTGCATCTTTTCCGCTTCGGTCAGGTCGGCGCCGCTGCCGACTTTCTTCGAATCGACCAGCATTCGCTCCTGCCCGGTCGCGGTATCGAGCGCCCACAGGTCGAAGCGGTTCTTCTCGTCGGGCCGTGGCTTGAGCAGCGTCACCAGCTTGCCGTCCGGCGACAGTTTCATCGACTGCGGCTGGGGTCCGGCGAGATCGGGGCTGGCGAAGATCCGTTCGAGCGTCAGCGGCTGCGCGGTGTCGTCAGCAGCCATCGCCGCACCGCCCAGCACCACTACCGGGGCCGCCACCGCCGCCAGTCCCATCAACCATGCCCGCATCCTCGCGCAACTCCCTTGCCGCCCGGCGACCCGCGGGCGTTGGTGCGTTATCGCGGTGAGACGCTGCGCGGTAAAGGCCCTGACCATTCAAATACCATCGTGCTCCGGCGTAGGCCGGAGCGTTGGAGATCCGAGACTGCTACGGCCTACGCTCCGGACTGCGCCGGAGCACGACAGACAAAACTTCCAATGTTGGATTTCGTGTGTCAGCTTATGCCCTGCTCTTTGACATCGTCGGCGCTGATCAAAACGGTTCGTCGCATTTTGCGTGGCGCATCCCGTGACCTTTGTGACTTTCCGGCGGGGGATTTTGCGAACCTGTGGAGCCCGCGTGACGGCTGGACGCGAAAAAGGGCGCCGGATCGCGCCGACGCCCCTTCGAATTCTCGGAAAAACCGACCGCTTACTCGGCGGCGGCGGTTTCCTTGGCCGGACGCGTGTCGCGGCGTTCGGCGATACGCGCCGACTTGCCGGTACGGCCACGCAGGTAGTACAGCTTGGCACGACGCACGGCACCCTTGCGGACGACTTCGATGCTGTCGATGTTCGGCGAATAGAGCGGGAAAACGCGCTCGACGCCCTCGCCGAACGAAATCTTGCGGACGGTGAAGTTGCTGCCCATGCCCTTGTTCGAACGCGCGATGCACACGCCCTCGTAATTCTGGACGCGGGTGCGCTCGCCTTCGACCACCTTCACGCCGACCTTCAGCGTATCGCCGGGGCGGAATTCGGGAATCTTCTTCGATTCGTTGAACTTGGCGATGTTCTCCGCCTCGATCGTCTGGATGAGGTTCATCTCATTCGTCCTTCTTCTCGTGCGCGCCAGAGGGAGAGCGAACCCGAGCGCCCTCATGGCGCTCCCAAAGGTCCGGCCTCCGTAGCCGTGTATCCGTCTCGGCCTGATGCTTGCGCCAGGCGTCGATCTTCGCATGATCCCCCGATCGCAGCACTTCGGGGATCGTGCGTCCTTCCCACATCGGTGGTCGGGTGTAATGCGGATATTCGAGCAGCCCCGTTTCGAAGCTCTCGTCCATACCGCTGGAAGGCGCGCCCATTACGCCGGGAAGCAGCCGAATGCAAGCGTCCAGCAGGACCAGCGCGCCCATCTCGCCGCCCGACAGGATATAGTCGCCGATCGAGACCTGTTCGACGTTGCGTCCGTCGAAGATCCGCTCGTCGAATCCTTCGAACCGGCCGCACAGGATGATGGCGCCCGGACCGTCCGAGAGTTGGCGGACGCGGGCTTGCGTAAGCGGCGCGCCACGGGGTGTCATGGCCAAAATCGGACGGCCGTCGCTGACGCCGTCGATCGCCGCGGCCAGCACGTCGGCGCGCAATACCATCCCCGCCCCGCCGCCGGCCGGCGTGTCGTCGACGGTGCGGTGCTTGTCGATCGCGAAGTCGCGGATGTTGACCGCGTCGAGGCTCCACTTCCCCTCGCCCAGCGCTCGCCCCGCCAGCGACGCGCCGAGCGGGCCCGGAAACATGTCGGGATAGAGCGTCAGGATCGTGGCGGCGAACATTTGGCGCTCCATCCGCGTTGAAGGCAGGATTGGCAAGGACAGGCATGACCGAAATCGACGACTGTATCATCGTGGGCGCAGGCCCGGCCGGGCTGACCGCGGCAATCTACCTGGCGCGGTTCCATCTGCGCATTCGACTGTTCGACAATGGATCGAGCCGCGCCGCGCTGATCCCGCGCAGCAACAATCACGCAGGCTACCCCGACGGTATTCCCGGTACCGATCTGCTGCTGCTGATGCGGCGGCAGGCCGAACGCTTCGGCGCAGTGCGCGAGGAAGTCCATGTCGACGCGATCGAGCCGAGGCCGGACGGGTTCGTCGTCCGCGTCGGCGATCGGGCGGTGCAGGCGCGCACGGTGCTGCTCGCCACCGGCGTCATCAACAATCGCCCGGACATGCCCCGCGACCTGCACGATGCGGCGCTGGCCAAGGGTCTGATCCGCTATTGCCCGATCTGCGACGGCTATGAAGTCACCGACCGACGGATCGGGGTGATCGGGACCGGCGACCATGGGATGCGAGAGGCGCTGTTCCTGCGCGGCTATTCCAGGGACGTGACGCTGATTGCGCCCGGCGCCGCGCATGACCTGGACGAGGCGTGCCGGCGCAAACTGGAGGCGGCCGGGATCGAGCATCTCGACGGGCCGTGCACGCCGATCACGGCCGATGACGACAGCATCTCCGTCGAAACCGCAGCCGGATCGCGCACGTTCGACACGATCTATCCGGCGCTCGGCTCGGTGATCCGTTCCGAACTGGCGGTCGCGGCGGGCGCACGGGCGACCGACGAAGGGTGCCTGGAGGTCGACGACCACCAGCGCACCTCGATCCCCGGCCTGTTCGCCGCGGGCGATGTCGTAAAGGGGCTCGACCAGATCAGCCACGCGATGGGCGAAGCGGGCGTCGCCGCGACGACCATCCGCAACCTGCTTGCCGATCAGGCGCCGCTCAGGCGGTAGCGTAGTCGGTGGTCACCACGAGCCGCTCGGCATCCCATTCGGGCACCGCTTCGGGGCGCATCGGCACCATGAAGCGCTTGCCCGCCTTTCCATTCTCCGGCGGTCGTTCGATCTCGAGTACATCGCCTGCGCCGAAATTCTCGACCAGCACGACATGGCCCAACGCCTCGCCAGTATCGGAGACGACGGCAAGGCCGATCAGGTCGGCGTGGTAATATTCCCCCTCGGCCAGCGGCGGCAACGCCGTGCGGGGAACGGTCAGTTCGGTGCCCCGCAGCGCCTCGGCGGCGGTGCGGTCGGCGACCTCCGCGAAGCGGGCGATCGCGCCTTGCGGCGTCGGGCGCAGCGACTTGAGCGTCAGCGCGCCGTGGTTGAAGCTCTTGAACGGTTTCAGGTCGTCGGCGAACACCTTCAGCCGGACTTCCCCCGTCACGCCATGCGCGCCGATGACGGCCGCGAGCGTGACGGGGGTATCGGCCATTATGCCTTCGCTTCTTCCTCGGCGGCGCCCTCGGCGGGAGCCTGTGCCGACTCGCCTTCGGTGGCCTTGGCATCGTCGCCGGCGTCGCTGTCGGGTGTGGCTTCGTTGGCGGCAGGAGCTTCCTCAGCGGCCGGTTCGACGGCCGGCGTCTCTTCGGCGGTCGCCTCGGCAACGGCTTCGGCTTCCGGCGTCGGCTCTTCGGTCGCGGCTTCGACCTCGGCGGCCATCACCGCTTCGGCTTCCTCGTTCGAGCCTTCGGCCGGTGCCTCGGCGGTCACTTCTTCCGGCTCTGGAGCCGGCGCGTTCTTCGCTTCCTCGGCGGCGGCGGCAGCCTCGGCGGCCTTCGTCGCGCGCTCATCGGCGCGCTCGGTGGCCTTCTCGCCCGGCTTGCCCTTGTTCGGGTTGTTCTTGGCAGCGCGCTCACGCACGCCGGCTGCGTCGAGGAAGCGAGCGACGCGATCGGTCGGCTGCGCGCCGACGCTCAGCCAATGCTTGGCGCGGTCGGCGTCGATCTGGACGCGCTGCTCGTTGTCCTTGGCGAGGAGCGGGTTGTAGTTGCCGATCTTCTCGATGAATTTGCCGTCGCGCGGGCTGCGCGCGTCGGCGACGACGATGCGGTAATAGGGGCGCTTCTTCGAGCCGCCACGCGAAAGACGAATGCTGATAGCCATTGTAGTTCTACTTCCTTCTTAAATACTTGGAGTTATTTCTTTTTCACGTTCATGAAATTCTGAAAGCCCGGCGGCATCTTCGCCCCGGTGCCGGGCAGGCCGGGCAGCCCGCCCATCTGGTTCATCGCGTCGCCCAGCTCGGGCCCGCCCATCGCATTGCCGAGACCACCCATGCCGCCGCCGGGACCACCCTTCCCGAGCATCGCCATCATGCCTTTCAGGCCGCCCATCTTCTTGATGCGCTTCATCGCGGTCGCCATTTCCTGATGCATCTTCATCAGCTTGTTGACGTCCTGCACCGTCGTGCCGGATCCCTTGGCAACACGAATCTTGCGCTTGGCATTCATCAGTTCGGGCTTGGCGCGTTCCTTCGGCGTCATCGAGGTGATGATCGCATCCATGCGAAGCAGCACCTTGTCGCCGCCAGCCTGATCGACCGCCGCCTGCGCTTTCTTCATGCCGGGGATCATCCCCGCCAGCGCGCCCACGCCGCCCATCTTGCGCATCTGCTGCAGCTGAGAACGGAGGTCGTTCAGGTCGAACTGCCCCTTCTCCATCCGCCGCGCCATGCGCTCGGCGTCTTCCTGCTGGATCGTCTCGGCGGCGCGCTCGACCAGCGACACGACGTCGCCCATGCCGAGGATGCGGCCAGCGACGCGCGACGGGTGGAACCCCTCCAGCGCGTCGAGCTTTTCGCCGGTGCCCGCGAACTTGATCGGCTTGCCAGTGACGGCGCGCATCGACAGCGCCGCACCGCCGCGCGCGTCGCCGTCCATGCGGGTCAGCACGACGCCCGTCAGCGGCACCTGTTCGGAAAAGCTGGTCGCGACGTTGACCGCGTCCTGGCCGGTCAGGCTGTCGACGACGAGCAGGATTTCCTGGGGACTGGCGATGTCGGCGACGGCCTTCATCTCGTCCATCAGCGCCTGGTCGACGTGCAGGCGGCCCGCGGTATCGAGCATCAGGACGTCATAGCCCTGCAGCTTCGCTGCCTGCAGCGCGCGGCGCGCGATGTCGACGGGTTGCTGGCCCACCACGATCGGCAGGGTCGCGACGTCGGTCTGCGTGCCGAGCACCGCAAGCTGTTCCTGCGCGTTCGGGCGATTGACGTCGAGCGACGCCATCAGCACCTTCTTGCGGTCCCGTCCGCCCGCCCCGCCGCTCAGCCGCTTGGCGATCTTCGCGGTAGTCGTCGTCTTGCCCGAACCCTGCAGACCGACCATCATCACGACGGCCGGCGGCGTCACGCCCAGGTTGAGCTCGCTCTCGTCCGCGCCGAGCATCTCGACCAGCGCGTCGTTGACGATCTTGACGACCTGCTGCCCCGGCGTGACCGAGCGCAGCACGTTCTGGCCGACCGCTTCCTCGGTGACCTTGTCGACGAACTGGCGCGCGACCGGCAAGGCAACGTCCGCCTCGAGCAGCGCGACGCGCACCTCGCGCATCGCGGCGCGCACGTCGGCCTCGGTCAGCGCGCCACGGCCGCGCAGGCGATCGAAGACGCC
>Ga0164294_10004534_pt1 | contig 12113 bp, 13 predicted proteins | sample GEODES005metaG_FD_111479 | JGI IMG/M metagenome (GOLD analysis project Ga0164294, IMG submission 111479) | Oligotrophic lake water microbial communities from Sparkling Lake, Wisconsin, USA - GEODES005 metaG | ecosystem: Environmental > Aquatic > Freshwater > Lake | place: USA: Sparkling Lake... | reverse complement strand
AGCTCAATTGGTTAGAGCACCGCCCTGTCACGGCGGGGGTTGCGGGTTCGAGCCCCGTCAGCTCCGCGGTATTTCACGTAAAACCCCCCGTAGAGATGCCGGCTGGATCCGTTCATCCTGCAATTCCTCGTTATAGAACAACTGCCATGTGTACCCGACATACTTTGCTCCTGCCCCCACACGGACTTCCGCTGAAACGCCCCGGACCCCGTCCTTCTCTCCCAACGGCGGCCCTTTCTCCCACCGGGACAGGCCAGCCTCACATTTCTTCAAAACCCCATCTCCACCCCGCTCATAGAAAATGACTTTCACAAGAACCTTTCTCGGATCCAGTCCACCCCCTCCGCTCACGGCCCGGACTTTCCAAGTCACCCGTTGCCCTCCCTCTGTGGGCTGGTTCTCGACCCCGACCAACGCCAGTTTTCTTGGATTTTTCGCCAAATTCTCCTCCCGTTGCCGCGCCACCTGCTCGAGCCGGATTCGTTCGTCTAGAATTTTCGAACGGGCCAACGCAAGCCTCCGGATCGTCCCACCCTCCTCGCTTCGCTGAATCAGCTCGCGCCAGCGTTGAAGAGCCGCTTGGGCATCCTCCCGAGCCTCCGCCAACAAAGCGGATGCGACACGAATCCGGAGGTTCCCAGATTCCTTCGCCTGAGCCTGAGCTAGAAGTTTTTCCGCCAAATCGAATTGGCCGCGATTTTGTAAGTTCCTTGCCTGCTCCAAAAGCTCTTCGGCCTGAGGGGTGGCCGAACGTGCCGCTGCAACCGTTAACCGGATATTTCCTTCGGGCAGAGGCAGATTCCCTAGGGCTTCCCGGGACTCCTTTTCCCGAATGGCTTCCTGTGCGGCCGCTTGGGGATCCAGAGACCATTCACTCGAATCTCCGGATTCGTGATGGCGAAGATAAAGCAACCCCAAGAGAACAAGGATTTGAGCGACCACCAAGCCCCCGGCTGCCCAGAACCACGTGCGTGACTTGGTTTCACTCATGGGGATGGAGACGTAGGGGGGGTGGATGTCGGTTGCGTCTCACGGGGTTGTACACCGCCCTTCGAAACTCTCGCCTGCCAAAAACGGGTCAATCCACCCCACCATTCTCCCGCTTTCTCCCTTTCACTCTGTAGGATTCCTTCGGGGGTTTTTGCCTTCACATAGGGCCGCAGAAAAAAGACCGAAAGACAAAAAAAGACCTGTAGAAGAAGGATTCCCGCCACCAGATAAAGGGCGACTCCATAGAGTTTGGGTCGGAGACGGGCCCGCCCATCTTGGGGGGGATTTTTCAAAGACGGGGTCATTTCATGACCCTAACCCAAACCGTGGGCGCGTCACCTCCGGGATGCCGGATGACCGGCCTCTGCCGGAAGCATCCCTGGATCCTTTTTCAGAATCGCCAACTGGTTCCGATCGATCTGCCCGGCAAACTCTTGCCCTTCAACTCTCACCGGGGCGGAACCATCCGCCCAAGCACGTCCCACCGACATCCTGATTTTTTTACCCTCTTCTCCCTCCATCACAATTTCCACTTCATTTCTTGCAAAATCCGCCTTGGCGGGGATCCCGGTCCACTTCAAAACGGAAAAGTTTCTGAGCCCCTCGACATATTCTGCCACTTCCGAGATCTCAATCTCGGCCCCTTGCGCCCGCCACTTCCCATTCGGCCCAAGATGATATTCCTTCCGCACACCCCCGACGACCCAGATAAGCCCGCGGACGGGACCAAAATCATCCGGAAGAATGTTTCTTGGAAGCCAACCCAAGGGGGATTCAGGAATGCTCCGAGCCAGATTCAAGGGAACCACCATCGCGCCGGAGGTCGTCGAAACCTGGACAAAGACCTCTTCCTTGGTTTCATCCCCCAGCTTCAGGCTTTCCACCCGATTCGTCATGCCCTGAGTTCCGGGGGTTTCCGACCATGTCAACGTGACAGTCTGCCTAGGCTTGGTCAGTCCCATCCGGGCTGGATCCTCCGTCGAAAGAAAACGGTTTGCCCGGATTCCTTCCAGCGAATCCAACCAGGCCTGAATCGCAACGCCATCTGCTTTCCGCCAAACCCCCGCCCATTCCATCCTCCACTCTTTCGCCTCCCTCGCCCGCTCCAACCGATAATCTCCCCCCTTTCCCGCAAAATCGATTCCCCGGATCTCATCGGCGTTCGTGAAGGTCACGATCCGCTTATCACGCACCCTGTCTGCCAATTTACCGATGCCATCGACGGACGCTTTGGGAAGAAGAAAGACCGAGGGTTGATCGGAAACCCGGGCAAAGACCCGATTCGTCTCCTTGGGGTCCACCAGGCCAATCTGCAAAACTCGGTTGGTCGCCTGGGTGCGGACTTCGAAGGACTGGACGGGGGCGTTTAACCCATAAAGAGCCAGATCCCCTCCCGAATCCGAAACAAAGGAAGATGCCTTCAAGGCGGAGATCTCTCCCAGGACGGTGTTGACCGCAGTAGGATCCGCAGAAGCTTCCACCGGTTTGGAGAGAATCCACTGTCCTTCTTGCTTTTTCACCTCCACCTCCAGCGTCCCCTGATGAAGCAACAATTCCTGCACATCCGGCACCTGCAGCGGAAGAACTCTCTTCTCCCTCCAAGCCGTCAGATCTTTGTCCATTGCTTCGGTCAACTGACTCTGGACAACCGCAATCTTCTCTCTTTGTCCATTTTGCCGGAACCGAACATAGACCCCCCCGGCAATCGGCGTGTTCCGCCCGGTTTCAATCTTCAACTCCCCTTCCTGGGTTCCTACCACCAAGGTTCGGGTCGGTTGCCCCAGTCCAAAACTCTGGAGCAGAGCCTCTTGTTTTTCCCCGGGAGACAGAACCTGCAAACTTTCCACAAACTGAACTTCGGAAAGCAGTTGCCGCACAGTGGTCGCATCCGCATCCCCGACAATCGGCTTCTCCAACCGCCAGTTCCCCTCACCTTTTTTTCGGAAAATAAACGTCCCTTTGGGACCGGTCAGATCAATTCGATCAGCCTCTCTGACCGGCAGATCGGTGATCCGGCGTGATTCCCGTGCCATCCGCTCCGTACCGGGAACTTTTTTCTGAAGAAAACTCAATGCCCCCAGCATCAGAAGCAAAAGTCCGACGGACACCATCAAGGACCGTGTGCTCATCCAGGGATTCGATTAACTCCGTCGGCGCCACCAGACCAAAAAACCCAGAACTCCGGTCACCAGCGGAATCCCCAAAAGGGTGGAAAGCATGATCACTCTCTGCTGATCATCATCCAGGGAAACAGAGAAGTCCTTGGGGGTCTTGGGGGAGATCCCCAGGGATTCATTTCTCCCCAAGATCCATTGGATCGAATTCACCATGAAATCGACCTCCAACGGGGAAATGTTCTGGTTGGAAAACGCAGATGCCGACCCCACTACCACCGCCCGCAAGGCCGGAACTTCCTTCCCCTTGTCACCGGGAGCGGAACCATCCACTGCTGCCGCCACGGTAAAAGGTCCCTTCCGGTCTTCCGATTCCACAAAATCCGTCTTTTTTCCGGCAGCTAGGGGCCAGCTCTTGGCCCAATATCGATCCGAGGTTTCGACGAGCATTTCCGCCCGGGTCGCCGACCCGGACGAAACAGGCTTCAGGGTGATCGATCGGCTCGGTCCCAGACGAATCGATCCCCCCACATTTTCCATCCAGCGAATGGCTGGATGAGCAGAAAACCGGGTTCCGACCGTCTCTTCATTAACTCCTTGAGTCAGGCCCCCGGTACCTAAGATCGCCACTTTCCGGAATATTTTGTCCATATCCACCGTGACGCCGTATTCAGCCAGAATATTCTCCAGCCCGGTGGGGGCACCCGGATCCAGAAGAAGGAGGATTCTCCCAGGCTTGCCCAAGTAGGCCTGAAGAGCTGCCACCGACGCAGCGGGCAACTGAAACTTGGGTCCGGCCACCATGACCAGATCCGCATCCCCCGGGATCCCCTCCTGCTCACCCAGTTTGAGAGGCAAAAGCTCGACATTCTGCGAAGCCATTCGGGCCGACAACAGTGAATAGCCCGAAGGATCCCGATCGGTCGAATTTAGGTTATATTCACCAGCACCCTCGGTCACATAAACCTTGGCCGGTTTACCCTGAACCAAGGCACTGATGGCGGAAGAAATTTTCTCCTCCGCCTGAAACGATTTCACCCGAGCCGCCCCCCCCGACATCATCGCTCCGGAATCGATATCCGCCATTTCCGCCACTTTCAGAATCCTTGATCGATCCCCATACTGCACCAAAATTACGTTTTCGTTGCTCGTGAGCTTAAATTTCTCCGCCAGTTTCTGGGCTAATTGAAAATCCAGATAGGGTTGCACCAACTCAACCTTCACCTTCCCCCCGCCATGATACTTGTAGCCATCCAGTAATCTCTGCACGTCATCCTGAATCAGGCTCCCGGTCGTGTCCTGCTCGGGAGCCAGAAATGCGGTCAGCGTAACCTCTCCCGGCAGGTTCTTCAGAAGATTCAAACTCTGACCGGACAACTCTTGAAAACGATTGATGGAAAAATCAGTCCGGATGTAGTGCCTCCACCCGATGTAATTCACCCCCGCCACCAAGCACAGAAGGATGGGCAGAAAGAGCCACTGATTGATCGTCTGGGCACGACGTTCCTTGCGATACGGGGAAAGGGGAGGAGGCGTGGGGCGATTCATATTGGACTCATCCATTCAGACGACGACCCGCCATCACCTGTCTCGTCAGAATCAGGAAAAACACCGTTCCGCTCAGATAAAAAACTACTGGCCGGGAATCGAACAATCCCGCACTGAAGGCCCGCATTTGCTCTAAGGTGAAAATATAATTCAGCGCCTCGCGCCAACCGGGATCCCTCACCAAATAACTGACGAATCCAGAGAAGAACAGAAGAGCAATCACCGTGAAGGAGATCATTGCGGAAACTGCCTGATTTCGGCTCAAAACTGAGGCGAAGAGCCCGATCGACAGATAAAGCATTCCCACCAGCGTCACCATCAGATAAGAGAATCCCAGAGGGATCCAAGCAATCGGCACAGCGTGATGCGTGATCAATTGAAAGATGGCCAAACCCACCAGCGACGGAATCCAAAGCAGAAGATAAAAGAAAAGGGCCCCAAAAAACTTGGACAGGATGACATCCCCGTCCAACACCGGAGCCGTGAGCAACATTTCAATCGTTCCGGTCTTATATTCCTCGGAAAAAAGCCGCATGGTCAGGATCGGCACAAGAATGATCAACAGAAACCAAAAATGAAAAATATAGAAGTAAATCTGCATCACCGTGAACTCCTTCACCCCCTGCCCCAGATAAGCCACACACTGGCTGAAACTAAATCCATTGATCAGCGCCATGCAGGTCATCAACACCCACGCAATGGGAGAATGAAGGATCGCTCCAACTTCCCTTTTCCAAAGAATCCAGAAGGCTCGGGTCATGGCTTAATCCTGGGTTAACTCCACAAACACATCTTCCAACCGGGCCTTTTCCCTTCGGAATTCCCGCAGGGGCCAGTTTTGTTTTTTGATCAAACCGTCCACTTCCCCTCGGATGTCCTTGCCGGGGGCCGCCGTCACCTCAAAAGAGATCCAGTCTCCGGCCCGGTTTAATTCCACAACAGAACTTACTTCTGCAATCCCCGAAAGCTTATGCTTGGCGCTTGCCGGGTCAGCCTTCACCTCGATTTGCAAAGCTCCCGCCTGCACGCGTTTTTCAAGATTCGCCAAGGTATCCGAAGCCTCGATCTTTCCCCGGTTGATGATGATCGCCCGCCGGCAAACCATCTCCACTTCGGATAAAATATGCGTCGAAAGAAGGATAGTCCGATCCTGCCCCAGTTCCTTGATCAGCTCCCGGAAGGACCGGATCTGATGCGGATCCAGCCCAGCGGTCGGTTCGTCCAAAATCAAAAGCATCGGATTATGCACCAAGGCATCCGCCAGCCCCACTCTTTGGCGAAACCCCTTGGAAAGGGAACCGATGATTTTTTTTCTTACTTCGGCCAATCCACATTGATCCAGCACCAACCCGACCCGATGCTGAATCTCCCCACGGGGAACCCGTTTGAGACGTCCGCGATATTCCAAAAACTCTTCCACCCGCATTTCTGGATAAAGCGGGACGTTTTCTGGCATATACCCGATTCTTTGGCGCACGAGCAGGCTCTCTTGCGGCAATTTGGCCCCCGCCACCTCAATCTGGCCATCCGTGGCCGGAAGATAACCCGTCAACATCCGCATCGTCGTCGATTTGCCCGCCCCATTGGGACCAAGAAATCCGACCACTTCCCCTTTTTCGACCGAAAAAGAGATCCCCCGAACTGCCTCCCCCCCCGCATATCTCTTGGTCAAATTTTCAACTTGGATCATGGCGAATCTTAAAAATTAGAAACCTTGGGCCAAAGGTCAAGTGAACCATTCAAGGGAAAGCGCTCGACAAGACCTCGACCCGCCGTTTCCCTTTGGTGTGCGCATTATTGCCGTCGTAAACCAAAAAGGAGGCGTGGGGAAGACCACCACAGCCATCCACCTTGCCGCCGGTGCAGCCGAAGCAGGTCGCAGGGTTCTCCTGGTCGACCTCGACCCCCAAGCCAACGCCACCAGCGGACTTGGATTGGAATTCATCCCCGGCAAAAGTCTTTATCCAGTTCTTCTGGGCCAAGCCCGCGCCATCGACATGCTCCAAGCCTCCCGGCACCCCAACCTCCAGATTCTGGCCTCGGAACTCGACCTTGCTGGCGCGGAAATCGAGCTCGCAGGAATCCCTAACCCCCTTCTCCGAGTCCGGGAAGCGCTCCACCCCCTCCGCCACGACCCGGCCTTTGACCTCGTGATTCTCGACTGCCCGCCCAGCGTCGGACTCCTGATGACCAGTGCCCTCGTCGCGGCCGAAAAGATCCTCGTCCCCGTGCAATGCGAATATTTCGCACTCGAAGGAGTCGGAAAAATTCTCAACCTGATCGAACGAATCAAGCAGGGCGGCCTCAATCCCTCCCTCTCCGTCCTCGGCATTCTTTTGACCATGTACGACGCCCGCACCCGACTTAGCCAACAGGTCAGCGAGGATCTCCGCAAGCATCTCGGAGAGCAGGTTATGCAGACCATCATCCCTCGATCGGTTCGCCTGGCGGAAGCTCCCAGCCACGGAAAAACGATCTATGAATACGACTCTTCCGGCGCCGCCGCCGCCAGCTATCGCCAGCTCACTTCCGAGTTTTTGAGCCGGCTCTGATCTCCCGAATCCCCTGAGGGGTTCCCGCCAAAAGCAGATCGGGTCTGCGCTTCCCAAAGACCCCCGCACAGATCACACCGGGGATCCCTTCCAGTTCCTTCTCCTTTTTCACCGGATCGGAAATCCTCCATCCATGGACATCCAGAATCTCTCCTCCGTTATCTGTAAGAAAACCCTTCCTCCACACCGGCCGACCTCCCCTCCTGCGAACCTCCCGGGCCACCTGTCCCCGTGCCATCGGCACAACTTCCAATGGAACAGGAAATTTCCCCAACCGCTTCACTAATTTTGTCTCATCCACAATGCAGAGAAACTTTTTTGCCGCCGATGCAATGATCTTTTCGCGCGTCAATGCACCCCCGCCTCCCTTGATCAGTCTTAATTTTGGATCCGCTTCATCTGCACCATCCACGTAAAGACTCACCTTTTTGGCCTGATTCAAATCCAACACTCGAATCCCTTTTTTCCGTAAAGCCCTCTCCGTGCCCTTCGAACTTGGCACCGCCCCGCGAACCCACCCCCTCTTGAGCCCCTGAATGAAATACATGGTTGTCGAGCCAGTACCCACCCCCAGCACACATCCTTTGGGCACATGGGCCAACGCGGCTTCCGCCACCTCCTTTTTTAACGTCTTTTGATCCATTCTTCTTTTCTGTGTTTTTTTCACGGTTGCGTCAATCTATCCTCTCAACATGCCGCCCACCCATCTCCATCTCGACTGCCCCTCCGGCATCAGCGGCGACATGTTCTGTGCCTCCCTTCTGGATCTGGGGGTCCCCCTCGACCTTTTCGAGAAAACCGTCGCCTCCCTCCATCTTCCGGAAAAGATCGTTTTAAAAACTGAGAAAGCGCTACGCGGCGGCCTCGCCGGCACCCGTTTCATGGTCGAGACCCCGCACGATCACGCCCACCATCATCATCACCACGATGAACATAGCCATGATCACGGACGTTCCTGGGCCCAGATTCGTGATCTACTCAAGAAATCGAAACTGGATGCCAAGGTGCGTGACTCCTCCCTCGCCATGTTTCAACGCGTGGCCGAAGCCGAGGCCAAGCTCCATGGCGTCCCGGTCGAAACCGTTCATTTTCACGAAGTCGGCGCGATCGACTCGATCGTGGATCTTGTCTGTGCCGCCGCCGGAATCCATCACCTCAAGATCAGCGAAATCACATCCTCTACACCCGTCGACGGGACCGGAACCATCCAATGCGCTCACGGCAAGTTCCCCCTCCCCGCCCCCGCCACCGCCGAAATTCTCCGCGGCATCCCGATCCGCCAACTCGATGTTCCCCACGAACTCACCACCCCCACCGGCGCCGCCATCCTCGCCCACTTCGTCAAGAAGTTCGGTGTCCTTGAATCTTTCGCTGCGGATTTGATCGGGTACGGCCTGGGTACCCGCGATCTTTCCGACCGACCCAATGTTCTGCGGGCTTTTCTGGGGCATCTCTCGTCGGTTTCCCCAGAGTCCACCGAAACCGTTTTCGAAATCCGCACCCACTTGGATGACATCACCGGCGAGCACTTGGCCCATGCCATTGAACGACTGATGATGGAGGGTGCCCTCGATGCCGCCGCCTCCCCGTTGGTCATGAAAAAAGGTCGACCGGGACATCTTCTCACCATTCTCGCCGAACCAGCAGACGCTGAAAAACTTGCCGCCACAGTCCTCCGTGAAACCACGGCCTTCGGCCTCCGCATGGAGCGGGTCGAACGACGCACAATCCGACGGGAGGAAAAAATCGTGCCCACTCCCTATGGGCCTGTCCGGGTGAAACTCGGTTATCTGGGGGATTCTGTCGTTCAGATTCATCCGGAAGACGCGGATTGTCGAAAAATAGCCTCTTCTTCCGGTTGCTCCTATGCCGATGTGGCCTCGTCAGCCCGTTCCTTGGCTCGTGCGACCGTTTGACGCGCTCCCTCGATCTTCCTATTCTTTCAATTCAACCCCAGCACAGGAGAAAATCAAATGGCCCATACCTATCCCAACCAGCAGGAAACCCTTCTCGCGAAAGTGAAGGGAAAAACCGGAAAGATTTCCGACAAAACCCACGAGGAACACCTCAAGCTTTACACCGGTTATGTCAACAAGAGCAACGGCATCCTGGCCGAAATCGAAAAAATGGGCGTACCGGATCCCGCCAACCCCGCTGTGGCCAACCAGATCTTTTCTTCCGTCCGCGCCTTGAAGGTCGACTTCACTTTTGCCATCGGCGGATTAAAAAATCACGAACTCTACTTCTCCATCCTTGGGGGCGACGGCAAGCCTTCTGACCGGATCCTCAAACAGATCGATCAAGACTTTGGTTCTTTCGATAATTATAAGAAGGACCTGAAGGCGACCGGAATTGCCGCACGTGGCTGGGCCTGGACCGGTTACGATCATGGCACCAAAAAACTCTTCAACTACATTGGCGACGCACAAAACACCTATCCCGTCTGGGGCGTCACCCCCATTCTCGGATTGGATGTCTATGAGCACGCCTATTACGCCGATTTCCTGACCAACCGGGGCGGTTACATCGACGAATTCATGAACTTCGTTGATTGGAAGGCCGTCGAAGCTCTCCTTCCGAAGGCCTGACACCCGCCCCCCAACAGCTCACGGCAAGGTGTGCCGGTTCGTGTTATCCCACGGACCCTCGCGAGGCTCTTGGATTTTTCTCTGCCGGACTGAAACAAGTTCGTCCTGCAAAAAATCCCCCCGCGGATCTGCGTCGACCCATTGTCCCGCATATCGATTTCCGCGTTAATTTTGATCTCTACGCAGAAACCTATGCTCAGTGGCGGGATCAAAACTGGTTTCCGTCCCGTGTGGTTATTCTGGGAGTTGGACACCGTTGCCCGAGCGAAATCTCCTGCCTCCCCGCCGGTTTCAAAAGCCCCCTTGGGGTAGTACAGGCCGACCAGGACTTCTTTTCCTCCCTTTCTTCCGGTTGCCCCTTTCCCATCGATTCTGAAACCCGCGGATTTCAGGGCGAACACTCGATTGAATTCGTCGTTATTTGGCTGCAAGCGCTGCGGGACCTCTTTTTCCCCAATCGCACCTTCACGATTCTCCCCATTCTTTGCGGGGGTTTCCAAGATGCAGTGGAGGTGGGGACACCCCCACCCCCAACGTCCCGGGAATTCCTATTTGCCAAGGCCCTCGCCGGAATTCCCCACGACCGGGATACCGCCTGGATCGCCAGTATCGACGGATGTCACGTTGGTCCGCGCTTTCAGCACCCCTTTGCCGCCGATGCAAAAGTTCAAACTCAGGTGTCATCTTGGGAGAAGAAATTATGGAGTCTCGCCTCCACCGAAAAACTCCCCGAGTTTTTCCAGCACCTCGGCAAAAACCAGAATGGGTTTTATTTCGATGGAGTTGGAGTCCTCCACACGCTCCTTGCCGGTGAAAACCTTCGCGCAAAAACCCATCCCCCCATCCAGTGGCACGAACCCTCGGACCAATCGATAGTCAGTTTTTCCCGAGGCCATCTTATCCCCTGCCTTTGACCCCAAAAGGGACAGGACAGAGATGGAATTCCGCATTCCTCGCCTCGCCCTGAACCCCGTTTTCTGACATAATTTCTCATGCCCTTGAAGTCCTCCTCTTATCTCAATCGAGAGCTCAGTTGGCTGGAATTCAACCAGCGCGTTCTCGAAGAGGCTCAAGACCCCACCCAGCCCTTACTCGAACGTCTTAAATTCCTCACGATTGTCAGTTCGAACCTCGACGAGTTTTTTGAAATTCGTGTCGCCGCACTTAAACAGCTCGTCGAAACCCGCAACGATGTTCCCGGGCCTGATGAGCTCCACCCTCACGAAGTCCTCACCGCCATCCGGACACGCGTCCTTCGGATGTTTGGCGACCAGTACCGCCTTCTCCATGAAACGCTTCTTCCCTCCCTAGCCGAAGCAAAGATCTATCTCCGTCCCATGCAGCAGTTGGACCCCACCCGCATCGACTGGGCTCGGGACATGTTTCGCAAAGATATTCTCCCCATCCTGACCCCTCTCGCCGTCGACCCCAGCCATCCCTTCCCTCAGCTTTTAAATAAATCGGTGAATCTCGCTGTTCTCTATTCCAAACCCTCTCAACACGAAACTCTCCGCCACGCCTTTGTTCAGGTTCCCCGTGGCATTCCCCGGCTCATTCCCCTTCCGTCCGAAAAATCCGATTCTAGGGAGTTCGTTCTTCTTTCCGAACTGGTTCGGTATTTTGTTCAGGAGGTCTTCCCCGGGATGACCATCCAAGGGGCTTGGCCCACCCGCATCACTCGTAACAGCGACCTCTATATCGACGAGGAAGAAGCCCATAACCTTCTCCTGACCATTGAGGAAGAGCTCCAAAAAAGAAACCGCGGAGCTGCCGTGCGGCTTGAACTGACGGAAGATTGCCCTCCGGAAATTGAATCGTATCTGCTCACCCATCTTCACCTGACACCGGAAGACGTCTATCGGGTCCCCGGTCCGGTCAACCTCACCCAACTCTTCGCTCTGACGGAGGCCGGACGCAGTCATCCGAATCTTCATGACCCTCTTTTCAATCCCACCATTCCCCCGTCTCTCAGCCTGACCCCACACGACTTCGATTCCATCCGAAAGAATGACATCCTCCTTCATCACCCTTACGAAAGCTTTCAGCCCATCGTCTCCATCCTCGAGCAGGCGGCCATCGATCCCAACGTTCTTGCTATCAAGATGACTCTCTACCGTACGAGCGGGGATTCTCCCGTGCTCAATGCCCTCATCACCGCCGCACACAACGACAAGCAGGTGACCGTTCTCGTCGAACTCAAAGCCCGCTTTGATGAAGCCAATAACATCGCCTGGGCCCGTAAAATGGAAGAAGCTGGAATCCACGTTGTGTACGGTTTGGTAGGGCTCAAAACCCATTGCAAAGTTCTTTTGATCGTCCGT
>Ga0164294_10004533_pt1 | contig 12114 bp, 2 predicted proteins | sample GEODES005metaG_FD_111479 | JGI IMG/M metagenome (GOLD analysis project Ga0164294, IMG submission 111479) | Oligotrophic lake water microbial communities from Sparkling Lake, Wisconsin, USA - GEODES005 metaG | ecosystem: Environmental > Aquatic > Freshwater > Lake | place: USA: Sparkling Lake... | reverse complement strand
GCGGCGCAGGCCGGCATCACAATCGCCACGCTTGCCAGCACCAGCCAGCCACACAGGGAACGCCAGACCAAACCAGTTCGCCCAGATTCTTGCCGCATTGTTTCCGGTCCTTCTTGTCGCTTGAAAAGGGAGACAGCTTCGCCATGAGAAATCGGCCATCTCTTCAACGGGACTGCGGCGAAAGAGTTGCTCGCAAGATCCCGTTGATCATCTCATCAGGCCCCCCGATGTGACTGGCTGTCATTTTGGCAGCCAGCCTGCGGGTGATTCGCTGCCAAGGCGGTCTCGAGCGCGGTGAGGCTGAGCAGCTCGTGGCGGTGGGCCAGAAAATAGTCCCACCCGAGCTCCCGATGTGAGGTCACCAAGTCCTCGAACCGATCCCATATGATCCGGGAGCGAGGGTTGAGCCCGCGCACAATGGTGAGCCCTGTCGGATGGCAGGGAATCGTCTCGATCCGCAAATCGGGCCGGGCCGTCCGCAATACGGCGAGCACTTTCCAAACGTCTCCGGTGTAGAAGGTCGTCGTCCGATTCCGGGCTGCGCACCGGGAGTCAGGCGGCAGGGTGTCGTGGATGAGGATCGCCGCCCCGAAAGTCATCATCCGTTCGAGAGCCATAAAGTCGCGTAGGACCTGTTCAAAATCGTGAGCACCGTCGATAAAGGCTAGGTCGACCCCTTCGGTGAGAAGACGCTCTGCGTGGCCGGTCCCGAAGAAATCCGCACTGGTCATCCGCTGCAGCTCCACCCATGACGGGATTTCGCCCACCGGCCGCGGATCGACTCCGATCGCCCGACAGCTCCCTGCGGCCAGTCGCATTGACTCGCCGCGAAACACTCCCACTTCGAGGTAGACAGCAGGCCTCCAGGCGGCATGCATGGCCTGCAGGCATGCGTAGTAATCCGGACCGGGAAGCTCAATCGCTGCGGAGAGAAGGTCAGCCGTCAAACAGTTCGGAGTTCGGTCCTGCACCTGCCGCACCAGAGCCCTGGCGACGGCCAGATTCCCGGCATCGAAAGCCTGTCTCGCCTGGGCGCACAGTTCCTCGTCTTCCAGACTCGTTTGGCCGGGCCAAAAGTCCAAGTCGTTCTCGAACTCGACGCCGAGGCCGGCGGTCAGGAACTGCCGCTCTGCAGGGCTGTACCGGGCAGGAACCCTCCAGAAACAGCCGGTCCAGTCGATCATCCGCAACGGAGCCCTGATTCCATGCGCTTCCCGAAAAGAATCAACGGCCTGACGGCAGGCCGTTACGGCCCCGTAGTCGTCAACGATGACGTACCCTCCGGGAGAGACGCGTTCGTAAAGATGGTCGAGCGCGAGTATCGTCGACTCGTAGCTGTCTCCGTCGAGGCGCAGCACCGAAATCGCTGCGATCGCAGCGGCGGGAACGGTGTCGGCGAACCAGCCCTCCACGAAGCGCACCTGTTCGTCGAGCTGGCCGAAACTCCTGAAGTTTGCCTGCACCTGCTCCAGGCTCACCCGGAGAATCTCGAACGTCTCGTGCGGATCACCGGCGTCGGCCGGAAACAGATCCGGGCGTGCGGCTGGGGCTCCCCTGAAGCTGTCCATGACCCAGACCGTGCGTCTGGTGTCGGCGAGCAGACGCAGCACAGCGCGGGCGAGGATGCAGGAGCCACCCCGCCAAACGCCCAATTCGACGAAATCACCAGGAACTTCCTCCCTCACCACCGACTCCAAGCAGGCCTGAAGGCGGTCAAGACGTCGCAAGCCCGTCATGGTGACGGCTTCGCCACCAGGCCAATCACGCCCCTCCTCGCGGGCCGCGCGGCGCTCCTCGGGATGAATCAACCCATGCGGGTGGTTGGGGAAAAGCGTTCCGTCGCCGGCCGAGAGGCCGTCCATGCCGGCAAGTTTTTTTTTCAAGGTTTCCAGCGGCTCTCGGAAGGTGGATATCACTTCCGACACACGGCGCAGGAATCCGCGGGGATTGAGCGTGAGCAGGAACCTTTCGCAGGCCTGATCGACGACAAAGCCGGCATGTTCGCTGAGGAAATCCTCCACCGCCTCCATCGGACCGGGGCCGAAATCGGGCCAGAATGGATGGCCGTTGACAAGCGTGTCCTCGACGACCAGATAGCATCCGGCCGTCACCAGCCCGGAATACGATCGAAGTTCTGCCAGCACGTGGTCGCGGCTGTGGTCGGAATCAAGAATGACCATGACACGATCCGCGCGTTCCGCCATCTTCCGTACCTCGGCGAGCACCTCGGGGCTGACGCTCGAACCGTGTAGATAGTGGAGTCGCGGATGAACAGGCTGGCCTTTCTCCGCAGAGACATCGATCGTGACGACGCTCCCGCTTCCGAGCAGTTCACAGACGGAGGCCAGAAATAATGAACTGCCGCCACGGCGCGTCCCGCACTCGATGATCAGATCAGGCGCAGTCTCCACCAGCAACTCTTGGTAGACCCAGAGATCGAGAGGGCATTTCTGTGCCTCATGGCCCAACCACCCTATCGAAAGGGTGTCGGCGCCGGCAGCGTTCCAGAGCGTCGCACGGCTGCAGTAGAGCGTCGTGAATCGTTCCACAAGCGAGCGTTCCTCCGGACTCAAGTCCGGCACCATGACCTTCCTGCGGTAGCTGTTGCCGGGCGGAAACCGCCGCGAGGGGGCCACCCGGCGGGCGGACACCACCGGGCCAGGAATGGAGGCCGGATTGGTGTGGAATACCGGCAGCGGATGGAAGAGGGATCGGGCGGCGGCCGGGTCTTGCTGCTGGAGGACGGCGGTGGATTGCTGCAGGAAGTGATAGACCTTGGAGTGGGGCGTGTAGATGATCCTCAGACCAGCTTTCAGACGGGTGACGTCGCAGTAGAGTGTGTCGGAATGGTAGTGTGCGCCCCGGTGCTCATCGAGCAAACCGACGGCCTCCAGGCACTCGTGCGTCAAATAGACACAGAAAAACGGGGCGAACGACAGTTCGACCAATCCCAGGGCTTGGTTGGCCAGCGGTTCGAGCACATTGGCATGGTGTGCTGAAAGCGAGACATCGATCTCGTGGTGTGCATCGGCCCCTGGCACGTGCACAGTGCCGGTGGGAGTGCCCGGCAGCAAAACCTGTCGTGGTACTACGATGCCGACATTCGGCTCAACTGTCAGCACCTCCTGCAACGACTCCAGCCAGCCTGGTGTCACCAGAGCGTCGTTGTTGAGTAGCACCACGTCGGCCCCTGGGCGTCGCAGCCGCAGGCCGCAGTTCACCGCGGCGGTGAATCCGTGGTTATGGCGATTCATCACCACCCGAATCGCCTTGCTGGCGGCGTGGCCGGCTAGCAGTTGGCCGATGGCGGGCGACGACCCATTATCCACGACGACCACATCGATGGCCGCGGAGTCGGTAAAGGCAAAGATCGACTGCAGGCAACTTTCGAGGCATTCGGCAGCCTCGTAGCTGGGAATGATCACCGTCACCGGGCCACGTTCGCCGCGCGCGGCGCGGCGGTTCGGGGTGCTGAAGCTGTAGCCTTCAGCCCGTGGCGGCAGCGGAGGCCGCCCCGCGAGCGGCAGCCGGAAGAACTGCTCGCCGACGGCGTCGGCGAAGGAAGCGGGGCGATTGTTGGGTAAACAGGTGTCCGACAGATGGTTTCGACCGGCCACGTAGCGGTACTCGCTCAGGAGGGCCGGCAAAGCGACCGGCGGAGAGGTCCGGGTGTAACGCAGCGTCAATTCCCAGTCTTCACCCAGAACCATCTGCTCGTTAAAGCCGCCGAGTTCCTCGACCAGGCTGCGCTCGTGCATCAGGACGTTTGTGTCGATGAAGTTGATGTTCTCGTGTAGCGAGCGGTTGTAGGGAGCGAATCGCACGCTCTCGAAACAGTCATCGCCAAACCGCTCCACCACCCGCTGCGCACAGTAGGCCAGCCTCTGGCCCGGTGCTGCCGCGAGAGTCGCTGCCATCCGTTCGAGAAAATCTGGATACCAGACATTGTCCGCGTCGAGATAGGCAATGAAGTGGCCGGTGGCCTTGGCCAACCCGAGATTGCGGGCGGCGCACACGCCGCGCCGGTCGGTGTGGCGCAGCAGCACGATCCGCGGATCGGCGTGGGAGAGGACCTTGTCGACGGTGCCGTCGGAACTGCCGTCATCGATCACCAGGAGTTCCCAGTCTGGATGGGTTTGGGCGAGCACCGAAGCAATCGCCGCCCCGACCGTATCGGCGCCGTTATGCACCGGCATCACCACCGAAACCCGGCCGGAAAATGGCGGCAAATCCTCGGCCGGACCCTCCATGCAGGCGATGACGCGGCGATCATGCTCGCTATAGGGGGCGTAGAGTTCGTGCGGACGCAGTATCGCCCAGCGAAGATACTCCTCCCAGGTGCGGAAGGGCCGCCTCGCATCTCGCAGCGACCGGCACCGTCGCAGGCGGCGATCGATCGAAGCCGTGTACATCGGGGCAACCCGGGCAACTTCCACAAGGCTGCTCCAAGGCATGAATCCCCTCGACTCAAACCAAGCCACCTGCTCTTGCACGAGCGTCAGTTCGAGTCGATACCGACCGGGCTCGGACGGCATGTACAATGTCATCTGGACCCGCGCGGGCATGCCCTGGGGCAAATCCTCGGGAAGCAGTGACCGAGCTCCGTCGAAGATCACGGGCGTGCCTGTTTCATCGAACCAGTGATAGGAGAGGTGAACGGGTGTTTCACCACCGTTCGGCCAGGGTCTGCTATCCAGTCGGGTTAACATGACCTCTATGGTGCGTTTTTCGCCGGCGGCGAAAGGGCCCTCCTCGAGGGAACAGTCCAAAACAGCAGTAAAGAACGGATCTTGTGTCATAGCAGGAATTCCCCGATTACCATCCAACCGTTCCCGGCCCGCCGATGGCGAATGCGTCGCCGTCCAAAAATCCCCTTGCGGTGCCGCAGGGCCGGACTAGAAGATACGGCACGATACGCCAAGCTCAAGTTGCTCCGGCATTTGATCCACCATCGAGTCTTTCGGAAATCAGTTTTCTTGCGGCGAACTTGGTTCGATCAACAGGCAACGAACAGTCCTTGCGCCATCCGCCTCCAAGCCTGCGTACGCGGCATTCAGGGTTAGGTGCCAGTGGGCGATCGATGCCGGATCGCGAAACGCCGCAAAATGGTCGTCCGTATCCAGCGGCACTTCCTGGAGAGCCCCGGAGCAGAGGCCTCGCCATGCCGCACCTTGGTCGGCCATCCATACACGCCCCCCGATCAGCGTGGCGGATCCCGAGAGGACTTTCCAGGAATGCTCGCGCCGGATCTCGGTGAGCCTGTCTTGCATCAGTTCGACGCGCTCGGCATACGGCGGCCGTCCATCGGACCGATCGTGGCTCAACCAAGCGCGGAGTGCCCGGTTGACCAGACCATGGCTCGGCCTTGTGAATCCCGACTTCGAAACGTTCCCGCCGTTCCGCAGGGACTCGAGGGCGCAGGCGAGCGCATGGCAGATCGCCCCCCCCTGCGAGAAGCCAACCAAAAGCACGCCGAGATGCAAGGGACGATGTCGAAGAATGCGCAGGTAACAATCGACATGTTCCTGCACCGAATATCCCCTCGGTGGCCAAACCTGTATGCCGTCGAGTCCCAGACTTAACACTTCGGCAGTTGGCGGTGACAGCCGCAGAATATCGGCAATCGGGCGGGTGTCGCCGATACACGCGATGATTGGGCCATCGTGACCGCGTCGTTTGATCGTTAGGAAGTCCCGGTCAGCCACAGAAAAAAGTCGTTCCCCAGCGCCACGCACCGCGCTTCCAATGGTGGCAAGGCATCTGGCGAGAACATCTCTGCCCCGGTGGGTATCGCGGTCCTGCGGTCCCGCGGATGCCCCAGAACTGTCCGATGGCGGGACCGATCCCACCGCCACCAGCGTGCGGCCCTGCAGAATTCTGCGGAGCAAACGCCGCGGAGTCGCGTCCTGACCCACGATGTCGAACAGCGGCAACCCGGGGCGTGTTTTGGCTGCGAGCCTCTCAATCTCCCCGTATGTCACAAGATCACCTCGGCGAAATCCCCGAAAGGCGAGATCCCTCCCGGCAGCCTTCAAGGGAGGACACTCGACGCTCGACGGCATGACGCGCCACTCGACCGATCCGGCGTGGATGAGTTCGTCGAGCATCAGCCATCTCTCGCCTGTCATCTTCCGGATTTGCTCGGGCGAGGTGTCGAAACGGGGTACCTGACCTGTGTGTTCCGCGGCCAAATCAGATGGGCTGTCGAGAATGACCCAGGCAGGTGATGAGAACTCCCCCAACTCGATTGTCACACCGACCTTCAGAAGTGCCAGCATGGCGGTGAGGGTGTCCGGCGACACCCCCGCCCCGAGCCGCACCCGCTCGCCAGGCTTCATCCCGAGCCCGAGCAGATGATTGGCCAGACGATTGCTGCGAATGTGGAGTTCTTGGAAGGCGATTGTTCCTGAGCGGCTGATGAGCGCGCGGCGTTGGGGATGGCGGGAGGCGATCTCGCGCAGGCGTCCCCCGAACGGCGCCGGTCGGGTGGTAGCAGGCGTTGAGGAGGGCGGCGGCACGGTGGGGGGCGTTCCGGTTCGGAGAGCGGACACCGCCGCCGCCAAGCCCTCGATCGTCGGCCGCCTGATCAGATCGGTGACCCGGAGCGACACGTTGCCTTCGTTGCTGATTCGGGTTACGGCATCGAGTGCCTGCAGCGAGTCACCGCCAAGATGGAAGAAATCGGCCTGGCGATCGACGTCGGTGCGGTGCAGCAGTTCTCGAAAGACGCGGGCCACGAGTTCCTCATCGGGGCCCCGTGGCGGATCACTCCGGGAGACTTCCTGCGGGGGGAGAGGCAGGGCCGCGTGATCGAGCTTCCCATTGGAGGTGAGTGGCAACACCGCAATGGCCACGAAAGCGGCGGGGATCATGTAGTCAGGCAGCATGGGTTGCAGGAATTGCCGGATGTCGGCATGAGTCGGTACGGCGGTGGCGGGCTTCGCCACGAGATACGCCACCAGATGTTTGTCTCCAGGATCGTCCTCGCGCATGACGACGATCACCTCGGCGATGGCAGGATGCTGGGACAGCGCAGCCTCCACCTCCGCAGGTTCGATGCGAAAACCGCGAATCTTCACCTGGCGATCGATCCGCCCGAGGTAGTCGAGGCTGCCGTCAGGGCGCCATCGGACCAGATCTCCGGTCCGATACCAACGATCACCCGGATGGCCACCGAAAGGCAGGACCACAAACTTCTCAGCTGTCCGCTCCGCGTCGCCGACGTAGCCCAATCCCACCCCGTCGCCGCCGATATGGAGTTCGCCAGGCACGCCGATGGGGACGAGTTGCCCATGCCTGTCGAGCACGAGGCAGCGGGTGTTAGCGATCGGCCTGCCGATTGGGATGGAGCTGTGCGCAACGCGGAATTCTTCACGGCGGATTTCGTGGGTTGTGGCGAATGTGGTGGTTTCGGTGGGACCGTACCCATTGATCAGCCGCACACCGGGCAGGAGGTCCAACGCCGCGAGCACATGCCGCTTCGAGAGCTGCTCGCCGCCTGTCATGAGCTGCCTTACAGGCGTGAGAATCGATGGCGCTTCGTCCACGATATGGTTGAAAAGGGCCGCCGTCAGCCAGAGGCACGTCACCTTTTCCTGAGCGAGAATGGTTCTGAGGGTGGTGAGATCAAGATCCTCCTCCGCATACACCACGAGTGTGGCCCCGTGGAGTAACGGTCCCCAGATCTCGAGCGTGGAGGCATCGAAGGCCGGCGTCGCGAGCAAGAGGAACCGTAGGTCGGATCCCCACGGCAGGAAGTCGGAGCCGAGCACCAGCCGGGCGATCCCACGGTGGGGAATCAACACCCCCTTGGGCTGGCCGGTCGAACCCGACGTGTACATCACGTAGGCCGGATCCCCGGCAGACGCCAGCGTGGGCAACCGCGTGGCGGGAGCGGCGGCGATCGAGTCCGCATCCTGATTCAGGTTCACAATCGTTATGCTCTGGTCGATCCATATCCGCGACGTCGCCCCGCCACAGATGACGGCGCGTATGCCGGCATCGCGGGCAATGGCCCGACGTCGCTCGGGCGGGTATTCCCGGCCAAATGGCACGTAGGCGCTCCCGGTTTTCAGGATCGCTAACACAGCCACCACGAATTCCACCGATCTGGGCAGATCAACGCCGACGAACATCCCGGGCACCACGCCGATGGCCCGCAGATGGTGGGCGAGCTGATTGGCGCGATCGTCGAGCGCGCGATAGGTCGTGGTCCGATGATCGGCAACCAGGGCGATCGCATCCGAAAAGCGGTCGACGACCGACTCAAAGATGCGGGGCAGCGGAAGATCGCGCGGATATTCGACGGCCGTATCGTTCCAGTCCACCACAATCATCTGCCGCTCCTCCGGCGTGAGTAGGGGCAGCGAATCAATACGGCAGTCGGGGTCGGCGACGATGCCCCGCAGCAGCATCGCCCAATGGCCTGCCAGCCGATCGATGGTGGCCGACGTGAACAGATCCGACGCATACAACAACTCCCCCCGGATGCCGTTCCCCTCTCCCCACAGGTGCATCTCAAGATCCAAACGCACGCTGGCCGCCGGCGGAGTCTGCCGTTCCAGTGCGAGATGCCCGAGAGAGAGATCGGTGTCGGGGAGGTCGAGATACTGGAAGATCACCGACACCAGCGGAATGCGACCGGAATCACGGTCGGGACGGAGTGTCTCCACGAGCTTCTTGAAGGGGAGGTCGTGGTGTTCGTAGGCTCCGAGACAGGTGGTCCGCACACGGCCAAGCAAGTCGCGGAACGAGGGGTTGCCATCGAGCGAGGTGCGGAGCACCAACATATTGATGAAGAAGCCGACAAGTTCTTCCAGGTTCGATTGCCGTCGCTCGGATACGGGAGTTCCGACCGCGATATCATGCTGCCCCGTCCAGCGGGCGATGAGCACCTCAAAAGCGGCCAACAGCGTCATGTTCAGCGTTGTGCCTGCCGCGAGCCCCAAGGTGCGCAGGGATTGCACCAGCGCGGCATCGAGTGCGAGAGTGCGCCGCCCGCCCCGGGAGGACCGCTCGCTGGGGCGTGGATGGTCGGCGGGCAGCTGGAGCGGTTCCAGGCCGGCCAAGTTCTGACGCCAGTAGGAGAGCAGCGCCGCCAGCCGGTCGCCGTCGAGTTGGCGGCGCTGCCAGACGGCGAAGTCGACATACCGAGCCGGCAGTTGAGGAAACTCCGGCTCCCTTCCTGCGCAGGCTGCTTCATATCCGGTGGCCAGTTCCCGCCACAACAGCGGCAGTGACCAGCCGTCGACGGCGATGTGATGCAGCGTGAGCAGAAACAGATGCTCTGCATCACTCACGCGCAGCAGGCTGGCCCGCAACATGAGGCCGTGGGCGAGGTCAAAAGGCTGCGTGAAGGCGCGCTCTGAATGCCGATCGATTTCGGCGTCGCGCAGTTCTTCCGGCATGGAGCGCAGATCCGTCTGAGGCAATTCCCACGTATGAAGAGATTGGATCCGCTGCACCGTTCGACCATCGATCATCGACAGGTTTGTTCGCAGCGGTTCGTGGCGCCGGAGGGCATGCTCGAGTGTGCGCCGCAAGGCTTCAGGGTCGAGCGGCCCCCGAATGCGCCAGGCGAAGCCGAGGTTGTAGGCGTCGCGTTCGCTCTCGAGGTGGTCGAGGAACCAGAGGCTCTCCTGCCCGAACGAGGCGGGCATATCTCGTCCGTCTGCGCGGACGACTGGAGCGAGCCGGGAATCCTGCCGTTGGTCGTGCGTCTTCTCTTCGAGTGCCGCGGCCAACGTGGCGACGGTGGGATGTTCGAACAACAGCCGCATCGGCACCGCTCGGCCGAAGGCCCGAGCCGCTCGCGAGGTCACCTGCAGGGCGCGCAACGAGTGCCCGCCGATCTCAAAAAAATGGTCATGGATCCCGAGGGACTGCCTGCCGAGGACGGCCGACCAGATCTCGAGTAGGAGGGATTCGGCGGGTGTCGAGGCGGGGGTGTGGACAGCCGAACGACGGGTGGCGCCGTCATCGGGATCGGGCAGCGCGGAGCGATCGAGCTTGCCGTTGGGCGCGAGGGGCAGCCGGTCGAGAACGACCGAGGCCGCCGGCAGCAGGTGGTCGGGCAGCGTGGCCTTGAGAAAGCTCTTCAGCTGCGCGGGGGTGGGGGCAGCCAAGCCCGGTTTTGGCACGACGTAGGCCACGAGCTGCTTGTCGCCGTGCCGATCCTCCCGACCAATGACGACGGCATGGTGCAGGGCGGGATGCCTCGCCAGCGCACCCTCGACCTCCCCAGGCTCGACGCGAAAACCACGAATCTTGAGCTGGTGGTCGATCCGTCCGATGTATTCGAGGGTTCCATCCGGCAGAAAGCGGGCCAGATCGCCGGTGCGGTAATACCGAGCGCCGGGGCGGGGCTGGCATGGATCGGGCAGAAAGCGTTCTGCGGTCAGATCGGGCCGGGCGTAATAACCTCTGGCCACGCCGGCGCCGCCGATATAGATCTCGCCGGTGCTGCCGGGGGGAATAGTTTGCCGGCTGGCATCCAGAAGGTGGATCTGTGTGCCGGCAATGGGATGACCGATCGTATTCGGCCCACCAGAAACGCGGTGGGCGCAGGTCGAATAAACGGTCGTTTCGGAGGGGCCGTAGAGGTCGCGGACCCTGCGCACCGACGAACGGGCATACAGGTCATCCACCAGAGGCTGCAACAGCGGCTCTCCACAGAGGTTGATCGACTCGACCGATTTCGGGAGGCATCCCTGCTGCAGCAATTCGGCCGCGACTGACGGGATCGTGTTCAGCAGAGTCACGTCACCTGCCCAGGGGTGGTCGACGAGTGCCAGCGCGTTGTCCACGATGCGCACACAACCGCCCTGTGCCAGCGGTGCGAAGAGTTCGAAGACAGACAGATCGAAGCAGACAGACGTGGAAAAGAGCGTGACGGCCAACTCGTCGGCGCTGAACTCTTCGCAGGTCCACTCGATGAAGGCGTTAGCATTGCCATGTTCCACCATGACCCCCTTGGGGGTGCCCGTCGATCCTGACGTGTAGATGATGTAGGCCAGCGTTTCAGGCCCGATGACCACCGGGGGGGGGGCGGCGATCGGCTCTGTGTCGGCCACGATCTCGTCGAGAAACAGACAGCGGCCGCTGAAGGGAGCGAGTTCCGGGCAGCATGAGCGCTGGGTGATGAGAAGGGGTGCCTGTACATCCTGGAGAATGAAGGCAAGGCGATCGCTCGGGTAGGCCGGATCGAGCGGCACGTAGGCCCCCCCGGCCTTGAGAATGCCGAGCAGGCCGACCACGAGATCGGGGGAGCGTGGCAGGCAGAGCCCGACCGGCACCTCGGGTCCGACTCCGATCGACCGCAGATGCTGTGCGACCAGATTGGCATGGGCCTCAAGCTGGGCGTAGCTGAGGGAATGGCTGCCGAACCGAAGGGCCACGGCCTCTGGCGTGCGGGTAACCTGATCCTCGAAGAAGCCATGAAGACCGCGGAAAGACGACGTCGGCATACCAAAGAGTTCCCTGTCCACGACGAGCATCCCATCGATGTTGTGGAAAGCGGTCTCGGCTGTTAGCCACCGCCTGACTCTTGGCGGTCCGAGCCTTTTCTTACCAGCGATCACACCAAGGATACGCCGATCTTCGGGTCCCACGCAATGCACCGATCAGGGCATGTGTCGGCTCGGTCACACCATCGACAGCCGTCACAGCAGCCGTCGGCAACGCCGAGGATCTCTCTGTGCGCGAGCAGTTGTTCCCACGCTCTCCAAACAGGGAATGACGACGATGAATAATCCCGCACAGGCGGTCCCGCGGCCCTGCGCCGAACATGGAGCGAGGGAGTCTGATCGGGAGTTGGATCAGCTGTGAGACAGAGGAGCAAAAGCCGTTTGTAATCGCGAAAGCCCCGTCTCCAGCCGGTCGGTCGGGCAGGCGACGTTGAGGCGGATGAATCCCGCAGCGCCAAAATCGAGGCCGTCAGAAGGGCCCAGTCCGGCCGCCAGGCAGGCGGCAAAGGGATCGGCCACTCCGGTGCCCCGGCAGTCGATCCAGGCCAGATAGGTAGCGCGGGGGGGAAGCCACGCCAGCCCTGGAATCTGGCTGACTGCCGCCTCGACTCTGGCAGCATGCTCCCGCAGCAGGCCCAGCAGGCGCTGC
>Ga0164294_10004528_pt1 | contig 12118 bp, 8 predicted proteins | sample GEODES005metaG_FD_111479 | JGI IMG/M metagenome (GOLD analysis project Ga0164294, IMG submission 111479) | Oligotrophic lake water microbial communities from Sparkling Lake, Wisconsin, USA - GEODES005 metaG | ecosystem: Environmental > Aquatic > Freshwater > Lake | place: USA: Sparkling Lake... | reverse complement strand
GAAGAAGGTGCGGAAGCCCTCCGTCTCGTAGACCAAAGAACGATAGGCCTTGAACGCGGCGGCCGAGAGCGCGCGCATGGCATCCTGGTAACGGCCGGTGACGGGCGTGCTGTGGGATTGGAGGCTGTTGAGCACCGTCGCCGCCGTCATGGCTTCCAGGTTGATCGCGGCGGCTTCGCGCGTGCCGTATTTGGCGGCGATGACCTCGCCCTGTTCGGTGATGCGGATGCGGCCCGCAACCGTGCCCGTCGGCTGCGCGAGGATCGCGGCGAAGGCCGATCCGCCGCCACGCCCGACCGCACCGCCGCGGCCGTGGAACAGCTGCATCGCCACGCCCGCTTTCTCGAACACCGGTGCCAGCGCGCGGCTGGCGGCATTGAGGCTCCAGACCGAGGTCAGGTAACCGCCGTCCTTGTTCGAATCCGAATAGCCGACCATCACCTCCTGATGGCCGCGCGCCTTCACCCGCGTCGCGACTTCGGGCAGCCCGAAATAGCCGGCCATTACGTCGGGGCCGTTCTGCAGGTCCTCGATCGTCTCGAACAGCGGTACGACCATGATGTCGGCCTCCGTCGGCGTGCCGGGCCGATAGAGGCCGGCTTCCTTCAGCACTATGTCGACTTCGAGCAGATCGGAGACGGTCGCGGTCTTGGAGATGATGTAGGTGGTGATCGCGGCCGTGCCGTAGCGGCGATGCGCCTCGGCGGCGGCGTGGACGATCGCGAGTTCGGACTGGGTCTCGTCGCTATAGTCGAGGTAGGGGCTGGAGAGCAGCCGCGGCATCGCGAGTTCGCGGCGAAGCAGATCGACGCGGGCGGCCTCGTCGAGCGCCGGATAATCGCCTTCCACGCCCGCGGTCTTCAGCAGTTCGGCGACGACGCGCTCGTGCACGTCGCTGTTCTGGCGCAGGTCGAGCGTGGCGAGGTGGAATCCGAAGGTCTCGACTGCGCGGATCAGCCGCCCGAGCGCCCCGCCAGAAGCCAGTGCGTCGCCGCCCGCCGCCGCGAGCGAATGGGCGAGGATGGCGAGGTCGTGGCGCAGGTCCGCGGGCCGCGCATAGTTCACCGCCTTGAACCGCCCCGGCCGCGCGGGCGGGCGTCCGACGAGGTTCTGGTAGGTCGCCGCGAGCCGGGCGTAGATGCGGGTGATCGCACGGCGATAGGGCTCGTCGACCCGCGTTGCCGAGGGGTCTTCGGCCGCCTCGGCGAGCGAGGCCATTTCGGGCGTGACCTCGGCAAGCTCGGACGAGATCGAAAGTTCGCCGCCGAGCGCGTGGAGCAAGGTGAGATAGTGGCTCAGCACCGCCTCGCACGACCGCCCGAGCGTGAGTTCGAGCGAGGCTGCGGTGACGTTGGGATTGCCGTCGCGATCGCCGCCGATCCAGTTGCCGACCTTCAGGAAGCTCTTGGGCCGTGCGCCAAGCTGCCGCTCCCAGCGCGCGTAGAGCGCCGGCAGGACGGGCAGGAACACGTCGCGCAGGTAGGACAGCGCGCTGTCGACCTCGTCCGCGACCTGGATACGCTCGTGGCGCAGCGTCCGCGTCTGCCAGAGCAGGGCGATCTGCCGGACGAGCGCTTCCTCGATGACGTCGCCTTCGGGAGTCTCCTCGGCGCCGGTGTCGCGCAGCCGCATCAGGTCCGCGATCCGGTTGCGATGGTCGATCATCGATTTGCGGCGGACCTCGGTCGGGTGCGCGGTCAGCACGGGCACGATCAGGCCATGGTCGAGCAGCTTCAGCACCGCGTCCGAATCGACGCCCTTGCGCTTCAGGCGGGCGAGCGCGCCTTCGAGATCGGCGTCGGGGTCGGCGGCGACGCCCTGGCGGTCCTCGGCCAGATTGGCGAGCATCGAGAACAGCATGAAGCCGCGCGTGAAGGCGAGCGTATCGTCGAGGCTGAGCGCATCGAGGCCGTCCGCGACCTCGCCGCCGCTGACGCCGCGGGCGCTGTCGACCGAGCTGGAACGGATATATTCGATCCGTCGGTAGAGCGTCTCGCCGCCATAGGCGCGGATCACGTCGCCCAGCAGCCGTCCGAGGTAGCGGATGTCGGGATTCTGGGAGAGCGGCGTGTGTGCGGAGTCGGCCATGGAAAAATGCTGCGCTGCGGTAGGGAGCGGGTCAACCCGCTATACCAAAAAGAGGTTGCATGGCGGCCGCTTCCCACGGAGAGTCGCGTGTATCGGGGTGTCGTTTCGAAAGGTGCTTTCATGGTCGCCAAGGGAATTTTCGCAGCCGGCCTCGTGCTGGCGTTCGCTGCTCCGCTGTCCGCATCGCTGCCGGTCGGTGCCAAGGCCCCCGATTTCAAGACGCAGGCCAGCCTCGACGGCAAGGCATCGCCCTTTTCGCTGAAGGCGGCGTTGAAGAAGGGCCCGGTCGTCCTCTATTTCTACCCGGCCGCCTTCACCAAGGGCTGCACGATCGAGGCACATGCTTTCGCCGAGGCGACCGACGAATTCGCCAAGCAGGGCGCGACGGTGATCGGCATGTCGGCCGATCCGATCGACACGCTCAACAAATTCTCGGTCGAGGAATGCCGCAGCAAGTTCGCGGTCGGCTCCGCCACGCCCGAGACGATCAAGGCCTATGACGTGATCCTGCCGCAGAAGCCGTCGATCTCGAACCGCACCTCCTATGTGATCGCGCCCGGCGGCAAGATCCTCTATGTCTATTCGGCGATGGATCCGACCGGACATGTCGAGGGTACGCTGAAGGCCGTGAAGGAATGGCGTGCCGCCCATCCGTGATCGGGTCGCCCTTTCGTGGGGAAAGGTGTTTTGTGATGGTTCGTAACTGGCTTTTGGCGTCCGTCCTGGTCTCGGCGCTCGCGGTGCGGGCACCCGCCTCGCTGCCCGTGGGCGCCAAGGCGCCCGACATCCAGACGCAGGCCAGCCTCGACGGCAAGGCGGCGCCCTTCTCGCTGAAGGAGGCGCTGAAGAAGGGGCCGGTGGTGCTCTATTTCTTCCCGGCGGCCTATACGCAGGGCTGCACGATCGAGGCACATGCCTTCGCCGAGGCGACCGACGATTTCCATGCGCTCGGCGCGACGGTGGTCGGCATGTCGGGCGATCCGATCGAGACGCTCAACAAATTCTCGGTCGCCGAATGCCGCAGCAAGTTCGCGGTGGGCTCGGCCGCGCCCGAGACGATCGCGGCCTATGACGTGGTGCTGCGCGTGAAGCCCAACCTGTCCAACCGCACCTCGTTCGTGATCGCGCCCGACGGCAAGATCATCTTCGCTTATTCGGCGCTCGACCCGCTCGGCCATATCGAAGGCACGATGAACGCCGTGAAGATGTGGCGCGCATCGCACCCGCAGCACTGAGCATCGTTTCGAGCGCGGACACGTCGGCCGCGGCGCTGATCGCGGCGCTCGGCCTCGCCCCGCATCCCGAGGGTGGCTGGTATCGCGAAACATGGCGGGCGCCGGCGCCGGACGGCGCGCGCGCCACGGCGACCGCGATCCTCTTCCTGCTCGAAAACGGGCAGCGCTCGCATTGGCACAAGGTCGATGCCGCCGAAATCTGGTTCTGGCATGCCGGGGCGCCCTTGGCGCTTTCACGGTCCGAGAATGATACCGGACCGGTCGAGACGTTGCGGCTCGGGCCCGATGTGCTCGATGGGGAAAGCCCGCAGATCCTGATCCCGCCGGGCGCGTGGCAGGCCGCGGAGGCGACGGACGGCTGGACGCTCGTGTCCTGCGTCGTCAGCCCGGGATTCGAATTCGAAGGTTTCGTGCTGGCGCCACCCGATTGGGCGCCGGGTCCGTCCGCCTAGAAGCGGGCGACCGCCTGGAGGATCGCTTCTTCCGAGGTCGGCTTGGCGATGCAGTGGCATTCGGCAAGCTGGGCCGGGCGATCGGGCCGATCGCAGCGTGCGCTGACGAAGGCGAACGGGATGCCCTTGGCATGCAGCGTCTCTGCGAGCGGCCAGACGAGGGTGCGGCCAAGATCGATGTCCAACAGCGCGCCGTCGATCGCCTGCGTCTCGACCAGCGCCTGCGCTTCGTCGAGCGCGAACGCGGGGCCGATCACGACCGCCCCCTGCGCCTCGACCATGTCGGCGATGTCGAGCGCGATCAGCGGCTCATCTTCGACGATGAGGATACGCTTCCCCTGCAACACGAGACCGCCCTTTGCATTATCAACTTGATCGAGATCAATCCCGATAGATGTGGGTTAAGCGAAGGGCAACCACGTAGGATTGCTTAAGCGACGATCCGTAAAATCAGATCGTCGCGATCCCCGACCCGGCGAGCACGGCAAGCGTCAGCAGTTCAGAGGCGGTGGCCGACATCGGCGCAATCTGCACCGGCTTCTCCATCCCCACCAGCATCGGCCCGATGGTGGTGCCGCCACCCAGTTCGCGCAGCAGCTTCGCCGAGATGTTCGCCGATTGCAGGCCGGGCATGACCAGCACGTTGGCGGGGCCGGAGAGGCGGCTGAACGGATAGTTGCGGCTGACGTTGGGGTTCAGCGCGATGTCCGGCGCCATTTCGCCTTCATATTCGAAATTGGGCTGCTTCGCGTCGAGGATCGCGATGGCATCGCGGATATTGTCGAGCCAGTCGCCATGCGGATTGCCGAAGGTCGAGAAGGAGAGGAAGGCGACGCGCGGCTCGTGGCCCATGCGGCGCGCCACTTCGGCGGTCCGTTCGGCGATCGAGGCCAGTTCCTCGGGCGAGGGGCGCTCGGTGACCATCGTATCGGCCATGAACACCGTCTTGTCCTGGTTGACGATGATGTGGATGCCGACCGGGCGGCGCCCCGCGACCGGATCGATGACCCGGCGGATCTGGCCGAGCGTGCGGCCATAGGTGCGGGTGACGCCGCTGATCAGCGCATCGCCCTCGCCCAGCGCCAGCAGCGCCGCGCCGAACACGTTGCGATCCTGGTTGACCATCGATTCGACTTCGCGGCGCAGATAGCCGCGGCGCTGGAGCCGCGCGTAGAGATAGTCGACCATTTTCGGCACCAGCGGCGAATTGCGGCTGTTGTGCAGTTCGAAGCCGGTCTGATCCTCGACGCCGAGTTCGCGCAGCTTGTCCGGCACCGTCTCACGGCCGACCAGCACCGGCGTGCCGTAGCCGCCGTCACGGAAGGCGATGGCCGCACGCAGGACGACTTCTTCCTCGGCCTCGGCGAAGATCACGCGCTTCGGATTCTCGCGCGCGCCGGCATGCGCCAGCGACAGCACCGACGTCGTCGGGTTCATCCGGCCGCGCAGCGTGAGGCGGTAGGCCTCCATGTCGGCGATCGGCTTCTGGGCGACGCCCGAACGCATCGCGGCTTCGGCGACGGCGGCGGGGATTTCCTCCATCAGGCGCGGATCGAACGGCGCCGGGATGATGTAGTCGGCACCGAAATGCGGGGCGTGGCCGCCGTAGGCCGCGGCGACTTCCTCGGGCACCTGCTGGCGGGCGAGCGCGGCGAGCGCTTCTGCCGCGGCGATCTTCATCTCTTCGTTGATCGCGGTCGCGCGCACGTCGAGCGCACCGCGGAAGATGAAGGGGAAGCCCAGCACGTTGTTGACCTGGTTCGGATAGTCCGAACGGCCGGTGGCGATGATCGCGTCGGGCCGCGCCTCGCGCGCCTCGGGCGGCGAAATCTCGGGATCCGGGTTGGCCATCGCGAAGATGATTGGCTTGGGCGCCATGTCGCGCACCATGTCCTGGCTGACGGCCTTCGCTGCCGAAAGGCCGAGGAAGACATCGGCGCCGACCAGCGCCTCCTTCAGCGTGCGACGATCGGTGACGGCGGCATGGGCCGACTTCCACTGATCCATGCCGCTCTCACGGCCCTTGTAGATCACGCCCTGGCGATCGCACATGATGACGTTGTCGCCGCGCACGCCCATCGCCTTGATCAGCTCGGTGCAGGCGATCGCCGCGGCACCTGCGCCGTTGACGACGACCTTCACGTCCTTGAGCTCACGCCCGGTCAGGTAGCAGGCGTTGATGAGGCCGGCGGCGGTGATGATCGCGGTGCCGTGCTGGTCGTCGTGCATGACCGGGATCTTCATGCGTTCGCGAAGAGCCTGCTCGATCACGAAGCACTCGGGCGCCTTGATGTCTTCCAGGTTGATGCCGCCGAAGCTGGGTTCGAGCAGTGCCACCGCATTGACGAAGGCGTCGACATCCTCGGTCGCCAGTTCCAGGTCGATCGCGTCGACGTCGGCGAAGCGCTTGAACAGCACCGCCTTGCCTTCCATCACCGGCTTGGAGGCCAGCGCGCCGAGATTGCCGAGGCCGAGGATCGCGGTGCCGTTCGAAATCACCGCGACGAGATTGCCCTTGGCCGTGTAATCATAGGCCGTGCCCGGATCGGCGGCGATCGCCAGCACCGGCACTGCGACGCCCGGCGAATAAGCGAGCGAAAGATCGCGCTGCGTCGCCATCGGTTTCGATGCGATGATCTCGATCTTGCCCGGACGTCCCATCGAGTGGAACTCAAGCGCCTCACGATCCGAAAACTGGATGTTGCTATTCTCGGCCATCTCTCAATCCCAAAATCGCCTGTGCCCCTAGCGGGGTCTTTCTGGCGCGTCACCCATGGTGACATTTTTCTCTATCCACAGTTTTGCGTCTGCCGCCGCTGGAACCGACGGGCGTCCCCGGCTTATGGTGGCCCCGCCTTGCACGACGCTTACAAATCCTCGCGATGACCGCCCAGCCGACGCCCATGATGGCGCAATATCTCGCGCTTAAGGCCGAGGTGCCCGATTGTCTGCTCTTCTATCGGATGGGCGACTTCTTCGAACTGTTCTTCGACGATGCCGCGAAGGCCGCAGCGGACCTCGATATCGCGCTGACGGCGCGCGGCGAGCATCTGGGGCAGCCCATCCCGATGTGCGGCGTGCCCGCGCACAGCCATGAGATGTATCTCGCGCGGCTGATCAAGGCCGGCCACCGCATCGCCATCGCCGAGCAGATCGAGAGCCCGGAGGAAGCGAAGAAGCGCAGCGGCAAGACGCTCGTCAACCGCGCCGTCGTCCGCATCGTGACGGCGGGCACGCTGACCGAGGAGGCCTTGCTCGACAGCCGCCAGTCGAACTGGCTGGTCGCCGTGGCCGAGGTCGGTGGTGCCTTGGGTGTGGCGGCCTGCGACATGTCCACCGGGCGCTTCGAGATCGGGCCGGTGCCTAAGGACGGCCTCGATGCGGAGATCGCGCGATTGGGCGCGGCCGAGCTGATCGCCCCCAAGGGGCTGGTCGATCGCGTGCCGGGCGCTTGGGCCGCCGAGCGCGGTTTCGACAGCGCGGGCGGCGAGCGGCGGCTGAAGGCGCTGTTCGGGGTCTCGACGCTCGATGCCTGGGGCGATTTCTCGCGTGCAGAGCTCGCCGCTGCCGACGGACTGATCGCTTATCTCGATCGCGCCGGGCAGGGGAAGCTGCCCTTCCTCTCCCCACCGATCCGCCGCGCCGCTGCCGATCACATGGCGGTCGACGCCGCCAGCCGCGAAAGCCTGGAGATCACCGCGACCGCCGCCGGTGCCCGCAAGGGCAGCCTGCTCGACGCGATCGACCGCACCGTCACCGGCGCCGGTGCCCGCCTCCTCGGCGGCGACCTCTCCGCGCCGCTCACCGATCGCGCGGCCATCGAAGCCCGGCTCGACCTCGTCGCCATCCTGCACGACGATGGCGATCTGCGCGCGCGTTTGCGGGCCGCGCTGCGGGCGCTTCCGGACATCGGCCGCGCACTCGGCCGCCTCGCCGCCGGGCGAGGCTCCCCGCGCGATCTCGCGCAGCTCCGCGACGGGCTCGATCAGGGCTATGCGCTGCACGATCTGCTGGTGCCCTGTGCCGCGCGCTCAGCCCTGCTCGCCGATCTGGTGCCGCGCTTCCTCGGCCATGGCGAACTCGTCGACCTGCTTCGCCGCGCGATCGTCGCGGCGCCGTCGCTCGATGCCGCGCAGGGCGGCTATATCGCGGAAGGCTATGACGCCGCGCTCGACGCTCTCCGCGCCACGGGCGGTGAGGGCCGCCGCGCCATCGCCGCGCTGGAGGCGCAGTACCGCGCGCGCACCGGCATTGCCCAGCTCAAGATCCGCCACAACGGCGTGCTGGGCTATCACATCGAGGTGCAGGCCAAGTCCGCCGATCCGCTGATGAAGGCGGAGAGCGGCTTCATCCATCGCCAGACGCTCGCTGGCGTGGTTCGCTTCGGCCATCCCGATCTCCACGAGGAAGCGACCCGCGTCGGTCAGGCCGGTGCCCACGCGCTCGCTGCCGAGGCCGCCCATCTCGAGGAGCTGACCGCCACCGCGCTGGATCGTGCCCAGCCCATCGCCGCGACCGCCGATGCGCTGGCCCGCCTCGATGTCTCCGCTGGCCTCGCCGAACGTGCTGCGGAGGGCGGCTGGTGCCGCCCCGACATCGTCGACCGTCCCTGCCTGGAGATCGAGGGCGGGCGCCATCCGGTCGTCGAGAATGCGCTGATGGCAAGCGGCGAACGCTTCGTCGCCAACGATTGCCGCCTGTCGGAAAGCGACCGCCTCTGGCTCGTGACCGGCCCCAACATGGGCGGCAAATCGACCTTCCTGCGGCAGAATGCGGTGATGCTGATCCTGGCGCAGGCGGGCGGCTTCGTCCCCGCGACCAAAGCCGTGCTAGGCTTGTGCGACCGCCTGTTCAGCCGCGTCGGCGCCTCGGACAATCTCGCGCGCGGTCGCTCCACCTTCATGGTCGAGATGGTCGAGACCGCCGCAATCCTCGCGCAGGCGACCGAGCGGAGCTTCGTGATCCTCGACGAGGTCGGCCGCGGCACCTCCACCTACGATGGTCTCGCCATCGCCTGGGCGGTCGTGGAAGCGGTCCACGATCTCAACCGTTGCCGCTGCCTGTTCGCGACTCATTATCACGAACTCACTCGCCTCGCCGAACGCCTCGACTCGCTCTCGCTCCACCATGTCCGCGCCCGTGAATGGAAGGGTGATCTCGTCCTGCTCCACGAAGTCGCCGAAGGCCCCGCCGACCGCAGCTACGGCCTCGCCGTCGCCCGTCTGGCCGGACTCTCCCCGCCCGTGATCGCCCGCGCGAAGGACGTCCTGAAGCGCTTGGAGGCCGGCCGCGCCAAGACCGGCGGCCTCGCCGCAGGCCTCGACGACCTCCCCCTCTTCGCCGCCGCGGCGCAGGTGGAGGAGGTCAAGGTCGATGCCCTCCGCGAAGCCCTGCTGGCCCTCGACGCCGACGCTTTGACGCCTCGAGACGCGCTGGACGCGCTCTACCGCCTGAAGGATCTGGCGCGCGATCCGTAGCTCTCTGTACTCCGGCGAAGGCCGGAGTGCTGGCGGCAAATGGAGGCCAGAACCTCCAACGCTCCGGCTTTCGCCGGAGCACGCACGGGCCGTTTCGGGGAAATTACCTTGACCCCGCGCCCTTCCGCACCACTTAGGCCCTATGCCTTTCGACAATTTACCCGCGCCGCTTGCGAGCGCGCTCACTCAGCGTGGCTATGAAGCGCTGACTCCCGTCCAGTCCGCCGTCATCGAGCCGGAGGCGGAGGGGCGTGATCTCATCGTCTCGGCGCAGACCGGCTCCGGCAAGACCGTCGCCTTCGGGCTCGCCTTCGCCGCGCAATTGCTGGGGGAGGCGGACAAGCTGCCGCCGCCCGGCTGGCCGCTCGCGCTCATCATCGCCCCGACCCGCGAGCTGGCCTTGCAGGTCACGCGGGAGCTGCAATGGCTCTATGCTGGTGCCGGTGCGCGGATCACCGCCTGCGTCGGCGGCATGGATGCGGCGAAGGAGCGGCGTTCGCTCGGCCACGGCACCCACATCATCGTCGGCACGCCGGGGCGCCTGCGCGATCACCTCGAGCGCGGCGCGATGGATCTGTCGCACCTCGCCGTCGCCGTGCTCGACGAGGCGGACGAGATGCTCGACATGGGCTTCCGCGACGAACTCGAGGCGTTGCTCGACGCGACGCCTAGCACCCGCCGCACGATGCTGTTCTCGGCGACGATGCCGAAGCCGATCGTCGCGCTCGCCAAGCGCTACCAGCGCGATGCGCTCACCATCTCGACGCTCGGCGCCGATCGCGGGCATGGCGACATCAGCTATCAGGCGGTCACCGTAGCACCTTCGGACATCGAAAACGCCTGCGTGAATCTGCTGCGCCTGCACGAGCCCGACACGGCGATGCTGTTCTGCGCGACGCGCGATGCCGTTCGCCATCTCCACGCCAGCCTGGTCGAGCGCGGCTTCACCGCCGTCGCCTTGTCGGGCGAGCATAGCCAGAACGAGCGCAACGCCGCGCTGCAGGCTCTCCGCGATCGCCGTGCCCGCGTCTGCGTCGCCACCGACGTCGCCGCGCGCGGCATCGATCTGCCGACGCTCAGCCTGGTCATCCACGTCGAACTGCCGCGCGATGCCGAAGCGCTGCAGCACCGCTCGGGCCGCACCGGCCGCGCCGGGCGCAAGGGCGTCGCCGTGCTGATCGTGCCCTATCAGCGCCGCCGCCGCACCGAGGCGATGCTCAAGCAGGCACGGATCGCGGTCGAATGGATCAACGCGCCGAGCGCCGCCGACATCGCCACCGCCGATCGCCGCCGCCTGCTGGAGACGCTCACCGCCGAGGTCGAGCTGGACGATGAGGATCGCGCCCTCGGCGCTGAACTGCTCGCCGCGCGCGGGGCCGACGATGTCGCCGCGATGCTGGTCCGCGCGCACCGTGCCAAGCTGCCTGCCGCCGAGGATCTGGTCGAGGCCGGCGCGCGCGACACTCGCTCGCCCGATGCGCCGCGCGCGGGCTTCGAGGATATCGTCTGGTTCAAGCTCAGCATCGGCCGCCGCCACAATGCCGATCCGCGCTGGCTGCTGCCGCTGATCTGCCGCCGCGGTCACCTGACCAAGGGCGATGTCGGCGCGATCCGCATCGGCGGGAACGAGACCTTCTTCCAGATCCCCCGCACCGTCGCCGATCGCTTCGTCTCGGCCTGGAAGCGCACGGTCAGCGCCGATCCCGAGGGCGAACTGCGCATCGAGCATGCGCCGAACGGCCCGCAGCAGAGCGGCCCGCCGCAGCGCTATTCGCCGCGCCCCACCGGCCCCGGCCGCCCCGGTCCCCGTCCGGGTGGCCCGCGCCCGCGGAGATGAGCCTGCGCATTCTCGTCGATGCCGATGCCTGCCCGGTCAAGGACGAGATCTACAAGGTGGCGTGGCGGCTGGAGGTGCCGGTCGTCATCGTCAGCAACAGCCACTTCCGCGTGCCCGCGCATCCGCTCGTGTCGCGCGTGGTGGTGAGCGATGGCTTCGATGCGGCGGACGACTGGATCGCCGAAGCGGCGGGGCCGCAGACGGTGGTGATCACCGCCGATATATTGCTGGCCGACCGCTGCCTGAAGGTCGGCGCGACCGTGCTGTCCTCCACCGGCAAGCCCTTCACCCCCGCCTCGATCGGCGGCGCCATCGCGACCCGCGCGATCATGGCGGATCTGCGCGCGGGCGGCGATCAGCTCGGCGGGCCGAAGCCCTTCAGCAATGCCGATCGATCGCGCTTCCTGCAGGCGCTGGATACCGCGCTGGTGAAGTTGAAGCGGGGCTGACCACCCTCAAGATCGTCATCCCGGACGTGTTCCGGGATCCATCCCACGGCGACTCCCGAAGTGCCCGGTAAAAGCCGCACGATGGACCCCGGAACAGGTCCGGGGTGACGGAAAAAGCTTATTGGCCACCCCGCGTCCGCCGGATGAAGTCCGCCACATTGTCGTGCAGCGCCTTCAACGCCGGCAGATGCGCGTAAACCATGTGCCCAGACTCGTAGTACCGGTACTCCACATTCCCCGTCAGGTTCGCGGGGATCGGCAGGTGGCGCATCTCGTACTTGCCCTCGAAATAGGGGGTCGAGACGTCGTAATAGCCGCCGTTGACCATCACCTTCATGTCCGGATTCTGCTTCATCGCCGCCGCCAGATCGGGGAGCATGTTGGGCAAGGCGATCAGCGGCTGGCCGGCGCCGGGCGGGCGGTGCTTGTAGTCCCAGCTGCCGTAGACCGGGATGCTGGGCTTGTAGGCATAATCGGTGCGGTAATGCAGCGTGTCCTTCGCATAGGCATTGAACGCCGAGACGTAAGCCGCGCCGATCGCCGAGCCTTGCGGATCGTAGCTCGCCACCTTGCTCAAGGG
>Ga0164294_10004526_pt1 | contig 12119 bp, 13 predicted proteins | sample GEODES005metaG_FD_111479 | JGI IMG/M metagenome (GOLD analysis project Ga0164294, IMG submission 111479) | Oligotrophic lake water microbial communities from Sparkling Lake, Wisconsin, USA - GEODES005 metaG | ecosystem: Environmental > Aquatic > Freshwater > Lake | place: USA: Sparkling Lake... | reverse complement strand
GATTAGTTAGTAAAGGATATGAATCGACGCATACTGCGTCTCAAACTTTGGCAAACCTTCAAGGTTTGCCAAAGGTACGCAAAGGTCCGGCAGCCTTGATGGTTTGCCAAAGTTACGGCAGCCTTTAAGGTTTGCCAAAGTTACGGCAGCCTTGAAGGTTTGCCAAAGGAATGGCCTTCGGCATCAGGACTAATGCCTTTTGATTAGTTAGTAAAGGATATGAATCGACGCATGCTGCGTCTCAAACTTAGGCAAACCTTCAAGGTTTGCCTAAGGTGCGGCAGCCTTCAAGGTTTGCCTAAGGTGCGGACTCCAGACCATTGATTTTTATGTGCAACACTATTGCATTCTAAAATATTAATGTATCTTTGCAACACTATTGCACCTAAGACTTTATCTCTATGAAACAAATATTTTTTATCCTGACTTTTAGCTTCCTTTTTCTTCAATGTAAAAAGCAAGACGATGTGGTTCCTACCGATGATAATGAACTAATTACCACGGTGCAATTGATTTTTACAGATTCCAATAATCAATCCTCTACTTTCTCTTTCCAAGATAAGGATGGTGACCCCAAAACGACTCCCGATAAATTTGATAAAATTACACTGAATAAAAACACCGATTATACCCTTAGTATCAAAGTCTTTGACGAGACTAAATCACCCATGCTGGATATCACTAAACAAATCGAGGAAGAAAGCGATGCCCACCTTTTCGTTTTTAAAATAAATCCCACCTCTTTATTGTCCATCCAAGCCTCCGATTTAGATAAAAATGGAAAGGCAATCGGTCTTAAATCTAAAGGTAAATCCCAATATGTACCCGGGAATGGTAAATTCAGATTAATCTTGAAACATCAACCCCCAATTAATGGAAAAATTGTTAAAACCGGAGATGAAGACGGTGGAAGCACCGATGTAGATTTAGAATTTGACCTAATTATTAAATAATTTGATAAATGTCTAAATATAAGCATGTAAAATCTTTGTTACCTCTAGAAAAGATGGGAATTTTCCTATCTTTTGCCTGTGCTGTGCATTGCCTTTCCATGCCTTTGTTGTTTTTCTTTGCCCCCTATTTTATGAGTTCCTTTGCCTTTAGTGCTCGAATGGAATGGTTTTTAGTTGGTTCAAGTTTCTTTTTGGCTGCCTTATTATTAGTTCAGGATTATTTAAAACATCGTAAACCACTCCCTCTTTATTTTTTGGGTATCGCCATGTTTTGCAAGGTTTTAGACATATTTATTTCTATTCAATCCATCGAATGGATATTTGGATTGTTATTAGGGGTTTTTGTCGCGGTGGCCTATTGGGTGAATTACCAACATAAAAGTGCCTGCACCTGTAAAATAAGTTCGTAAGCTAAATAAAAGTCTAGCTTTTTGTATCTTTATATCCATCCATTTAAAGATCAAGCCTTGAGTTCATTTCAATCTTCTGTGTACGAACCTGTCATTGGCCTGGAAATCCACGCTCAATTACAGACCCGTTCCAAAATTTTTGCCAGTGACCCCGTTCTTTTTGGCCAAGAATCAAATACACTCATCTCGGCCATTACACTCGGTCATCCCGGAACACTTCCAAAATTGAATAAAAAGGCCGTTGAATTTGCCATTAAAATGGGTACCGCTCTCGGATCTAAAATCGCCCCTTGGCAAAACTTTGATCGAAAAAATTATTTCTATCCTGATCTTCCGAAGGGCTATCAAATTACTCAGGACAAAACCCCGATTTGCATCGGAGGGGCTATTCGCGTTCGATTAGCCTCAGGAGATAAATTGCTGCCATTTCACCACGTGCATTTGGAAGAAGATGCGGGGAAATCTTTGCATGAAGGAGATAATCCTTTCAGTTTTTTGGACTATAACCGAGCCGGAACTCCTTTAATCGAAATGGTGACCGAACCGGCCATCCAATCCTCGGAAGAAGCTTTTGCAATGGTCTCAGAAGTGCGCAAATTAGTGCGTTACTTAGGCATTTGCGATGGCAATATGGAGGAAGGATCCCTGCGTTGTGATGTGAATGTTTCTCTACGGAAAAAGGGTCAGTCCACGCTGGGTACGAAAGTGGAGATCAAAAACATGAATTCCCTCCGCAATATCCAGCGGGCCATCGAGCATGAATGTGTTCGCCAAGAAAAGCTTTTGCTAGCAGGGGAACAAATCATCCAAGAAACACGGACTTTCGATGCCCAAGCCGGAGTCACTCACTCGATGCGTGTGAAGGAATCCATGAATGATTATCGATATTTTCCAGAACCTGATTTAGCACCTTTGGAAATTTCAGAAGCTTGGTTGGCCGACATAAAGTCCACCATGCCCTTATTACCTTGGGAACAGGAACAAAAATTAATGCAGGTGTATCACTTGCCCGCCTATGATGCCCAAATTTTAGCCGAATCCCGTGAATTGGCAATGTATTTCGAAGAAACTGCTAGCTACACAAAGCAATTTAAGGCGGTGTCTAATTGGCTTTTGGGTCCTGTAAAATCTCATTTAAATGAGCATAATTTGGTGATTACCGACTTTCAAATATCACCTTTGCATTTAGCTGGGCTGATCGAATTGGTCGAAAAGGGAACGATTTCGCATAATTTAGCGGCCCAACAAGTATTTCCACTTTGCCTCCAAAACCCTTCCGAATCGCCTGAATCCCTCGTGGAAAAACATGGCTGGTCTCAAGGACAGTCAGAGGATCAAATGGCGGTGTTTGTCCAAGAAGCCCTCGCCGCCTATCCGGATAAAGTCAAGGAATATCACCAAGGTAAAAAGGGCTTAATCGCGCTATTCATCGGGGAAGTGATGAAAAAATCGAAAGGTACTGCTGATCCAAAACGGGTGAATCAATTGATGTCCGAGGCCCTTCAAGCCTTGAAATAAACGACGATGAAAAAATACTTCAACCTTTGCTTTGTCCTCCTGATGACCTATTTTGGGTCGTTCGGACAGGAATTTACCGTATCAGTTAAAGCAAATCAAATAGCCCCTGGGCGCAAAATATATTTGGAATTTATTAATGCCCGCGGCCAGGCGGTGAAGGTAGATTCTTTGTTGCCAAATGCCCAAAAAGAAGTCGTATTCAAAGGTAAAGTTTTGGACCAAGGCGGTTTTTATTTGGTGAATTTTTATGAAATTCCGAATCCACAAAAGGTCCTTTTGATTCTCGAAGGTGGTGAAAAAGTCCAAGTTCAGGCCGAGGGGATTAATTTACCCGAAAAGCCGGGAACTTTTACCGTGACTGGCAATACGCCGAATTTCACGTATATGAATCAATTATTAGCCATTTCGAAATCCTTAGAAAATAAGGTGGCCGCTTGGAATCTTGAAATCGAAAAAACACCGGCCTCTCAAGACCGTATTCAAAAGGAATTTATAAAGGAGCAAGCGGAAACCTTAGAAAAAATTAAAGCCCTAATTCCTGCCATGGGAACCAATTTAGTCGCTTTGTGGGCGACAAATTTTCTTCCTTCGGATAGTGAATTAGCCACCTTAGAAGCGGTGGGTGATCGTTTTCGAAAAGTACGACCTACTCATCCGCAAGTTAAACCTTTCTTAGAAAATCTGAAGCGCTTGAAGGGTGTTGGCGTCGGCTCTGAAGCGCCGGAAATTGCGTTAAATACCCCAACGGGTGAACGATTAGCCCTTTCTTCTCTACGTGGAAAATATGTGTTAATTGATTTTTGGGCGAGTTGGTGTGGACCATGCCGGCGCGAAAACCCCAATGTCATCAAGACCTATGCGCAATACAAGGACAAAGGTTTTGAGATTTATGGGGTTAGTTTGGATCAAGATCGAGCGGCTTGGTTGAAAGCGATTGAAGCTGATCAATTAGTTTGGAAACATGTATCAGATTTACAATATTGGAATTCGGTGGCCGCTCAGGCCTATCAAGTTTCGGCGATTCCGATGACTTTTTTGCTTGACAAGGAAGGTAAAATTATGGCCAAAGGCCTTCGTGGAGCGGCTTTGGATCAATATTTAGCCAATTTGTTTTCTGATAAAAAATAGACAGATATGAAAATAGCGATCATTGGTTGTGGAAATATGGGGATGGCTTTTGCCAATTCCTTTATTCAGTATAATTTGGTGAGCAAGGAGGATCTATTGCTGATCGAGAAAAATAAGGAACGTGGAGATATTTTGCAAGAGCAAAAGGCTGGCGTGGTGGTGGATACGATTTCGGAACGAGTTGGGGCTGTAGATTTGATTATTTTATCCGTGAAGCCACAGGATTATCCTTCTGTGTCTAGCGAATTGGCTAAGGTGATTCTACCGGGTCAATTGGTCCTGTCCATCATGGCAGGTATTCCGATTGCACAAATTCAATTAAGTTTAGGGCATGATTTGATCATACGAGCGATGCCGAATACGCCAGCTTTGCTGGGCATGGGCATGACTGCTTTTGCCGCGGCGGGAACGGTGGGTCTTTCGGAAATTCGTAAGGTAGAGAATTTAATTAACTCGACAGGTCGGGCGGTCTTTTTGGAAGATGAGTCTTTATTGGACGCTGTGACGGGTTTGAGTGGCAGTGGGCCGGCGTATTTCTTTTATTTGATTAAATCGATGATTGATGCAGGAGTGGCGATGGGATTTGATACGGCGATGTCGGCTCTCTTGGTCAAACAAACCATGCTAGGCTCCTATCATTTGATGCAGACGAGTGATAAGTCCTTGGATGAACTGATTCAGGCGGTGGCATCAAAGGGTGGAACCACGGAGGCTGCGTTGAAGACTTTTAATGAATTAGGCGTGGGGGATGGATTGCAAAAAGGAATTTTTGCGGCAAGGGATCGCGCGGTGGAATTAGCTAAATAAATTTTTCAAAGACATTTCAGGCAGTAATTGACTGATTTCTTCCCCATTGGGGGAGTAATTCGGATTGCTGCTGGCGAATAATTGTCCGATTAAAGCATTCATTTCCTCGGAATTAAGTTTGCGGTTTTGGTATCGAATGGCGCTTCGATTCGCCATCGCTTTCGCAATTTTTTCATGCCGGTGCGCGGTTAGGTCACTCGATTCATTTTTTAATTGTTCCAAAATCCCTTCGACCAAGGCATGCCCATCTTCTTCCCCTAATCCGGCGGGAATGCCTAAAATTCGAAGATTTTTTTCAGAATCTATTTCAAAACGGAAGCCGAGGTCAATCATATCTTGGTGAATCTCGTTTAAAAGAACTTGATCGGCGGGATTGATATGGATGATGCTGGGGAAAAGCATTTGTTGGGCTGCCCCATTTTTTTTCATCAAGTTTTCGATGAATTGATCGTATAATATACGTTGGTATGCGCGTTTTTGATCAATGAGTAGAAGTCCGTCCACCATGGAGATGGCTAGGTATTTTTGTAATACCTGGATGACTTGCAGGGTATTGGGTTTATTTACTTCGTAATTCCATTGGTTCGCTTTACTTTGAATGGTTTTGGGTTCTTCGTTGGAAGCAGGTTGCCCATGAAAAAGGGTTTCTTGTGAAGTGGGAGCTTGTTTTTCAAAGGCATCGATGTTATTTTGTAGACCTTCATATAGCTTTTTCCATGCGTCTTGGACGGGTTTGGCTTTGAAGCTGTCTGTTTGGCCGTTGCCTGTCCCCAAAGAACGAGTGCTCACATTAAAGTTTACATTCGTGTCAAAGTCTAGGCTCGGAATCAGGTTATGAATGCTAAGTGTTTTACGTACGGCGGCTTGAACGATGGCATAAATGGATCGTTCGTCGTCGAATTTGATTTCAGTTTTGGTCGGGTGGACGTTGATATCAATGTGGCTTGGATCGATGCTTAGGAACAAGACATAGAACGGGAAGGCGCCATCAGGCAATAGGCGCTCATAGGCGCTCATGACGGCATGGTTTAAATAGCTGTTTTTGATGAAGCGGTCATTGACAAAGAAAAATTGTTCTCCTCGTGTTTTTTTGGCGTGTTCGGGTTTACCCACGTAGCCTTTGATGCAGACGTAAGAGGTATCTTCTTCACAGGCGGCGAGTTGTTCGCGGTAGCCTTTTCCGAAGAGGTCGACGATGCGTTTTCCTAATTTTTCGGGGGCTAATTGATAGGTTTCTTGTTCGTTTTGGACGAAAGAAAATTTGATAGTTGGGTGCGCGAGGGCAATTCGTTGGAATTCGTCTAGGATATGGCGTATTTCAACGGGATTGGATTTCAAGAAATTACGGCGTGCGGGGATGTTGTAAAATAGGTTCCGAACGCTGATGGAGCTTCCATGGGGACAAGCGGTACTTTCTTGTGTTTTTAGGACGGATGCGTCGATTTTAATGTGGGTTCCTAATTCGTCTTCGGCGCGTTTGGTTTTTAGTTCCACTTGGGCGACGGAGGAGATGGATGCCATGGCTTCTCCTCGGAAGCCCATGGTTTTGATGGTAAAGAGGTCCTCGGCTTTTCGGATTTTGGAGGTGGCGTGTCGTTCGAAGCACATGCGTGCGTCGGTTTCGGACATGCCTATGCCATTATCGATGACTTGGATGGATCCTTTGCCGGCATCTTTGATGATTAATTGGATGGAGGTGGCACCGGCGTCGATGGAATTTTCCATGAGTTCTTTGACGACGGAGGCGGGTCTTTGCACGACTTCCCCTGCCGCTATTTGGTTGGCTATGGCATCGGGAAGTAATTGAATGATATCGCGCATGGAATTAAACTCAAATAAAGCAAAAAAAAGGGAATGTTGCCATTCCCTTTTTTAAAAAATCAGGTCGTTGAATTATTTTAATTCAACTTCAGCACCTGCCTCTTCTAAAGATTTTTTCAAACCTTCAGCTTCGTCTTTAGATACTCCTTCTTTAACAGCTTTCGGTGCAGCATCAACTACATCTTTCGCTTCTTTCAAACCTAGACCAGTTAGGTCTTTTACTAATTTAACGATCGCTAATTTATTAGGACCACAAGCCTTTAAGATTACATCGAAAGATGTTTTCTCAGCTACAGCTTCAGCTCCGTCACCAGCGCCAGCAGCAGGACCTGCTACCATTACTGCACCAGCAGCTGCTGGTTCGATACCGTACTCATCCTTAAGGATAGCTGCTAATTCGTTTACTTCTTTTACAGTTAAGTTCACTAATTGTTCAGCGAACGCTTTTAAATCTGCCATTTTTTGAAAATTTAATTGTTAAGAATTAATTATTTGTTGGAGTTTAAACTCCGGTTAAACGTGTAAATTATTCAGGGCGTTCAGACAATGTCTTCACGAGACCAGCTAATTTCTTCTCACCACTAAGCAATGCTGAAACAACATTTTTAGCAGGCGATTGCAATAAGCCAATCACTTCGCCAATCATCTCGTTTTTCGACTTGATGTTTTCTAGGTTAACCAATTGAGCCTCACCAATGTAAATTCCACCTTCGATCGACGCTGCTTTAAAAGCAATTTTGTCTTTTCCAGCTTCTTTACGGAAGTCTTTGATTAATTTAGCAGGTACTTTTGCGTTTTCAGTTGCAAAAATAATTCCTGACATACCTGTTAATACCTCAGCGTCTAATGACGAATAATCGGTTCCAGTTTTTGCTAATGCTTTCGAAATCAAGGTATTTTTGAATACTTTATATTCTACCCCTTTTTGATAACATAGGCCACGGAATTTATTAGCATCGGCTACCGATAAACCGGCTGTACTTGCAATGTAGAAGTACGGAGTTGCCGCGAACTTTTCGCTCAACTCATCAATAATCTGATTTTTTTCTTCTCTTGTCATGATTACAATCCAGCTACAGTTCCCTTATCGATGATCACGCCCGGAGACATGGTCGATGATAAGTTGATCGATTTAACATAAGTTCCCTTCGCTGAACTCGGCTTTAATTTCATCAATGTATTGATGACCTCTTGCGCGTTTTCAACAATTTTATCAGCTCCAAAAGAAACCTTACCTATCGAGGTATGGATGATGCCGGTTTTGTCAACTTTAAAGTCGATTTTACCTGCTTTTACTTCTTTCACTGCTTTTCCTACTTCCAATGTCACAGTTCCTGACTTTGGATTAGGCATCAGACCACGAGGTCCTAACACACGTCCCAAACGGCCTAATTTCGCCATCACAGTCGGCATTGTAATGATTACGTCGATGTCGGTCCAACCGGCCTCGATTTTTGCTATGTAATCATCCAATCCCACGTGATCAGCTCCGGCTGCTTTTGCTTCCTCCACTTTATCAGGCGAACACAATACGAGTACACGTACGTCTTTTCCTGTTCCATGAGGTAGGGCAACCACACCACGAACCATTTGGTCCGCTTTGCGGGGGTCTACTCCTAAGCGAACATCTATGTCCACCGAGGCATCGAATTTGGTATAAGAAATTTCTTTCAAAATTTCCGCTGCTTTCTCAAGCGAATACGCTTGCGTTGCATCGTATTTTGAAAGGGCTTCCTTTATTTTCTTCGTAAGTTTTGCCATTACCTTTTAATTAAAATGTTTATTTCTGATGGTTAAATCAGAACGGTTTATCACCAGAAACAGTAATTCCCATTGATCGAGCCGTTCCAGCAATCATACTCATTGCTGCTTCAATTGTAAAACAGTTTAAATCAGGCATTTTGGTTTCCGCAATCACGCGTACTTGATCCCAAGAAACTGATCCAACTTTCTTCAAGTTTGGCTGTGCCGAACCTAATTTTACCTTCGCTGCTTCCAATAACAAAATCGGTGCAGGAGGGGTTTTAACAACGAAATCAAACGATTTGTCTGCGTAATACGTAATTAGGACCGGCAATACTACGCCGTTTTTATCTTGTGTCCGCGCATTAAACTGCTTGCAGAACTCCATGATATTTAATCCTTTCGAACCTAACGCAGGACCGATGGGTGGTGAAGGATTGGCTTGGCCACCTTTGCATTGCAGCTTCACGTAACCAGCTATTTCTTTTGCCATATTAAAACATCGTTTATTTGTGAATTTGAAGGTTATCTGCCAATAAGGGTGGAAGCTTCCTTATCTAATTTCCCTCAGTTTGACCTTCCAGCGTAACAAAACCTTTCAGTCCAATTTCTTTTTGAAATTTTCAAAACAAAAATTGCCGCTTTTTAAACGGACTGCAAAATAGGGCTTTTATTCTAAATACCAAAAAATGCGCATAAAAAAAGTCCTTATGTTGATAAGGACTTTTCGTTAGCTTGTTGAAATAGGCTATTTCTCTACCTGCGAATAATTAAGTTCCAAAGGAGTATTTCGACCGAAAATCTTCACCATAACAGATAATTTCTTGCTGTTATCATGAATTTCCTCCACTGTACCTTCAAAAGTCGCAAACGGCCCATCGATGACGCGAACTGTTTCGCCTTTGATGAACGTAACGGAAGCGAATTCTTCGATTGCGGCAGACTCATCTACTTTACCTAAGATACGGTTCACCTCGGTTTGGTTGATCGGCATCGGTTTTTTAACCAAGACCTTCACTTTTTTGGTTTTTCCACCCTCGATTTTGGTTTCTTCCACTTCTTCATTCGTTGTTTGAAGAAACCCAATCACCCCAGGCGTCGAAGTTAAAATGTGACTCACCTCACCGGCTAAGTCAGCCTCCACCATAATATATCCAGGAAAAAGATTTTTCTCACGAATTACCTTTTTGCCTTTACGTATTTCGTAAATCTTTTCTGTAGGAATAAGTATTTGCGGAACCGCTTCAGACACACCTTGGCGCGCTAATTCGTTTTCCATGTAGGTCTTCACCTTTTTTTCTTGTCCTGAGATCGCTCTCAAAACGTACCATTTAGTCTCTGCCATGGCAATATGCTTGTTAAGGACGGGCTTTACCCTGGGTTAAAATGAACTATAAAATAAATCCAATCCAGTTTTAAATGCCAAATCCACAACTCCTACCAAAAGGGCAAAAATCAACGAGGCAACCAAAACTAAAATAGAACTTGATTGGAGTTCAGTAAACTTAGGCCAAGTCACATTTTCCGTAACTTCTACCCAAGATTCCTTAATCAATGATGTAAAACTGCTCATAATTTCACCGATTTTTCGGTTTTTAATTTAATTCGTTGCACGGGCACAAGGATTCGAACCCTGACCAAAGGTTTTGGAGACCTGCATACTACCATTATACTATGCCCGTAGAAGGATTGCAAATTTAGGTAAAAATTCAGAATTAACAAATCGAACTTTTATTTTGCAGGCTTTTAGATGCGCTGCTTGGACGAATTTGTACTGATTTATTGACCTTAGCTTTGAAATCTCTATACTTTTACCATTGCGAATAGGCCGTTGGTTCTAAAAATTTCCGAACTGTTCTGGAATGGCTGTTGGCATATTTGGGATCATTCGAAATGCGTTTCCAATCAGCATCTGCTGAAAACTTAGCCCAATTCGCATCGCGCTCCGCCATATTAGCAAAACTAACCATATAGCTAAGACAAGGCGTATTTTCGCCCGCTAGCACTTCGCCAAAAAAGACATTATGAAGGCCAACATTATCAAATATCCTCAATTCTTCCTCATTAAACATCGCTATTTTTCTCCGAAGCGCATCTTCGTTATAGGATTCATAAGTCCTCCACTCATAAATTCGACTAGCGTCTTTGGTTGGTAATGTCAAATTCGGATGGCCCGAAAATCCTTTGGCCAAATAAGTAGATATTTTTTCGTAAAGTGGTTTATCAGGCCCTACTTGGTCAAAATAAGCCCTGCTAGCCTCTTGGTACACTACATTTTTTTCCAACGCGGCCCTGTAACCGGCATAGGCCTCGATGTTTTTAAACGGGATTGTAACAACCAATGTCACAGGCTCCTGCTTTCCATAGTCCTTGAATACACCCACTTTGGAAACTCCATAGGCGTTTAAAGCAGGAATCAACGCATTTTGAATATAGCCCTCTAAGGACTTAAGGTTCCCCCTAAATTTCATTTGATAGGAACGGATTTCGTAATATTCCTGGCTAAACGCTTGGAAAGAAAATAAGATAATTGATAAAAAAAGGAATAGCTTTTTCATAGCACAATAGTTGATTTTAAAATTCGTTCTAGCTTTGGCAAACCGGCAAGGATTGCCAAAGCTAAGGGAAAGCAAAGCTTTTCCTCTGACTATACAAAAAAAAGAGCGGCCAATGACCGCTCTTTTCCATATAGGCTAATAAAAATTAGTCTAAGATTTCAGTTACCTGACCTGCACCAACGGTACGTCCACCTTCACGAATCGCGAAACGTAAACCTTTATCCATCGCTACTTTATTCAATAACGTAACATCAATCGTTAAGTTATCACCAGGCATACACATCTCAACTCCCGCAGGTAACATGATTTCTCCTGTTACGTCTGTTGTACGGAAATAGAACTGTGGACGGTATTTGTTAAAGAATGGAGTATGACGTCCACCTTCTTCTTTTGACAAGATATAAACCTCTGCTTTGAACTTCGTGTGAGGCTTTACCGAACCTGGCTTACAGATAACCATACCACGACGGATATCAGTTTTCTCAATACCACGTAACAATAAACCTACGTTATCACCAGCTTCTCCACGATCCAAAATCTTACGGAACATCTCTACACCAGTTACCACTGATTTCAAGTTTTCAGCTCCCATACCTAAGATATCAACCGCCTCACCTGAGTTAATAACACCTGTCTCAATTTTACCCGTTGCTACTGTACCACGACCCGTGATCGAGAATACGTCTTCAACTGGCATCAAGAATGCCTTATCAACATCACGCTTTGGAAGTGGAATCCAGCTATCAACTGCTTCCATCAACGCATCAATCGTAGCTACCCATTTCGCATCTCCATTCAATCCACCTAAGGCAGATCCTTGGATTACCGGAATGTTATCACCATCGAATTCGTAGAATGAAAGAAGCTCACGGATCTCCATTTCAACCAATTCTAATAATTCTGGATCATCCACCATATCCACTTTGTTCATGAAAACAACCAATTGAGGTACACCAACCTGGCGTGCCAACAAAATGTGCTCACGTGTTTGTGGCATTGGACCATCTGTTGCCGCAACTACCAAGATAGCTCCGTCCATTTGGGCAGCACCCGTTACCATGTTCTTCACATAATCCGCGTGACCTGGACAGTCAACGTGCGCATAGTGACGAGCTACTGTAGAATACTCTACGTGTGCCGTGTTAATCGTGATACCACGCTCTTTTTCTTCTGGAGCAGAG
>Ga0164294_10004525_pt1 | contig 12120 bp, 8 predicted proteins | sample GEODES005metaG_FD_111479 | JGI IMG/M metagenome (GOLD analysis project Ga0164294, IMG submission 111479) | Oligotrophic lake water microbial communities from Sparkling Lake, Wisconsin, USA - GEODES005 metaG | ecosystem: Environmental > Aquatic > Freshwater > Lake | place: USA: Sparkling Lake... | reverse complement strand
TTGAGGCCACCATCGGCGCGCAGCTTCACGCGGTGGCGCAGGCCGTTCAGGGTGAGCACCTGGTTGACTTCCGACAGGCCCATTTCCCACGGCGTGCCGGCATATTTGATGCTGGTTTGCGGGCTCGCGCCGGTGCCGCCGACATTGCCGGAGATCAGGATCACGTCGGCATGGGCCTTGGCCACCCCGGCCGCCACCGTGCCGATGCCGGCGCTCGACACCAGCTTCACGCACACGCGGGCGCGGGTGTTGATCTGTTTGAGATCATAGATCAGCTGCGCCAGATCCTCGATCGAATAGATATCGTGGTGCGGCGGCGGGCTGATCAACGTCACGCCCGGCGTGCTGTGGCGCAGGCGCGCGATCAATTCGGTCACCTTGAAGCCCGGCAACTGCCCGCCTTCGCCTGGCTTGGCACCTTGCGCCACCTTGATCTCGATTTCCTCGCAGGCGTTGAGATAATCGGCGGTCACGCCAAAGCGCCCGGAAGCGATCTGCTTGATGACGCTGTTGGCATTGTCGCCATTGGCATAGGGCTTGAAGCGGATCGGATCTTCGCCGCCTTCGCCCGATACGGCCTTGGCGCCGATGCGGTTCATGGCGATGGCCAGCACCTCGTGCGCTTCGGGGGAGAGCGCGCCCAGGCTCATCCCCGGCGTCACGAAGCGCTTGCGGATTTCGGTGACCGATTCCACCGCTTCGATCGGGATCGCCTTGGTGCCCGGCACGAAATCCAGCAGATCGCGCAGGGAAATCGGCGGCAGCGCCTGCACGCCGCGGCTGAATTTCAGATAATCGCCATAGGCATCGCGGCTCACCGCGGTTTGCAGCAGGTGGATCAACTGCGCGTTCCAGGCGTGGGCCTCGCCGCCGGCGCGCCAGCGATACAGGCCGCCCACCGGCAACACCGCGGCGCCTTCGTCCCAGGCGCGATCGTGGCGGATCTGGGCGTTGATAAACAGCGATTCAAAGCCTTCGCCGCTGATCTTCGCCGGCATGCCGGGGAAGAAATCATTGACCAGCGCACGGCTGAGCCCAACCGCTTCGAAATTATAGCCGCCGCGATAGGACGAGATGACCGCGATGCCCATCTTGGCCATGATCTTCAGCAAGCCGTCATTGATGGCTTTCTTGTACCGCGCCACGCAGTCGGCAAAGCTGAGCGTGCCGAACAGGCCGCGCGCGTGGCGATCGGCGATGGCTTCCTGCGCCAGATAGGCGTTCACCGTGGTGGCGCCCACGCCGACCAGCACGGCAAAATAATGCGTGTCCAGCGCTTCGGCGGCGCGCACATTGATGCTGGCATAGGCGCGCAGGCCCTTGCGGATCAGGTGCGTCTGCACGCCGGCGGTGGCCAGGATCATGGCAATGCCGGCGCGGGTCGCCGATTGATGTTCATCGGTCAGGAACAATTGCGTCTTGCCCTGGCGCACGGCGGTTTCGGCTTCGCTGCGCACCCGCGCGATGGCTTCGCGCAGCGCCGCCGGCCCGCCGCCGATGTCGAAGGTGCAATCGATCTCCACCGCCTGGCGGCCGAAATGGGCTTTCAACCGGAACCAGTCGCGGTTGGACAGCACCGGGCTTTCCATCACCATCACGCCGGCCTGGGTGGCTTCGTCGTCCAGGATGTTGGTCAGGTTGGAAAAGCGTGTCTTCAGGCTCATCACCCGGGTTTCGCGCAAGGCATCGATCGGCGGATTGGTGACCTGGCTGAAATTCTGCCGGAAGAAATGCGACAGGTTGCGGGCGTTGTCGGAAATCACCGCCAGCGGCGCGTCGTCGCCCATCGAACCAATGGCTTCCTTGGCATCATCGACCATCGGCGCCAGCAGCAGCTCCATGTCTTCTTGGGTCTGGCCGGCGGCGACCTGGCGGCGGCGCAATTCATCGCGGGTGAAGGCCGGCGCCGGTTCCGGCGCATCGCCGCCGGGCAACGCCTCGAAATCGGTGAAGCCGGCAACCAGCGCCTGATAATCCTGCGCTGCGGCCACCTTGGCCTTGATCTCGGTGTCTGTGTAGAACCGCGACGGCGCCGCATCGAGATCGACCGCGATCATCTCGCCGGGGCCGAGCGCGCCCTTCTTCACCACATCGGCTTCGGGTACCACCACCATGCCGGCTTCGCTGCCGGTGATCAGCAGGCCGTCGCGGGTCAGGCAATAACGCATCGGCCGCAGCGCATTGCGATCGAGCCCGGCCACGACCCAGCGGCCATCGGTCATCGCCAGCGCCGCCGGCCCATCCCACGGCTCCATCACCGAAGCGAAAAAGGCATACATCGCGCGCGTCGCCGGATCGAGCGTGTCATCCTTCTGCCAGGCCTGCGGCACCAGGATCAGCTTGGCGGTTGGCGCATCGCGGCCCGACCGCACAAAGGCCTCGAACACGGCGTCGAGCGCCGCCGTGTCCGACGCGCCGGCGGGGATCAGCGGCTTGATGTCTTCGCTATGCTCGCCGAACGCGGCGGCCGCCATCTTGATCTCGTGGCTTTTCATCCAGTTGGTGTTGCCGCGGATGGTGTTGATCTCGCCGTTGTGCGCCAGGGTGCGGAACGGTTGCGCCAGCCACCATTGCGGGAAGGTGTTGGTGGAATAACGCTGGTGGTAGATGGCAAAGCGCGACACGAAGCGCTCGTCGTTCAGGTCCGGATAGAATATGCTGAGCGTTTCGGCGAGGAACAGGCCCTTGTAGATCAGGGTGCGCGACGACAGCGAGCAGATGTAGAAGCCCTGGATCTGGGCTTCGATCACCTTCTTCTCGATGCGGCGGCGGATCAGGAACAGATCCTTTTCGAACTGTTCGCGGGCATCCTCGCTGTGCGCCGCCGGCCCGGCGACCATGATCTGCTCGATCTCCGGCCGGCTCAGCATCGCCTTGTCGCCGATGCAACTGATGTCCACCGGCACCTGGCGCCAGCCATAGACTTTATAACCAAAGCCGATGACCTCGGATTCGACGATGGTGCGGCAGGCTTCCTGCGCGCCCAGATCGGTGCGCGGCAGGAACACCATGCCCACGGCCAATTGCCCGGCCACCGGCTTCTGGCCATGGCGCTCGATATGTTCGTGGAAGAAATCGACGGGGATTTCGACCAATATGCCCGCACCATCCCCGGTCTTGCCATCGGCATCCACGGCGCCGCGGTGCCACACGGCCTTCAGGGCATCGATCGCGGCCGTCACCACCCGGCGCTGCGGCCGGCCATCGGTGGCGGCCACCAGCCCGACACCGCAGGCATCGGATTCCAGATCCGGGCGGTACATGCCGATGTCGGCCATGCGGGCACGTTCGGCAGCGGATGCGGTGAAGGGCGTGGTGGTCATGGGCAGGTCCAGTCGGTTTACTTGGGCTGCGGCGCGCTGTTGAGCGGAGCCAGCGCGTCCCGCAGTTTCGCGGCATTGGCCTGCATGGCCACATCGATCTTCGCGCCGATCAGCCGCGCGGTTTGCAGGCCGATCTCGTTCTGCACCGCGCCCTGTTTCTTCTGCAGCGCCTGGCCGGCCGGGCTGCGGTAGAAGGCGATCAGGGCGTTCAGTTCCGCGGCGGTATATTGCCTTGCATAGGCATCGCGCGCCGCGGTCACCACGTTGTTCAAATTCTGGTTGATGACGCCCTGGGCCACACTGGCCTGAATGGCACCGGCCTTTTTCAGCGCGACATCGAACTTGGCCTTGTTGGCCTGATAGGCTGGAATGAACCCCGGTTGCTGCGCCAGCATGGAACGCACCACCACGCCCGATTGCATCTGCTTGACGGTGCCCGCCATCTGGTTCTGCAACTGCGTCTTCAGCCCCAGTTGGGTGATCAGGGTCGTGGCCGCCTGCATGGTCGCGGCATCGACGCGCACCGGTGGCGGCGCCGGCGGCAGGCTGGGCCGCGGCGGCTGGGCTTGCTGCGCGGCGGCCCCGACGGCAGCGACGGCGAAGATCAGGAACGACATGGCAGGTCCTCCAACTTGAATTCACGCACGCGCAGGTCCGTCCGGGTCAGGCGGCAGCCTTGCCAACACCCTGAACCGCTGCGCCGGCCAAAGCACCGGCTCTGGCGCGCAGATAATGATGCATCTGCGCCGCCACGTCACGCCCGTCTCGCACCGCCCACACCACCAGGCTGGCACCGCGCACGATATCGCCGGCGGCAAACACGCCATCCAGCCCGGTCATCATCGTCTTGTGATCGATGCGCACCGTGCCCCAACGGGTAACCGGCAGATCGGGCGCGCCGAACAGGCCGGGCAGATCTTCGGGATCAAAACCCAGCGCCTTGATCACCAGATCGGCGTGCGCCGTGAACTGCGTGCCGGCATCCGGTTCCGGGCTGCGCCGGCCATCGGCGCCGGGCTGGCCCAGCCGCATCGCCTGCGCCACCACGCCGGTGGCGGTGATTTCGGCCGGGGCGGCCAGCCAGACGAACTCGACGCCTTCTTCCTCGGCATGGGCGACTTCGCGGATGCTGCCCGGCATGTTGGCGCGATCGCGGCGATACAGGCACTTCACGCTGGCGGCGCCCTGGCGCACGGCGGTGCGCACGCAATCCATCGCCGTGTCACCGCCGCCGATCACCACGACATGCTTGCCCTGCGCATCGAACCGCGGCGCATCGGCCACGGTGTCGCCGAACCCGGCGCGGTTGGAGGCGATCAGATAATCCATGGCTTCCAGCGTCGTCGGGCCATCGGCGCCGGGCACATCGACTTGCCGCGCCTTGTACACGCCGGTGGCGATCAGCACCGCATCATGGCGGGCGCGCAAATCGGCCAGGCTGGCATCGCGGCCGACGGCAAAATCCTGATGGAACTGCACGCCGCCTTCGATCAGGCGATCGATGCGGCGCATCACCACCGGTTTTTCCAGTTTGAAGCCGGGGATACCATAGCTCAGCAGGCCGCCGGCGCGATCGTGCCGATCATAGACATGCACGTCATAGCCCTTGACGCGCAGCAGCTCCGCGGTGGTCAGCCCGGCCGGGCCGGCGCCGATGATGGCGATGCTCTGGCCGGATCGGTCGACCAACGGCCGGATCGGCTTCACCCAGCCATTTTCCCAGGCGGTGTCGGTGATGAACTTTTCCACCGCGCCGATGGTGACGCTGCCGAAATCCTTCTCGATCACGCAATTGCCTTCGCACAGGCGATCCTGCGGGCAGATGCGGCCGCAGATTTCCGGCATGGCGTTGGTGGCGGCGGCGATTTCATAGGCCTCCTCCAACCGGCCTTCCGCGGTCAGTTTCAGCCAATCGGGGATGTTGTTGCCCAGCGGGCAATGCACCTGGCAGAAGGGCACGCCGCACTGGCTGCAGCGGCCGGCCTGCGCCTCGGCGTTGGCCTCGATATAGGGGCGGGCGATTTCCTGGAAATCGTGGGTGCGCTCTTCGGCCGTGCGCTTGGCCGGATAGGCCTGGTCACGTTCCACGAACTTCAGCAATTTTGTTGCGGCCATCGCCCCCGCTCCTTTCGATGGGCGTCGCTCAACCACAGATTGGCGGGCGAGTCACGCGGATTCGGCTGATTAGGTCAGAATTGCTGACTATTTGCAGATCAGATTTCCGCCCAAGGCGGCATGGGGCGGCGAAATATAGCCGTTTCGGCCCTAACGCACCAGCAGCCACAGCAAGGCGGCGCTGCCGACGATGATCCGATACCAGGCAAAAGGCGCAAAACCGAAGCGGCCGACCAGCGCGACAAAGCCCTTCACCACCGCCAAGGCCACCACGAACGACACTGCAAAGCCGATGCCGATCGCCGACAGGTTGGACGCATCCAGCGCATCGCGGTTGCGCCACAGCATCAGCACCGTGGCACCCGAGATGGTGGGCACCGCCAGAAAAAAGCTGAACTCGGCGGCGGTCTTGCGGTCCACGCCGAGCATCAGCGCCGCCATGATGGTCGCCCCCGACCGCGATACGCCGGGGATCATCGCGACACATTGGCCCAGCCCGATCTTCACCGCCGTGGCACTGCTCAGCGATTCCACGCCCGAAACACGGGCCTCGCCCATGCGCCGTTCGATCCACAGGATCGCAAAGCCGCCCAGGATCAGCGAGACGGCAACCGTTGTCGGGCTTTCCAGCAGCGCTTCGACGGTCTTGATGAACAGCACGCCCATCACGGCGGCCGGCAGGAAGCCCAGCACCACGTTGCGCAGGAAGGCCAGTGCCGAAGGCTCCCGCACCAGCAGCCCGCGCCCCACCGCCATGAACCGGCCCCAATAGGCCACCAGCACCGCCAGGATGGCGCCCGACTGGATGGCGATATCAAAGGTGGTGCCGGCATCGCCGGAAAAGCCCAGCAACTCGCCGGCCAGGATCAGGTGCCCGGTGGACGATACCGGCAGATATTCGGTCAGGCCTTCGACAATGCCGAGCAGGATGACCGTCAGCAGATCCGGCGTGGTCATGCCGCCGGTTCCGCCATTGGTTTGGCAAAGCGGCCGCCCGGCCGATGGCGCATCATCATCTGTGGCAGGAAGGCGCTGAGCGGCGTTGGCGTGATGCCCAGATCGGCCAGGCCCGGCATGCCCGGCGCACAGATATTGCCCAGCTTGAGCATGGCCAACTGATCGCTGTTCATCGGCATGAACGGCAGGATATCGCCCAGCTTCGCCAGCATGGCGCTCGTGAAATCCGAAAAGCCCACCACTGGCCGGTCAAGGCCGGTCAGGTCGGAAATCATTTCCAGGATCGCCTTGAAGCTCAGCACATCGGGCCCGCCCAGTTCGAAGATGCGCGCCTGCGCTTCGCTGCGGGTCAGGCCGGCGACTACCGCGTCGGCGACATCGCGCACATACACCGGCTGAAACAGGCTGTTGCCGCTGATCGCCGGCAGCACCGGCGACAGGCGCGCCATGGCGGCAAAGCGGTTGAAGAACTGATCTTCCGCCCCGGCGACGATGCTGGGCCGCAGCACGACGGCCTGAGGCAGGGCGGCCTGCACCTGTTGCTCGCCATCGCCCTTGCTGCGCGCATAGGGGATGGTGCTGGCGGCATTGGCGCCGATCGCCGACATCTGCACATAGGCGACGGCGCCGGCCGTGGCCGCGGCGCGGGCGGCCCGCCCGGCCCCCTCGGCCTGCAACGCGGCAAATTTCTGCTGGCCGGATTCGGCCAGGATACCAACCAGATTGACGCCGGCAGCGGCGCCCGCGAAGGCCGAGGCCATATCGGCATCGGAGCGGATATCTCCCGACACCATCTGGATCTGGCCCAGATCGCCGAGCGGTTTCAGGAACAACGCCGAATCGGCATGGCGGGATACGACCCGCACCCGGTACCCGGCCCTGGCCACCGCCTCGACGACATAGCGGCCCAGAAAGCCGGCGCCGCCGATCACCGTCACCAGCGCGCCAGCCGGCAAGGGCGCTGCATCATCTGTGATTGCTGTCATGGCCGCTGCCATTAGCGCCGCGGGCGCGGCTTGTCGCGGGTCAGATTGCCCTGCGGCACCGCTGGCAGGCGAATTCGTGCAAAAACCCGCCCCAACGATTGACAAGCCCTGATTCCACCCATATCTGCCGCCGCCTACCACCCAAGCAATTGGGAAAAACGGGCCCAGGTGGCGGAATTGGTAGACGCACCAGCTTCAGGTGCTGGCGCTCGCAAGGGCGTGAAGGTTCGAGTCCTTTCCTGGGCACCATTTGCAATGAAGGCCGCTGGCGACAGCGGCCTTTTTTGTTGCGCTTGGCACCGGCGTCGGCATCACGGCTGTCGAGGGAGATATCGTCATGCGCATCATCGCAATTCTGGCCGGTCTGCTGTTCGCGACGGCCGCCGCCGCGCAGCCGGCCCTGCCCGTGGCCGAAGCGGACTTCATCACCCGGGATTTCCAGTTCAACGACGGCAAGAGCCTGCCCGCGCTTCGGCAGCATTATCGCACGCTGGGCACGCCGATCCGCGACGCGGCCGGCAACATCACCAACGCGGTGATGATCGGCCACGGCACCGGCGGCAGCGGCGCGCAGTTTCTGGTGCCGCAGTTCTCGCGGCTGTTTGCCCCCGGCGCGCCGCTCGATCCCGCCCGGAATTTCATCATCCTGCCCGATGCCATCGGCCATGGCGGATCATCAAAACCGTCCGATGGCCTGAAGATGGCGTTCCCGGCCTATGACTATGCCGATATGGCGCGGGCGCAGGGCCTGCTGCTGGATGGTCTGAAGGTGAAGCGGCTGCGGCTGCTGATGGGCACATCGATGGGCTGCATGATGGGCTTCCAGTTCGGGGTCGATCTGCCCGGGCGTGCGGCGGCGATCATGCCGCTGGCCTGCAATGTGATCGAACTGGCCGGGCGCAACCGCATGTGGCGCGCCATGGCCATCCAGGCGATCAAGGCCGATCCCGATTGGCAGGGCGGCAATTACACGCGTCCGCCCTTGAACGGCATCCGGGTGGGCGTGGCCTTGCAGGCGATGGCCAGCTCCGCCCCGGTGCGCATGCAGGCCGATCTGCCTACCCGCGCCGCCACCGATATGGCAGCAGAGCGCGCGATGGCCACCGGCCTGGCCGGCAGCCCCGATGCCAATGACCGCATCTACCAACTGGAGGCCAGCCGCAACTACAACCCCGGCCCACAACTGGCGCGCATCACCGTGCCCATCACCTGGGTGAACAGCGCCGATGATTTCATCAATCCGCCCGGCGTGGGTGCGCCGGACACATGGGTGAAGGCCATGCCGCAGGGCCGTTTCGTGCTGATCCCCGAAACCGCGCAGACCCGTGGCCATTCCACCCACACGTGGAGCATCTTCTGGGAAGACGAGTTGAAGGCGCTGCTGGCGCGGAGCCGGTGATTCAGGCCCGATTGCGTCAAGATCGAATCAGCTCCATCCCCCTTGCGGGGAAGGCGACCCGGCGCCAGCCGAGCGGGGTGGGGGTTCCCGGCTGCTGTCACCAAAAGGCGGACCCCCACCGCGCTCGCGCCAAGGGGCGCGAGTCGCCCTCCCCGCAAGGGGGAGGGAGTTAAGCGTTTCAACTTGAACGAGATTCCGTTCAGGCCGGACACTTCCCCGCGCGTTTCAGGCCGGGCAGCGTCCGGTGCCCGGCCCCTTCACGAACCGCCCCGCCGCTGCCCCGGTCGGCTCGCCGCCTTGGAGCACCTGCACGCCGTTCACCCACACATGATTCACACCCACCGCCAGTTGCTGCGGCTGCGCAAAGGTGGCGCGATCGGCGATGGTGGCGGGATCGAACACCACCACATCGGCGAAATTGCCGGGCTTCAGCCGCCCGCGTGCCGTGATGCGCAGATTGTCTGCCGGCTGCGCGCTCAGCTTGCGCACCGCTTCGGCCAGGGAAATCACCTTCTCCTCGCGCACATATTTGCCCAGCACGCGGGCGAAATTGCCGTAGGCGCGGGGGTGGGTGGAGCTTTTCAGGAACACGCCTTCCGGCGCCTGCGCGCTGGCATCGCTGGCAAAGCTCATCCAGGGCAGGGCGACCTGCTTCTTCACATTGGCTTCGTTCATCGAGAAATAGGCGACCTGGATGCGGCTGCCATCCGCGATGACCAGATCGATGGCGGTGTCCTCCGCCGATGTGCCGCGTGATGCGGCCACTTCGGCCAGGGTCTTGCCGGTCAAGGCTTTCAGCGCCTCGGTCTTGAAGCCGAGCAGCAGCACCTTGTCCGGCCCGCCGGCCTCCGCCATCGAATTGGTTTCGCCGGCCGGCGGATTGCGCATGTCGGCAATCACCCGCGCGCGCATTGCCGGGTCTTTCATGCGCGCCGTCCAGGCTTCGATGCCGCCTTCCTGCACCCACAGCGGCATCGAGGCATCAAGGCCGGTTGATGACGCGGCATAGGTGTACATGTCGGCCGTGAGCGCCACGCCGGCGGCGCGTGCTGCCTCGATGCGGGCAACCATCGTATCATATTTGCCCCAACTGGCGCGGCCGGCCTGCTTCATGTGATAAATCTCGGCGCGGGCGCCGCTGTCTTTGGCGATGCTGATGATCTCCTCCAGCGCGGCTTCCAGGGTCGGGCCTTCGTTGCGGATATGGCTGATATACATGCCGCCGCACGGCGCCGCGGCCTGCATCAACGCGGTCAACTCGGCGGTCTTGGCATAGTTGCCCGGCGTGTAGATCAGCGACGATCCCACCCCCATCGCGCCTTCGTGCATGGCGGTGCGCACCAGCCCCTGCATCCGCGCCAGTTGCGCCGGCGTCGGCTGCACATTATTCTCGCCCAGTTCATGCACCCGCACCGTCGCCGCGCCGACGAAGCTCGCCACATTCACGGCGATGCCGCGCTGCTCCAGATGGTTCAGATAGTCACCCAGGCTGGTCCAGGTCGCCGTGTACTTGATGTCGCCCTGCCGCCGCGCGTCCAGCGCTTTCATGGCGTCGTTCCACGGCCCCATGCTCTCGCCTTCGCCCATCACCTCCAGCGTGATGCCCTGTTTCAGATCAGACAGCGCCCGGCCATCGACCAGCAGCGATTCGGTGGCCCAACTGAGCATGTTGACGAAGCCCGGCGCGATGGCCTGGCCCTGCACATCGCGCACTGCCGCGCCCGGCAGCGCCGGGGCCGCACCCTTCCCCATCGCCGTGATGCGGTCCCCGTCCATCGCCAGCCAGCCGATATGGGGCGTGGTGCCAGAACCATCGACGATCAGGCCATTGGTCAGCAGCAGCGGCTGCGCCTGTGCGGTTGCCGCCGCCGACAGCATCAGCCCCAGGATGAATGCGCGCGTCATGAAGGTCCCCCCGTTATGCGGCGCAAGTCTATGGCGGGAACGGCAGGCGCGAAAGAGACAAGCCGCGCACGCCGCCATCCCCCGCCGTATTGCTCTTGCAATACGCAGACGCAAGATATATCTTAAGGCTTCCAATCCCCCTTTGGAGCAGACCCATGCATTTTCGTTTCCACGTTGATGGCGAGCGTTTTCACAAGGCGTTCGGCGGGCGCTTTGGCGGCCGGGGTGGACGCTGGGCAGCCTTTGCCCGCGCCATGGCCGATGAATTCGGCGCCGACGGGCCGGAACATCCGCGCCGCCGCCGCTTTGGCGCCGATGCGTTGAAGATCGTCATCCTGCATCTGCTGCAGCGCGAACCGCGCCATGGCTATGAGCTGATCAAGACGATCGAGGATCTGTCCGCCGGGCTCTATTCGCCGTCGCCGGGCATGATCTACCCGATGCTCACCTTGCTTGCCGAACAGGGTCTGATCAGCGAACTGCCGGGCGATGACAGCAAGCGCCGTTATGCCATCACGGCCGACGGTGAGGCCGCACTGGCTGCTGCCGAGGCCGATCTGAAACAGGCGCTGCACCGGCTCGCCGAAATGGCGGGCATGGCCGGCGATCGCCGCCCGCATGCCGATGTGCGCGATGCCATGGCCGATCTGAAAACGGCGATCCGCGCGCAATTGGCCACCCAGGACGACAGCAGCGACCGCGCCGCCCGCATCGCCGAAATTCTCGCCACCGCCACCCGCGCGGTGGAAGCGCTGGACGACTGATGGCGGGTGGGGGCGTCAAGGTTGCGCTGCGCCCCCGCCCGCATGATCATGCCGGCGTCTTAAACAGGGCCCCATGCATGACCAACATCATCCAATCGACCGCCTTCATGCATGTGCCCGATCTGGAGGCGGCGCTCGCATTGATGGTGGATCGGCTTGGCTTTCGGATCGATTTCCGCATGGATGGCTATGCCTATGTCAGCCGCGACGGCGCCGGGTTGCGGATGCTGGAAACCGGCCCCGGCAATCCATTCCAGCCGGGCGACCGCCGTTTCGCCTATTATTTCGATTGCCGGGATGTCGATGCGCTCCATGCAGAGCTGAAACCCCGGTTGCATGGCTTGCCCGCGCAGGACGTGCACGGACCGGCCGACAAGCCCTATGGCCAGCGGGAATTGCTGATCCTTGCGCCTGACGGCAATCTGATCGTGTTTGGACAGGCCATGGGCGGCGGCGCCTGAAGGCTGCAAACGAAAGCCACCAACGGCTCTGCTGATATGCCCTTACCCCCGCGGGGCGGCGGCGCGGGCCAGGCGGTCGTTGATCGCCCGCCCCAATCCGTGGCGCGGCACCGGGGCAACCGCAATGGCCGCCCGGCCCGAGGCCTCGGCGATGTGCAGCAGATCGAACAGGCGGGCGGCGGCTTCGGTCAGGTCGCCGGTGGGGGACAG